>ENA-ORFA01001103-ORFA01001103.1-marine-metagenome-genome-assembly--contig:-NODE-1103-length-10899-cov-2.432822_pt1 | contig 10899 bp, 8 predicted proteins | sample MGYA00248621_ERZ508587 | MGnify/ENA primary metagenome ERZ508587 (study PRJEB26250, sample SAMN06266239) | marine metagenome | isolation source: Columbia River Estuary | place: USA:Columbia River Estuary... | reverse complement strand
ACTAAGAGGCGGCAGGAGTCCCGCAGACTCTCCAGGAAATCCGCTGGCAGAACCGATACCGAAACCAACGCCACGCAACATGTCCCAGATAGCTTCAGGGCGCTGTGCCAAGGCGATACGGACGTTGCCACGATTCGAGGATTTGGCAAGAATGGCACCCGGTTGCGCCGGGCTATCGAGTTGGTGATCCGCAGGATCAGCCACGTCATTTGGGCGACCAGGCACCTTGACGTTGGTAGCCACGTCAATAAGCGAAGCCGGCGTCAACGTGCCGCCCTGCAAGCCCGCAGCGACCACAAACGGCTTCATGGTCGAACCCGGCTCCATCACATCCATGACGGCGCGGTTGCGGTAAAAATTCGGATGGAACTGACTGCGATCGTTCGGATTGAACGCAGGCTGGTTGGCCATCGCCAGCACCTCGCCGGTTTTGGCGTCCAGCACCACCATGGGCGATGCCACCATGACCAGCTTCTTGATCTCGGCCAGCGTCACAACTTCATCGACGATTCCAGGCAACTCAGCTGCTGTCTTGGAGCCTTCGATTTGCGGGACAAACACCTTGCGATTGAAGTCGTCCAGTCGTTCATCCAGGATGGCCACGAACACGACGTTCTTGCCGCGTGCGTGCTGCAAGTGGGTCAATGCGCTGATCATTTCCTGGCCGAGCAGGCCATAGGCGCCGCGCAGATCGAGCGCACCGGGGCGGCTCTGCGCAGACGTAATCTCCGCGATGCGGCCATCCGTGATGCGCAGATTGACCTTGCGCACCGTGGAGCCGGGCAGGCCGTCGTAGAGATGGGCGTTGCTCAGCCACTGATCGGCCGCAGCCGCGGGCGCTGCAAGGCATGCAATGGCGAGCCACTGCAGCAACGATTTACGCATTGCGGCGTAGCGATGCCTCACGGCGCAGCGGTGACTTTCGACCACGCCGGATAATCGCCCTCGAGGTGCTTGAGATTCGTGTAGCCCGCCGTACGCAGCGCCTCGATCGCCATGGACGCACGCCGGCCGCTGCCGCAGTAAAGAATGATTTCCGCATCCTTTCCGGCGGCCACTGCCGTGGCAGGGTTCGCCAGCACGTCGGTATGGGCAATGTTGAGCGCGCCATCGACATGGCCTGCGGCGTATTCATCGGCACGCCGCACATCGAGCACGACCGGCTTGGCTGCGCTCGAGGACAGCCGGGTTTTCAGGTCCGCGGCAGTAACCGCAGGAACGCTCGCGAGGATTTCGGTCACGCGTTCGGCCGAGGGCATCGGCGGTGCCGCCGGCGCGGGCGTCGTCGCACCCACGGGCGGTGTCGCTGCGGGTCGCTGCGGGACCTTCACGAGTTTGCTCATGTCGTAGCCCATGTCAGCGACCTTCTTCACGAGCGCCGCATAGCGCGCATCGTCGATGGTGGGCGTGCGCGCCATGATCCAGACGTAGTCTCGCGCGCTACGCGCGATGATGGTTTCGGTGTAATCCGCGTCGACATGCGAGATGACGTATTCGGCCTTCACCGGCCAGATGAATTGCATGCCCCAGATCGCGTTGTTGGTGCCCGGAATCACGAAGCCCTTCGGCTCCATCCGTTTGGCCGGACCATCGAAGGCGCCCTTGTTGAAGGTGAACGTGGTCTTGATCGTGCCGTCAGTGGCGAGCTCGTAGGACTCGATGGCGTTGTAGATGTCCTTTTCGATGAAGGTCGGGATCACGCCGATGACATACCACGGCCCCATGAAACGGTTGAGATCGACCTTTTCGACCACAGGTACCGTGACTTTCTGCGGCGACACGCCACAGGCAGCGAGCAGCAACACGGCGGTGGCAACGAGAGCGTGCCGACCCGTGCGAATCAGAGACATGTTCATGCCAAGACCTCCACTGTCATTTTTGGACTGTCATTTCCCGACTGTCATTCGCCGATGTACCAGCGCCCATCGATGCGCTCGAGTACGAACCTGTCATACGGCAGACCTTGCGCCGACACGTCGTACACGGCGCGATTGCCGCCCGCTTCATAAGCAGGGGCGGTGCGCCGCACGATGCGTAGCGCCGCCACCAGCAATTCACGGTTGCCCATGCTGCGAGTGCAGGCACTGATCAGCGTATCCACCGTCCGCGCTCCGAGCGTACGCCGCAATTCGGGCGAGAGATGTTCGCGATAGTACGTATCGCAACGCCCGTCCACGAGGGATTGCTCGGCTGCATCGAGCAGCGCCAGCATCTGCGGCGTATTGCGCTCGGTGCGCGCCGGGGCCGACCCCGCGCCGGATGCAGCGCCCGATGATGGCGCACCACCGCCGCCCGCGCTGGACACCGCGCTGCGATCGTCCGCCGTACGCCGACCCGCGAGCAAATCCTCGAGTTGTGCCGCGAGCTCAAGTGGCAGGGCTGCCTTCCACTCCTTGCCGTACGCCAGCAAGGACACCACTTCGACGACCTCGGTCTTGCCTAGACCGCGCGGCTGTCGTCCACGCACCAGCACGTGCACGAGGTTGCCATCGCGTACGGCCACGAGGCCACTGATCTCTTCGTAGGGGCGAACCTGCCACTGCAAACGTCGTGCAAGCGCACGAAAGAAGTTGATGCTCGTGAGCCGTTCGATATCGGCGAGCGGCAGCGCTTCACCGAAGAGTCGAGCGCGCAGTGCGGTAACACCTCGCGCCTGCTCATCGCGCAGTTGTTGCAGCACACTGGAGCGAATGCGCTCGAGCTCCGCCGGATGCAGTGCGAATGCCAGCGCCTGCGCGTCCCCCGCTGCCGCAGCAGCGAGAAACTCACCGGCAGCGCGGCGCTGGGCAGAGCTCACATCGTCGGCGGCTGCCGTACTCGAGAGCGTGGCGCTGCCGAGTGCGAGAACGAGGCCAACCGCGACGAGGCGAGCGAGTCTAGGCATCCGCCGTGGCCCGCGAGTACCCGACACGCCAGCCAAACAATCGGGCGGAACCGAAAAGCACGATGTACACCGCCATCGACACGAGCAGACCCCACAGACCCGAGGCAATCCAAGCCGGCGTGAAGCCGTACGCGGCCACCACGCCAATGAAAAACGCCGCCACGGCCAGCGGGTTCCAGGCGGGCAATCGATCGAGCAGGGTCGTGTCGTAGCGTCGTCCATGGAACACGTAGTAATCGACGATGATCGGGCCGATCAGCGGCGGCACGAGGTTGGCGATCTGGTTGATCCAGTCCATGAAGTACTGATAGATGCCCAGACCCAATATCGTGCCAATGGTTCCGCAAATGACGATCGTCACGCGCTTCGGCAGGCGGAATACGCTGGCCGTCTGGATCGAGGGCAGGTAAAGATTGGTGTCTCCGGTCGTCCACAAGGCGAGGCTCATGGAAATGAGACCGATGATTGCGATGATCGGACCAGCCGTGCGCAGGTAAGCGCTGAAATCGAAGTTGCCCGACACGATGCCACCCATGGCGCCGATGACCTGCAGGAACAACTGCGTCGCCACCAGCACGATGAACGGGATGGCAATCGCGACCCAGGCCTTGCGCGCGAAGCGGGTGTACTCCGCCATCACCACGCCACCGACGATCCACGAGCCGATCACGAGGTTGATCGCCTGCGTATCCGTCAACGGCTGCGCTGCGGCGGCACTCGCCGACATATTGAGAAACGCATCCCAGCCGCCCGCCTTGTCGACGTTGAACCAGCCGGCATAGAGGCCCACGAGCGCGAGCACCACGGTCGAGGGCACGGCGACGCGCTCAAGGCCCTTCACGCCCTTGTAGGTGGTGTAGGTGTAGAGCACTCCGGCGAACAGCGCGACCGGCACGAAATACGGGCTGTCGAAGCTGCCCGTCCACGTCAGCCCGAAAGCACCCACCACGATGCCCTGCCAGCCGATCGTCAGTGCCGCCAAAAACAACACCGGCAGGTAGGCACCGACGTTCCCGTAGGTCAGCCGATACAACAGGCCGCTGTTGCAGGCGGTCTGGTACCCCATGTAACCGACCAGCGCCCCGACTACGAAGTTGACGAGGTTGCCCCACATCGCGTTGCGCACCAGATCGGGGAAATACAATCCCGCGCCGAGCGAACTGCCGACGAGCAGGCCAGTGACAAGAAAACCCCAGCCGAAGGCGAGCGTCAGCAGCGGCAAGGCGTCGCGCCGCTGATCGGCCTCCAGCGGTGCATGCGGGTTGTCGGCGCTCGCCGCTTCCTCACGCTCATCGAGTCGAAACCACTTGGACAATGCAGACATGGTCCCCTCCCCTGTTGGCCGCTGTTACGGCTCGTCGTGTTTTTTGTCTTCGCTCCCGCGGTCATAGCGGCGGCCCAGCATCCAGCCGTTGGCAGCCCACAAGGCCGCGATGCCCGCACCGACGATCGCCGCCCCGGCGGGAGTCGCACCCACGGCATCGAGGGCGCTCTTTGCCTGCGCACCGACGTAGTCCGCGGCGCGATAAACGGGCACGTCGATGAAACTCTTGGCCTTGTATTTGGATTCCTTGTCGAGCGATCCCCACAGCATCTCGCGGCCTGGCCGGATGAAGGCGTACTCACCCCAGCGCCGCAAGACCAGCAGCAGCGCGATCATGCCGAAGACGTTGAACACCGACAGCAGCATGAACCCGCCAATCATGATGAGCGGCACGAAGGTGAGCAGGGTTCGCACGCCAAGGCGTGACGCAATGCGCCCGGTGAGGAATAACTGCGAAAAAATTGTCAGCGACTGCACCACGAAGTCGATGGTGGCGAACATCTCGGTGCGCGCCGTGGTGTCGGCGAAGGTTTCGCTGACGATGCGCAACTGCTCAAAATACAGAAAGGTGTTCACTGCCGAGAGCAACACGACGAAAGAAGCGATGCCGAGCAGATACGGCGAGCGCAGCACAATCATGATGCCGGCGACCGGATTGCCGCCGAGGCCTTCGTCGTTGCGTGCCTGCAAAACGGCGGTAGACGCGTCGCCCCCGGAGGCACTGGCCGACGGCGCGTTGTTCCAGATGCTCATGAGCACGCGCTGGCAGACGATGGCGCAGAGGAAGCCCGCCGTGCCGAGATACAGCACACCAGCGTTGCCGATGTGCTCAACGGTCAATCGTGCCGTCAACGGCCCGACCAATGCACCGAACGTACCGCCCGCCGCGATGAAGCCGAACAGGCGCTTGGTCTGCTCGCGATCGAACATCTCGAGCAGAAAGCTCCAGAACACCGACACGAGCATCAGGTTGAGGACGCTGATCCACACGTAGAAGAACGTGCCGACCTGCAGGTTGCCTTCATCGACCTGGATATACGAACCGATGATCGCGAGGATCAGCGCCACGCCTCCATAAATGCACGGTAGCAGCAGACTGCGCCGCACCCGGGCGACGAGCCAGCCGTAGAGCGGCACGATGGCAATGGAGAAGAGCGCGGTGTAGAGCCACAGATCGGCGACTCGCTCGCGACCCAGCAACGTCGCCACGGTCTCACGCACTGGCCGTACGGCGAAGTAGCTGCCGAGAACAAAGAAAAAGAGACAGAACGCGGCAACGACCGCCGCCACCTCGCCCGGTTCTACCCGCGCGAAGCGCGCGAGCACCCTCTGCAGGGCTGTGCTCTCAGCGCGCATCGGCCTTCAGAGCGGCAAACAGACCGTTCCAGTCGACGCTGCCGCCCTCGGCACCCGAGATGATTTCGAAAGTCTTGCCTGCCGCGCTCCGATTGCCCAGCGACTTGAGGCAGACGGCAGCCACATCGGCGCGCGGGATGCGCCCGTTGTTTTTCAAATCATCGCCCTGAAAGGTACGAATGCCCGCCTTGCCGCCCGGCGTGTCGAGCAAACCACCTGGGCGCACGATGGTGTAGGGCACGCCCGAAGCCCGCACCGCCTCCTCGCCCTTGCGCTTCCAGACGAGGATGTTGCCAAACATTTTATTGAGCGGATGGTCGTCGTGCGTCACACCCATGGAGGAGACCAGCACGAAATGCTTGACCTTGGCGCTCGCCGCAGCGTTGACGAGATCGCGCACGCCACCGTAGTCGACACGCTCGGGCGTGTTGGTCGGATCGTTGCGGACGTTGGAACCGAGTGCCGAGACGACGTAGTCGACGCCGCGCACCGCCGCATCGACCCCGGCGCCCGTGCGCACGTCACCGACCATGAGTTCCACATCGCTGCCCAATTGGCCGCGCGCCTTGTCGGCATCACGCACCAGAGCACGCACCCGGTAACCGGCCTCGCGCGCCTGCCGCACCACCTCCTTGCCCGTGCCACCCGTGGCACCGACGACGAGAATACTGGGCGCCGACTTGGCCGCGGCGGCAGCGAAAGCAGAGGGCACAGCGCCCGCAACCCATGCGGTGGTCAGTACGACAGACAGCGCAGCAAAGATTCGGCGGTTCATGAAGATCGCACTCCTTTTTCAGTCAAGGTCGCCAGGTCGAGGACAAAACCGGGTTCCGGAATCCACGCTCGCCCTCCGCGGGCCTCGAGCCTCGCCCGCAGGGCTTGCGCCTGCGGCAGCTCACCATGCACAAGGCACACCGGCGGTCGGGTGGTGAAATTGCCGTACCACCGTAGCAAATCTTCCTGGTCGCCGTGGGCGGAAAGTCCGCCGAGCGTATGCACGGTGGCCGAGACGTGGACAAGCTCGCCGTGGATACGTACGGCGGGTAAGCGATCGACCAGCGCCCGGCCGAGCGTACCCGGAGCCTGGAAGCCGGTGATCACGACGTGACACTCCGCCCGCGGCAGATTGTGCTTGAGATGGTGCAGCACACGGCCGCCGTTGCACATGCCGCTACCGGCGATGATGATCGCGTGGTCGCGCACCCGATTGATGGCACGGGATTCATCGGCCGTGCGGCACAAGCTGAGGTTCGGCAGTTGTGGCATCGACGTGAAGTCGGCACGCAGGCGCAGCGCCTCCGGATCGTAGCGATCGACGTGTTTCCAATACACCTCGCTCGCCTCGATGGCCATGGGACTATCGAGGAACACCTGCCAGTCGCACAGCTGCCACGCGTCATAGTGCAGGCCGAGCAGGTACAACACCTCCTGACTGCGGCCGATAGCGAAAGCCGGAATGATCAGGTTGCCCCGACTGGCATCGGCTGCGGCGATGATTTCGCCGAATTCGGCCAGCGTTGCCTCGCGATCGCGGTGTAGCCGATCGCCGTAGGTGCTCTCCATGATCACGAGATCGGCCTGCTCAAACGGGTAAGGATCGAGCAGGATCGGCGAATCGTACTGGCCGAGATCACCGCTGAAGACGATTGTGCGCTGCACTCCCTCGTCGCTGCACTCAAGCAGCACGCTCGATGAGCCGAGGATGTGGCCGGCATCGCGCAAGATCAGCGATACACCGGGCAAGGGTTCGTACTTCGTGTCGTAGCGCAAGGCCCGCACCAACTTCAGCGCGCGCTCCACGTCGTCGAGCTCGTAGAGCGGCGTGGCCACGGGATCGTCGGGCTCGCGGCGGCGATTGATACGCTCGACCTCGCGCAGACCGAGATCAGCCGTGTCGCGCCACAGGATCGGCAGCAGATCGCCACACGCGGCGTTGGTGTAAATCGGACCGCGGAATCCCCGCTTCACAAGCAGTGGTAAACGACCGCTGTGGTCGATGTGCGCGTGGCTCAACACCACGGCATCGATGTCCGCCGGAACGAACGGAAACTCGCGCCGATTGCGCTCGGTCGCATCGCGACCGCCCTGGATCATGCCGCAGTCGAGCAGGATTCGCTTCCCGCGCACGGTCAGGATGTGACACGACCCGGTGACCTCACCCGCCGCGCCGTAAAACTCGATCTGCACGCCTGCGCTCTCCTGCACTCGAACTTGGGTATATTCTGGCCCCACCCGACCACGGATGCTAACCGGGAGAGACCACGTGATCAGTTTGACAGTCAACGGCGAGCGGCACGACATCGATGCAGACCCGGAGATGCCCTTGCTTTGGGCTCTGCGTGATCTCATCAAGCTGACCGGCACCAAGTACGGGTGCGGGATTGCCCAGTGCGGCGCCTGCACGATTCACATCAACGGTCAGCCCGCGCGGGCCTGTGTCACGCCGGTGTCGGCCGCAGTCGGCACCGAGATCCGCACGATCGAAGGTCTCTCGCCGGATGCCACGCATCCGGTGCAGCAGGCCTGGATCGAACTCGACGTGGTGCAATGTGGCTACTGCCAGTCGGGACAGGTAATGGCCGCTGCCGCCCTGCTCGAACAGAACCCCTCGCCCACCGACGCCGACATCGACGCTGCCATGAACGGCAACATCTGCCGTTGCGGCACCTATCCGCGCATCCGTGCCGCCGTCAAACGCGCCGCTGAGCTCAAGCGTGGGGGTCAGCCCGCATGAGCGCAGCCGAGACAGGTGGACCAGGCTCCAAGCCGAACAGCGGACGCCGTCACTTCCTGATCGGCATCGGCGTGATCGCCGGTGGCGTCGCCGCCGGGCAGTTGCTGCGCCCCTACCTCGTGGGCGGGAGCGAGGCGGCACCGAAGGAATTCAAACCGCATGCCTTCGTGCGCATCGGTGCCGACGATCGCGTCACCGTGATCATCGGCAAGAGCGAAATGGGTCAAGGCGTCTACATCGGACTGCCGATGATCCTCGCCGAAGAGCTCGACGTGAATCCGCAGCGACTGGCGGTCGAAATCGCCGGCATCGACCCGGCTTTCAACCATCCGTTCATGCCCGCGCAGTTCACCGGCGGCAGCATGAGCGTGATGACCACCTACGAGGCCCTGCGCCGCGTCGGCGCCACGGCACGACGCATGATCGTGCAGGCCGCAGCGACCGAGTGGGGCGTACCGGCCGCGGAGCTGCGCACCGAAGATGGCGTGGTGTTCGCGCCCGATGGTCGCAGCGCCACCTATGGCAAGTTCGTCGAGGCGGCCTCCGCCCTGCCGGTTCCGGCCAAAGAAAGCGTGGCACTGAAAAACCGTGCCGACTTCCGCTACATCGGCAAGCCGCAACGACGTCTCGACAGCCGAATCAAGGTCAACGGGGCTGCGCAATTCGGCATCGACGTCGATCTGCCGAACATGCTCGTGGCCGTCGTGGCGAGACCCCCGCAATTCGGCGCGACCGTACGCTCCTTTGACGCCTCGCAGGCCAAAGCCGTGCGTGGTGTCGTCGACGTCAAGCAAGTGCCAAGCGGTGTGGCGGTGATCGCCGAACACACCTGGGCTGCCATCAAGGGCCGCGAAGCCTTGCGCGTCGAGTGGCAGGACGGCCCGGGCGCGACGCTCTCCACGGAGAGTCTGCGCGCCGAGCGCCGCGCACTGCTCGCTCGCACGGGCTTGCTCGCCAAAAATCAAGGTGATGCCATCGCCGCGCTCGGCGAGGCGCGTCGCAAGATCGACGTCGAATACGAACTGCCCTACCTCGCACACGCCTGCATGGAACCGCTCAATGCCGTGGCCTGGGTGAAGAACGAGCGCTGCGAGATGTGGATGGGAACCCAAGGTCAGTCGCAGGACGCGCAGCTCGTGGCCGCGGCCCTCGGCATTCCGCCCGCCAACGTGCAGATCAACACCACATTCCTGGGCGGTGGCTTCGGCCGTCGCGCGAGCGGCACCTCGGATTTCGCGGTCGAGGCGGCGCACGTTGCCAAGGGCCTCAGTCGCCCGGTCAAAGTGGTGTGGACGCGCGAGGATGACACCCGCGGCGGGTACTACCGGCCGTTCGGCCTCAACAGGGTTCAGGCCGCCATCGGTGCCGATGGATTGCCAATCGCCTACTTCCACCGCAACGTGAGCAAGCCCGTGCTCGCCAACACGGCGCTCGGCAGCCAGATGATCCCGAAGGACGGTCTGGATCCGTCGACGATGGAAGGATCCGTCGACATGCCGTACGCGATCCCAAACCTGCGGGCCGAAGTGCACAACACCAAAGAAACCGTGCCGTCGCTGTGGTGGCGATCGGTGGGTCACTCGGGCAACGGCTTCGTGATCAACTCGGTCATCGACGAACTAGCGAATCTCGCTGGTCAAGACCCGTACCGCTACCGCCGCGCGCTGCTGGCCGGCAAGCCACGCCATCTGGCCGTGCTCGACAAGGCCGCCGGTGCCGCCAGCTGGGGCAAGCTCCTGCCCAAGGGTCATTTCCATGGCATCGCGTTGCAGGAAAGTTTCAACAGCATCGTCGCGCAGGTCGCCGAGGTGTCGGTGAGCGGCAAGCAAGTCCGCGTGCATCGGGTCACCTGCGCGATCGATTGCGGGCTCGCGGTCAACCCGGATCAGGTGGTCGCGCAGATGCAAAGCGGCATTGTCTACGGCCTGTCGGCGGCACTGACCGGCGAGATCACCATCGAAGCGGGCGCTGCCGTGCAAAGCAACTTCGACACCTATCCGGTGCTGCGGCTTACCGAGACGCCCGCCATTGACGTGCACATCGTCGACAGCGACGGCCCACTCGGTGGCGTCGGTGAGCCGGGCACACCGCCGATCGCACCGGCCGTGTGCAACGCGATCCACGCCGCCACCGGCCAAAGAATACGGCGGTTACCGATCTCCGCGTCGCTCGCCTGAGAGATAGTCGACGGCGAGCGCTGCGAAGCTGCGTGACGCAAGCGGCAGCGCCGCCTCGTCGAGGTAGAACAGTGGCGAGTGGTTCGATGCTGCCGTTACGGGGTTCTGTTCGCGCGGCGTCACGCCTACGAAGTAGAAGAAACTCGGCACGCGCTCAGCGAAGAACGCGAAGTCCTCGGCACCGGTGACGAGCGGCACGGCGCGCACATTGGCACCTCCCGCGATGCGCTGCAGGCTCGGCAGCACTCGCGTGGTCAGCTCCGGATCGTTGCGCACGACGGGATTGCTGCCCGGATCGATCTCGAAGGTCGCCGTGGCACCGCTTGCGGCCGCGGTGTTTTCCACCAGACGTCGAATGTTGTCGATGATTTCGCGGCGCTGCTGCGGATCGAAGGTGCGAATGGTGCCGATCATCTCCACGTCA
>ENA-ORFA01001101-ORFA01001101.1-marine-metagenome-genome-assembly--contig:-NODE-1101-length-10909-cov-3.432792_pt1 | contig 10909 bp, 10 predicted proteins | sample MGYA00248621_ERZ508587 | MGnify/ENA primary metagenome ERZ508587 (study PRJEB26250, sample SAMN06266239) | marine metagenome | isolation source: Columbia River Estuary | place: USA:Columbia River... | reverse complement strand
TTTCTGCCCAACCATCGGCATTAACGAGATCTCCAATGCGTGTTATCTGATAATAGCCAACATCACTTGTTCCTAATTCAGCTATGTTTATATCATTAAAAAACGTGTTGTCGTCGTTAAAATATCCCCAGTATTGCTTTGTGTATAATCCTGATTGTAAATTTAATCCACTTACGTCCCATGAATTTGGATCACTAGAAACAGTGGTGCCATACTTGTATGACAAATCCAATCCAAGGCCAAATCTAACTCCTTGAAACATAAAATTAAAACAATACTGTTACGTCTGCCGCAGCTATAGTAGTTCCGGTTTGAACGATACGCTGACCACCAAGTGGCCACACTCCTGGACCTAGTGTAAGTACAGCGGTATTTCCGTCTACACCTTCAATCACAACGTCTCCGTTAGCGGTGCCAGGCGCGATATAGAGTCCAGCAAATACTTTTCCGACAGTCGGTGTATAATAGCCAGTCGTAAAAGTCAACGCTTCGTATGCAACTGCAGATGTGTTTTGATGTATTAAACCTTTTTCGTAGATATTCGTGCTCATAATGTCTATTTATAGTTATTTTTCTTTGGCATCAGGAATTGCCATGCCGATGCAAAGCGACAAGCAGAGCGCAAAGCTTATAAACAAGAAGCGTCTCAGCTCATCCATATTTTCGCCAAGGGCACCCTTTTCGTCTGAAGCAGAAGCAGTTTTGATTTCAATCACTCGATTTATCTTTGCGCAAAGTTGATCTGTGACGGTATAAAGATTTGGCAACAACTCGTTTATTGCTTTGGTGTTTTGTGTCTCTATAGCTGCATAGAGTTCGACAAGTATCTTGTTTACCACATCGTCCTGTGAACGAATGAATGCTGACTCTTCGCTCTCTTCTGGCAGCGCGTTTGCATAGTATTTTTGCAGCAAGATTGCATTTTTTGCCTGACCTTCTTTTAATCGATGCAGAGCGTCTTGTGCTGACATCATGCCATAGAGATATTTTACAGTAGTGTCTACAAGCGTCAGGCCGTACCAGTCAAAGCTCAAGCCAATATCACGAGTAGCAGACTGTGTCTGAACTGTTGCAGCAGCGTAGTGACGCTGCATAGTGTTTAACGAGCTGTATCCGCTAATAACAAACGCGCATATAATTGCAGCGAGTACGGTTATCATTAATTTTATATTCATGGCTTTTTCACATATTTTTCTGGTGAGCGTTCAAAATTCTTTGCGAGCTTGATGATGCCTGTGATGATTTCTGGAGAGACAACCCCGATAATGCCATAGGTAATCGCTTTGTAGAGGCTAGGAATGTCGGTCTGCTCCAATATAAACCATGCGATTGCTGCAGAGAGTGCGGCTGATATTATATTTTTAAACTGCTCGAGAATCGTATACTCTTTTTTTGCTGTCATGAGTCGAGCAAGCATGCCTGCTGCTCCAACTAGGGGTATTATCCAACCACCCTCTAGAAACTCTTTTAGCATCGATCTTTCTGGTTCCATTTATAACTATACTTTTAAAGTGTGAAACATCACGTAATGACTATCAATATAAGAGTATTTATAAAAAACACAATTTTACTTCACAAAACCGCGGTCAACCACATATTTATAAAAAAGCTCTTCATGAAAACTGCGTATTATGTATTTTGAGGCAATTTCATCAAGCGAATAGTGAAAAGCGCACGTAATATCATAGATTGTTTGTATTGATCCACAATAGTAGTTGTCTATTCCCTTTATATATCGATAATATTGCGGATATTTTAGACTTAATCCATTTTCGCAAGTTGTCATCTTTAGTAGGTTTTTAACTGGTGTATAGCATACTTGTGTAGTAAATTTATCATAACGAGTGCTTACGACAAGGTCATATTCATAGGTATGATTGTGATAGAGATGTGATGCAAGTTTAAATTTTCCTGCCCACATACGTTTCCATGCAATTTTTGGACAGGTGTTTATCTTTCCTTCTAAGTTACCATGTAATTTCAACTCAGCATCATCATCAATCATAATCTGTTTTATGTTATGCTCGCTAAAATAATCTTTAAGCAATAATGGCGTGACACTAGAACTGCTAATCTTATCAAGTTTTCGATATGAACTTTTTGCTTCTGACTCTGTCCATGTATGTAAAAATAAATCTATTGTATGCCCTTGTTTTTTTAAAAGATTTAAATAGTCTTTTAGTTGAGAGTCATTCAACCCGCCTCGTATGTGTCCTCGTATACAAAATGCGACTCTCATAATAAACCAATGTTGTGTGCGTGACGATAAACCAACTCTTCTTGATAAATGGTGTCAGGATATTGCATAACTATGCTGTCTAAATCACGATAAAAGTCATATACAAACGCATACATATTTTCTGGGGTTCCAACATAAAAATTATCAACACCAATTAAACTTTTAGTATATGACGGATATTTAAATGCAAATTTTTCGCCTTTAGAAATTAGACGTTGCAAATGATTTGGCGGAGTATAACATATTGGAGCCGTAAAAAAATCATAGCGAGTGTTAATAAACGCATCATAGTTTTTACGATTTTTGTACGCTTCTGCCACCACTGCGGCTTGTCCTGCCCACATACGTTTCCATGCAATTAGCGGACAGGTACTTTTACAAACAACACCGCTTTTCTTGCCGTATATTTTTATCTTAGAATCGTTTTCTATGCACACGTCTATCACGTTGCGGTTTTTAAAATAACTACGTAACAACCCTTCTTTAACTTGAAAAAGATGTAATCGATCGAGTGTTTTATAACTTGTTTTTGCTTCTGACTCTGACCAGGTATGACAATAGACATCAATAAAATGCCCGTCTTTTTCACAGTTGTTTATAAATTCTCGTAATGCGTCACTAAAGAGGCCGTCTCGTATGTGTCCTCTTAAACAAAGTGCAAGTCTCATAAGTCTTTAAGCTTTAACATAACATGCTTTACTGCCATCCACATGTCTAGATATTTATAGGTTGCAAGGCGTCCGACGAAAATTACGTCTTTTTCCGCTTTAGCGAGGGCCTCATAGAGGCGATAGGTTTCTTGTCCTTCGCCCCAAGGAATAGGATAAAACGGCACGTCATTTTTACCACAAGCTTTAGGATATTCTCGCGTAACGACTGTAGGGCCAACATGACCTGGAGTAAAGTAGCTGTGATCATAGACTCGCGTGTATGGGGTGTCAGGATTGTTTTGGTTGACTATAAACGTATCCATCTTTTCGCAAAGCACGTCATGCTCAAAGCGCAGCGAGCGATAGGGCAACTCTCCGTAGATAGTTCCAAAGTAGCTGTCAATCTTTCCGGTATAGACGATAAGGTCATTGGGAGTCCTCTCAAAGGCCCAGCGATCTTCAGCGCAATTTAGATGTACTGTAATGCCGTCTAACATACGCCCAAACATTGCAGAGTAGCCTTCTTTTGGGATGCACTGATACTTTTGACCTTCAAACCAGGTAGGGTCTGCCGCGTCTGCAGTTTTAGGAATACGATTTGTAATTGTCTTTGGAATCTCGTCGAATGGCACGCCCCACTGCTTTTCGCTGTAGTCTTTAAAGACGTATTCTACAATCTCTTCTTGTGAAAGCTCGCGACCAAGTTCAGAGACCGTCTTTCGGCTGTATGGCAAACTGACTCGACCAAGTCGGGTGTCTCCCTGCGGTTGCAGCTTAAACGGGATCCACTCAGTATAACGACTTAGAAACTTATAGACTTCTTCGTCGTCTGTATGAAAAATATGAGGGCCATATTGATGCACGAGCGTGTTTGTGACGTATGCATCGGCGCAGTTTCCACCAATGTGTGGCCGCGTCTCATAAATCTCAACGGCATACCCTTTTTCTTTTAATAACACCGCTGCAGTGACTCCTGACAGCCCACAACCAATTACTTTAGCATTTTTTTTCATAAAATAGTATTTTATCACAGTTTTTGTCACCTGTAAACATAAATATATATCTATATGAAAATAAATGAAAAAGTTTACGTAAACAGCGAATTTAAAGATCTTCTCCGCAGCATGAATGTTGGCATTGTCGACTATATTGTAGTGTATAAAGTCGAAGGTGACAAGGTATTTTTCAAAGCAAACAGTGCGCGCCTCCACCTAAGCAAGGGTGAGTTTGAAGAGGTACGACTCAGCGCTTAGGCCCACCAAATATTTGGTACATGAGGGTCGTTAAATGGTCTAGGTACATTTATCTCTACGCCGTCTTCGTTTAACGCAGTCTGATTTGACGACCAGACGATAAACTGATCTCCGCCGTCAGGTATCTCGATATCAACGAGGTCACGAAAAAGTACCCAGTATTGACCGTCGTCGTTATGCTCTCCGACTTCATGCAGAGCGTGCTCGTGACTCGCTAATGTAGAAACAACTGTGCCGTCTTCTGATGCACGCGCGAATCCGTGTGCTAAGCCAAACGCTTCGGCTATCTCTTTAGAAGGAAATCGTAAGATATAATCAGTCATAACGTTATGCTGCGAATGGTGCGAATGATGCGTTAATTACTGCCATTGCAGTATTGCCAGTAACACTAGCCATTGATCCCTTGAATGTGCATGACATTGCCATCATAGCAGAGCCTCCGCCAGTTGAAGCGACCGGGAGCGTAGCGAGTGGAGTATTGCTTGGAATTGTATTTCCAGCGGTGCCGTAGTATAGAGACGCTGTACCAAGCCCGTTTGAACTTATCAATACGGTGTGGTTGTTCTGTAGACCAACACTAAACCCGGACAGTATCGGCGAATATGTTGGTGATTTTGCGACCTGTGTTGATGCTCCAACCAAAGCTGCAGACGGAACAATTGCTACTCCTCCCGAAGCGGTTGAGACTTTAAATGTATTGCTCAAGGCGGCTTCAACAACAAAATATGTTGTTTGAGTGGCGAGGTTGGTAATTCCACTCTGCATTGCAGTAAAACGTACGCGATCGCCAACAGTAAATCCGTGTGCGCCAACAGTCGTCAAAAGAGAGTTTCCTGCAGTTGAAGTTACAGCTGCTGTTCCGTCTTGGAACCACAGTCTATAACCATTGATATCATTTACTATGCCAACACCGCGCCCACAAGGCAGACCGCCAGACCAGTTGTTGCTAATTCCAAGCCAATATTCTGAGGTCGAACCTGCATTCTGTTCACTGTGATTAAATCTAAAACTTATTGAAAATGGGAAATTCCAATCAAGTGATCCGCCGCTAGAAAAGTTAAGATGGCACGTGCCAAAGTCTTTGCGTGCCCACGAAGTATGATCTAAACCTAGACCAGTAGTAGGTCCATTCGAAGTATTTAAGAATGCTCTACCATCAGTAGTATCCAGCCATACGTTGTCACCAGAATTTGCAATTTGTGAAGCATTTGTGCCCCCTCTAACATTCCACGTGCGTTGTGTAGTAAAACGCTGTACGGCGCTTTCTTGCATCATCAATTCACGACGAATTGTAGAACGAGTTACCGCGCTGTGTATAGTATTTGGAAGCTGTTGCGATAATTCAAGTTGACCGCTACAGATACCGCTAAATGCAGGACTGACGAGTGTCTTGTTGCTTAGGTTTTCAGCTGCTGTTCGAGTAGATAGTTCGTTTAGATTGAGTCCTAATGCGCCGAGTATGGCAGTTTTTTCTGCAGGGGTCGCTGTATTTAAGTCGATTGGCATAATATACTGTTATTTATATTGTTATTCTAATTTGATCATTCAAATATGTAATAGAGTCTACACCCAATGTGAGATCTTGTGTAGAGGTTGTAGTAAGAGTTTGAAGCTTTGAGTTTGGCAGACGTTGACGATAGTATTGAATATTTGTAATAATTCCGTCCCATAGTCGTCCAATTGTAGCCTGTGGGTTGTATCCAAAAAGTGTGGTTGTAGATGGAAGGGAGACACTTGTGTCTTGTGTGCCGAGAGTGCCGTTAAGACACACCCTCGCGTCGTTACTAGCAAAAGCAAAGGCTACTTTTCTTAGTGTTGGGCCTGGAGGCAATGTGCCCAAGCCTCCACATTGGCCGGCACCTATAAATGTAAAACTTCCACTAGGACCAATACCAATATACGCTCTGATTGCTTGACCTCCTCCGTTTGTCACACCAAGTTGAACGCGTGATAAGCCATCTTCAAATCCAAACCGAAAAAGTTCAGTTGCTACTTGATCAGTTCTCCTATTTAGGCTGCATTGACCGACTAGAGTGCCGCCTTGCGCGTTATAATAGCTTGAAATACTAGATTGTGTATAGACGTCTCCCGATCTTAATGCTGGAAGAATAGTTGTTGGTATATAGCTTGAAACGTTGCTGCCGACGGCGCTATTATCAGTTTCTACTTGATAGCCCCATACATAGACAGTTTTATCTGCCCCAACACCGCCCTCAGAGGCGCCGTTTGATCCAGTAAGAGTAAAGTCTGCTACCGTTCCAGTAGCATTTGTTGAGCCTGCGGGACCAGTAACGATTAGACGCATCCAACCGTTTGGAAAATGTTCTATTCTACCAGTCGCTGAAGAGCCATTTGCATTAAAAACAAATGTGTCAAGATTAAAAAAGGGAAGCATACCACCAGAGGGACGAAGCGGCCCCCAGTCCAAAGACACATAACTCCAGTTGCCCTTTTTAACAAATGCGCTAACTGTGTATATTCTACCGCTAGTGTGTGGTATATTGTTTAGTGACCTAAGAAAGCCAGCATAACTAGCAGTACCAGAAGTTAATAGCGTAGCGCTGTTTGTGCCGTCTGGGCATGTTTCAGTTGAGACTACACGAGTGCCGTTACCAGTCCACAGATGCATTTCACCGCTACGAGTTACAAAGTTTGTTCTGTTATCTTCCTTTAAAAAACCGCGGCGCCTGAGCGTGATTGGGTCGTGTTCCAATCTTAGACCCCTGTATGATACCCACCAGTCTGATATTGCAACAGCGCCAGTAGTACGGCTAGTCACTCTAAGCGTTAGTGTTGTGTCTGACTTGTGCAGTATAGTTCCAGTAATATTTTGAGCGTCACCGGCAATGTCATCACCGTTGAGGTCTTGCATAACAACTACTGTAGAGTTATTAAGCCAACCAACGACACTGCCGCCTGGTACATCAATTGTAATAACAGAAACGTTAGCGGTCAGGTTATTTGGAACGAGCGTGGTTGTAGTTTTGGTCTTTCCAACAATGCGTCCATTCTCGTTAACAAATGTACCAGAACTTGCCCGTGTAAAAGCCGGAGTAGGACCAACTTGAGCTTGACCTTCGCTGTAGTTTACAAAATCAACTTCAAATGCTGGACCAGGTTTTCGGCGACGCTGATGTGAAAAAACTGTATGTTTTAAATCCATGCTGTATGATATTTATACTAACCGATATTGTATGTCTTCAGGCATACACCATTACCAATTATATGCGCTAGTTACCCACCAAGCTAATCCATATTGTGGCGTATCGAATGCAGTTAATTCAATATTCCAACCAGACGGTACATCTGCGGTTAAATTACCAGACTGAGTTGACCAATGTACATGGGCAGTGCCTCCAGTATAAACATTCAATAGAGATAACTTATGCCCTGCATAGCTAGGAGTCGGTATGTTAACATTATGACCTGTGCTGTTAGTGTATTCTGCTTCAGGAGCAAAAACAATAACATTTGTACCAGTTAAAGATGCTACTGTGTATCCAGTCTCTCCAATTTCTGTGTCAGCGTTAAGCAGCACTGTCGTTTGACCAGTTTGATATGCAGTTGACTGTACAGTAGAGTCTGGGAATGTTAAGGTGCCAGTACTGCCTGTCGTATCAAATGTCCATGTTTTTAAAACACCAGTTGTGTCATACGTGCTTACTGTTACATTACCGTTTTGTGTGCCTCCATCGCCGTATCCACCATAAATATCCACATCGCCTCCAGCCGTTGTATAGCTGTTGCCTCCCTTTATCTCTACAAACCCTGCATTGCCATTGGTAGTGTCACCTCCTTCTATGCGAACGTATCCTCCACCACCAGTTTCTGGTCCGTATCCACCGCGTATTTTAATATCTCCACCACTGCCACCGTCAACTCCGCCTCTTCCTGCCCAAAGATATATATCGCCTCCCTCTCCAAATCCATTTCCTTGACCGGGATTAATCACTAGTCGCTGGCTATTATAATATGGTTGTTTTCCATCAGGCGTAGTTATGACTGCTTGATTTGTACCGTCTCCTAATTTTAATGTATTTGAAACGAGTGAACCTTGAGCAGTATCACCTCTAGGTGTAGAGAGTGTCGGGAACAATGTATTTCCCTCTGTAGTAAACTTCCATTGTTTAGGGCCTGTTCCAAATGAAGCTGTTTTCGGCCCATCAAAATATCCTGTGAGAACATCTTCATCAAAGTAAAACTTCCATGTTCCGGCACCAACATCTTCTATTATACTTCTTATAGTGGCTGTTGCTTGTGGGCCCCAATTCATGGTTACAGTTGAACCTACCTTGACATCTGTTCCTAAGGTTGGATATTGGCTCTTTAGTACAAACAAACGCCAAAAGTCCCCAAATGTATCAGCAGCATTTATTACAACACTAGATGCGCCAGCTACTGATGTAATAGCGAAGTCTTCTCCCTTCGTGGTGCTTATGTTGCCAGGAACTGTTATGTCACCACTTTGATCAAATGTCCAAGTATTGGCTGGCGGAATAAATTTTACAGCAGTATTATAAGCAACATTTCCTTCTTCTAATCTTACCTCTATCGTATTGCCAACTGTCTGTACGCCTATAATTCCATACGTTGAGTTGCCTATCACTGCTGTCCAAGTGGTATCTACATTTAGGATGCTTTCGTTGCCAGAGATAGTGACATACACGAATGGACCACCATCTTCTGTTTCAGCATTAAATGTGTAGGATTGGGTTTGATTTTTAATCCTAAGACCAGCAGTGCCGGTAGGTTGAATAGTATTGTTAGGAAATTCTGTTGTGCCATCTGCATTAAAATTCCATGCATACTCATTGTTATTGTAATTTGTTGCGATTACGATAGGAGTATCGACAGAAGTATTTGCTAAGAGAAAATAATCATCGGCAAACATACGAATGTCATCAGTTACATCAACTCTAAAGTCATTGTTTTCTAATCGTAAAGAGTTTACCCTTGATGTGTACAGACCAAAAACAATTTCAGATGCTATTTGAGTTTCGCCAAGTCCGTGTCCATCGTTGACCTGAAACGTAAACACATCGCCAACTTGGCTGTATGTGCCTGGAACATAAGTGAGATTTGCAGGAGACTGACCTGGACTCCAAAGTTGTATGTAATTAGGAGCACCATCAGTAAAGGCTTCTAAACGTCCAATGAAAACGTTGTCTGTAGATGTTAATTGCAGGAAATGGTTTCCACCAGAAGTATACCAAGTGGCAGACGTATAGCCAACTGGGTCAACATAAGAATAAAAAATAACGTCTGCATTTTCGTTTTGTATTCTGATGCCCTGTCCATCTATTACTCGAACATAGTTCTTTTCAGCTCCGAGATATAACTCTGCACTAGAAGCATCTTGGGTGCCGCCTGCACGAATGTGAATGTGATTTGGGGAGGTAGGATCAACGACGAGATATTGATCTGAAGATGAACGAGAAGCATCAGGATGCAGTTGAAGAGTGTTGTAGCCGTTGCCGTCTCCAGAATCACCTAAAGACTGTCTAAATGCTTGTGAAGAAGGGGCATCTATAATTTTACTATCAATTCGGTCATCAATAATTTCAATTAGTGTTGGAATCGGTGGCAGTACGACAGCATCATCATTTGCTATTCCAGGATTTATTTCTACCTGTCCTTCAGCTATTCGCATGACATAGCCTTCATCATTGAATATTTCAACATCATAGACATAGCGTCCAGCTTTCATAGCGCGAGTTTGGCCCGCTGTCAATGATACTTCAACTTTGCCTTGAAGTGGAAGATTTATATTTGTAGTAAATATAATTGTACTCGGCGATGAATAGCTCTTGCGTATCTGACCGCGAGATTGGTAGTCAGTCAAGTTGAATGGCAGCCCGTTGCTGTCTTTTACGTCTATGACAGATGAGTAGGTGCTGCCCTGGTCTATGTAGATATTACTATACGTCGCCATATAGTCTATTTATAAATTTTATAAACAATCAATTTACACCAATTGTAAATTTAGCAATCGCTAAATTATATGAATATGTGTTCGAACTTAAATTATATGTAGCATTTTCATGTAAATCAACGTGTCCAAGATTGGTGATAGTGAATACGCCTGAAGTAATACCATCAATATTACTGCCTGTATAGAATGTTTTGTGTATGTCCCAAGTTTTAACTGTCCCTCCAGCCCCATTTAGGAGGCTTATAGTTTGTATATTAAACCGATTACCTCCCCACCCTTGGTTAATTATATTAACTCTAGGAGTGCCTGGACTTGATGTGGGGTTAAAAGTAAAACCGCGATATTTTGGAAGGCCACCATTATTTGCGCTGTTTGTACAATATACGCTATATGTTTTAGAGTTTGAGCCGCTAACATAGAGTTGAAAACAGTCACCTGAATATTGTCTTAGTTCAAACGCTAGAGTGTCAGGATATGTTGGCTTAACCGATGTATCATTTATTGTAACGTCTGCGCTTGTTGCAATAATTGTTCCACTAATGCTGTTTCTTCTTATGCTAGCAGTAAAGCTCGTGGTGCCTTCAGTCGTAACATCGTTATTTGCCGTCACGACAAAAGAATGAGCTCCAGAACTCTGCACTACAAAACTCCCGCTGTTTGGGGAGAGGTCACTTCGCGAGAGTGACCAATATAGAGTTGTGCCTGCAGCAACGCCAACAACCGCGACGTCAAAAGTAACGGAAGTTCCTTCGTCTATACTAGTTTTTCTAGGTATAACCGCAGTTCTTTTTGCCATATAGAGCGTATTGATGTCCGCTCCAGACGATATTTTAAA
>ENA-ORFA01001094-ORFA01001094.1-marine-metagenome-genome-assembly--contig:-NODE-1094-length-10944-cov-3.994111_pt1 | contig 10944 bp, 11 predicted proteins | sample MGYA00248621_ERZ508587 | MGnify/ENA primary metagenome ERZ508587 (study PRJEB26250, sample SAMN06266239) | marine metagenome | isolation source: Columbia River Estuary | place: USA:Columbia River... | reverse complement strand
GTGCAGTAGCGATTTACGACACTGCACCAGCGTCAGAAACGCCTCCGTCGTACCCAAGCCCCGCGGGCTGAGTTAGAGACACCAGTTGATTGGTTCTCGACCGTTTTCAATGAGCGCAGTATTGGCTCGTGAAAATGGTCGAGAACCGAAAAACCCGTGACGTACTGATAACGGTGACGGGTGTGCCGATTCAATGACGACGTGTCGTTGTTGATTAATGAGTGTTGTTTTTTTGCGGGAAAAAGCGCCCCACAAAATGAACACAATTGGTTCGGTTTTGTTGTTGAGTTCACGGATGATTTGATCGGTGAACTGTTCCCATCCTTGACCTTGATGCGAAGTCGCTTGGCCAGAACGCACGGTCAAAGTTGTATTGAGAAGTAGTACGCCTTGTTGAGCCCAAGATGTCAGATCACCGCGACTTGGTATCTCGCAACCGATGTCGTCGGCGAGTTCTTTGTAGATGTTGCGTAAAGAAGGTGGAATGCGCGTTCCATCTTGTACCGAGAAAGCCAAACCGTGAGCTTGGCCGGGTTCGTGGTACGGATCTTGTCCCAAAATGACAACTTGAGTTTGAGTGAAGGATGTGAGCTCGAGTGCGTTGAAGACGTTCTCGGGCGCAGGAAAGACTTGGCACTGACTGCGTTCTAACGTGACGAACTCTTGTAATTCTTGCCAATACGACGACGTAAATTCGTCAGCAAGAATGTGGTTCCAGTCAGTCGTCAGCACTCTCTTCATTGTTGTCGTTTGAGTCGGAATCTTCGCTATCCGAACGACGATCAAAACCTTCGTCATCACACGATGTGGAGACAATTCGAGAATTCTTGATCTTGATGACAGACTTTCGCTCATCGTTCTTGACGTCTGGTACGAACTTCACAGTGATTTCATTACCCCTAGCTTGGCTTTCGGAGATCCGGAAACCTATTGCAGGCTTCGATTCGACCAGCACAAGACCGCTTGACGTCAATTGATACTTCACCGACCCACCGCGACAGGTCCAGGTTTTAATGTCGGGAGTTGTGGCAGGCGGGGAAGTGGGTACTTGAGGAGATGGTGCAGTTGTTGAAGGCGGCCGAGTTGTCGTAGGAGGACGTGTTGTTTCGGGGGAACTACTTGGCGTATTCGTCGAGGGTATTGAATTTGGAGCAATTACTACTGGCATTCCGATGGTTGTTGAAGTAACAGGGGTGTTCATTGGCTCTGTTGTTACAGATGGTCCTTGTGAAGTAATCGGTACTTGAACATCTGCTGGGGTCGTTGTTGAAACACCGATTGGCTCTGAATTGTCAGGCGAAAGAGGAACTGCGATGTTCGAGCCTCTGTCACGATTTTGCGAGTTTTGCACCATGGCTACGGCACCCGAGACAACCATCACGACTGCAGCTGCTCCAACAGTTGCCATCCTGCGCTGGCGAACGCGACGAACTTTTCCGAGAACAGCTGAATGGGCTGCCATCGTGTCGGGGCTTGAACCGGCAACTTGATTGAGGAGCGATGAAATATCGGAATCTCTGAACTCGTCCATCACTGCTCCTCTCGTGACTCAATATGTGCTCGCAGTTTTTGTCGTGCTTGATGTAAGTGAAACTTTACGGCACCTTCTGATACTTCAAGTGCTTCAGCAATTTCAAGGACTGAGAGTTGTTCAACATAAAACATTGCAGCAGCGGCTCGTTGTTGTTTCGGAAGTGTCGAGAGCAATTCGGCTACTTCGCTGATGTCGGGCTGTTCGGAGGTGAGCCTGACCTCGTGGCCTAAACGTTCGACTGCTCGGTCGCGACGAACGCGTGAACGGTGTCCATCTCGAACCTTGTTAATTGCCACTCGACGAATCCAGCCCACTGGATCGTCGTACATACTGATCTTGCGCCATTTGAGATGAGCTTTCACAAACGCTTCTTGAACGGCATCGGCGGCTTCTTCGGAGTTACCGCAGATCACAGTGAGCGAACGCACGAGACGCGCGTAATGGAGATTAAACAAAGTGGTGACATCGGTGGCTTGGGCCGTGAGGGGGTGTTGAGTGATGTCGTCCACAATGGTTCCGCCCCATCGAGAGGTCCACGACGGAGATGCCGGGAAATGGCTATTTCCCTGATCCCACGATAGAGCGGTTGAAGACGTAGCAAACACTGCCAAAGTCACGAACCTTCGAACTCATTGGTTTGGTTTCTCTTCAAGAAATTGTCAGGGCAAGGGTTTTTGGGCAATAGCCTGACATGGTGGCTTTGGATCCAAATCGACGCGTCGTCACCGAGATGTGGCACGGTCAGCCACGAGTCCGCTTGGCGACGTTGCCGACCCATCTCGAGCGAGGGCCAGTTTTGGCTGGTCAGAGCGGTATGTGGGTCAAGCGCGATGACCTTACAGGTTTAGGTATGGGTGGCAACAAGGCGCGCAAATTGGAGTTCTTATGTGGTGCCGCGGTTGCTGCGGGGGCAGATTGCCTCATCACGGTTGGGGCCGGGCAATCGAATCACTGCCGAATGACTGCTGCTGCCGGAGCCATGCTCGGCCTCGAAGTTCATCTGGTGCTTGCCGAAGATCGACCCAAAGTACTTGAAGGTAATCAGTTGCTGTCTGAGCGGTTTGGCGCGCATCAACATTTCACTGGCGCCGGACCATCCGAATGGGGACTGTTAGAAATCGCTCGTGAGGATTTAACCGAAGAATTGAGTGCACAAGGACTGAAGCCGTATTCGATTCCGATCGGTGGATCAACTGCTGTTGGTGCGCTCGGCTACATCGTTGCGTATCAAGAAATTGTTGAACAAGCTCAAGCTTTGAAGATTTCACCAAAGACAATCGTGTTCACTTCATCAAGCGGAGGGACCCATGCTGGCCTTGTTGCAGGGCGCGCGTATTTGCGAGCGCTCGGAACAACCGACGTATTGCCGAATCTTTTGGCGATCGGCGTTGCCAAAGGCGTGGTCGCCGGATTCCCGTCGGTGAAAGAACTCGCCCAAGAAGCATTAACGATTGCGGGCTTGCCTGGCGAAGTAGTAGATGAAGATGTTGAAGTTGATGCGCGCTGGCTCGGCGACGACTACGCGATTCCGACTGCTGCATCGCGAGATGCGATCACATGGGCTGCCCACAATGGTGCTTGGGTTCTTGATGATGTGTACACCGCCAAAGGAATGGCTGGACTTTTAGGTAACGCGAATCAAGGCCGCTGGGGAAGTGGCGACGACGTGATTTTTATTCATACAGGCGGTTCACCGGAGGTTTTCGTACGTCATGACTGATAAAAACTTTTCTCTTTCGCCACGAACTGTTGCCGTGACAGCAGGTCGTCCACAAAATGACAATGATCCTTTGAACGCATCAATTGTTCTTGCTTCAAATTTTCAAGCGAGTGGCGACTATGCCCGAACTCATGGAACTTCTACTTGGGCGGCACTCGAAACTGCGGTAGGTGCGTTAGAAGGCGGTCAATGTTTGTCATTTTCGACGGGAATGGCTTCGGCTTCGGCAATTCTGTTTGCATTGAATCCGAGTGTTGTTGTTCTGCCCGCTGTGAGTTATCTAGGAGTTCGAGCATTGCTGGGCGACATGCAAGAGCATGGCCATGTACGAGTCGTGTCAGTCGACATCGTTGATACCAAAGCAGTGATGAGTTCTGTCGAGACTGCAGTTTCTGAAGTTGGGGCCGAACGTGTGGTGTTGTGGATCGAAACGCCCACTAACCCAACTCTTGACGAAGCCGAACTCGAAAAATTATGTGTTGCCGCAAATGCGATCAAAGTCACAACTGTGGTTGATTCAACATTTGCCTCACCGATGGGTCAGCAACCTCTCTCACTAGGTGCGTCGGTCGTGATGCATTCGGGAACGAAATTCATCGGTGGTCACAGCGACTTAATGATTGGCCTAGCACTGACTAACCAGTCGGAAATTTTTGAAAAGCTGAGTCGAGCACGAGTTGTTCAAGGTGCAACGCCCGGAGCCCTTGAATCTTTCTTGGCATTACGCGGCTTGCGCACTCTGCCCTTGCGCTACGAGGCAGCCACAAAGAATGCAACCGAAATTTGCCGACGACTTCAGGCCCATAGCGCAATTGAGTGGGCAAAGAATGTTGGGCCAATGCTCAGCTACATCGTCAAGGGTGGTGCGGTTGCCGCCGACAAGGTATGTGCTTCGGCATCAATGATCATCACTGCGACAAGTTTGGGCGGTGTTGAGACCACGATGGAGCGTCGCCAAAAGTACGCGGGCGATGCTCATGTCAACCCAGGTCTGATTCGTATGAGCGTGGGTATTGAAGATGTTGAAGACATCTGGTCCGACCTCAACCAGGCGTTATCGTCATGAACATGAGCGATCAAATTCTTGATGTCGATCTCTTGGCATTTGAAACCGGATCTGAAGCGACTCGGCGAGCAGTTATTGACGGTGTGCGTCGCAGTCTGGCGACCGGATTCGTCTACACAAGCACCGACATCTCTGAAGATTTGCTCGACAGCGCATACGGAATGTTGGTTGAGTTCTTTTCGAAAGACCAAGAGACGAAAACCAGTTGCATAGCGCCGGGTGCGCATGGTCAAACTGGTTACACCGGTTTGCTGGTTGAGACCGCTGCGTCAAGCGATAAACCCGATTGGAAAGAAATGCTCAATTGGGCGTCGCCAATTGCTGCTGGTCATCCGTTGAAGCGCAAGTTTCCGGGTTCATATCCCGAGCAGTTATTGCCCGATGCGGTCGTGCCCGGAATTTCAAAAGTTCTCTACGAGTTCCATGACGCAATCGCCGAGATTCAAAAGCGTTTCTTGCGCATCATCGCTTTAGGAATTGGTTGCCATGAAACTTTCTTTGATGACATGGTTACTGATGGGCCGACTCTCACGCGGGCAATTCGCTATCCGTCAATGAAAGGCGCGCCGCAAGGTGGACACATTTGGGCCGGCGCACATGGTGACATCAACTTGATTACCGCACTTCCGCGCGCCACTGCACCAGGTTTGCAGGTCGAAGTGGACGGTCAGTGGGTTGATGCAATTCCGCCAGACGGCAAGATGATCATCAACACCGGAATTATGCTCGAGCGATTGACAAATGGTGTTTTGCCTGTTGGTTGGCATCGAGTGATTGCGTCACCAGGTTTTGATGACGAGCGATACAGCGTGGTGCAGTTTTGCCATCCCCGACCGTGGACCATATTGGCGCCCGTACCAACATGCTGTACGCCCGAGAATCCGCAACGGTATTCAACAATCAGCGCAGCCGACGCGCTTGATGAAGTGTTGTATCAAATCAATTTGATTGAAGATGCTCGACGTGTCGGAGATTGATAATTCTGGAATCTCTAGTGAACTAATTGATGTTGCGTTAGCGATTGATATCGGTGGTTCAAAAATGGCGGTGGGTTTGGTCAATCGTCGTGGCGACATGCTCGATCGCGAGATTGCCCGCACTGACAAAGATAAAAACGCTAACGATTTGTTTGAAATCTTGGCAGTGCTCATTAAGCGTCAACTCGCGCGAGCAGAAGAACGACACGGTGGCAAGGTCGTTGTTGTCGGAATTGGGTCAGCTGGACCTATTGAAACCGATTGTGCGACCATTTCGCCTTTGAACATTCCGGCTTGGCGACGCTTCCCATTGCGTGAAGCAGTTCAAGACATTGTGAGCGTCCCAGTATTTGGCGATCTTGATGCCAAGGCATTCGCTCTCGCTGAAGGTTGGCTTGGTGCGGCAAAAGGCGAATCAAATTTCATTGGCATGGTCGTGAGCACAGGTGTCGGTGGCGGCATTGTGCTTGATGGACGATTACTCGATGGAGCATCGGGGAACGCTGGACATATTGGACACGTGATTGTGAACCCAGATGGGAACCGTTGCGTATGTGGCGCGCGCGGATGTCTCGAAGCCGAAGCATCGGGTACTGCAATTGAAATCATCACTGGCCGACCAGCAACTGAGCCAACTTATGAAACGATGCAGCGCACTGGTCGCATGGTCGGTTTAGCAGTTGCCAGCATGTGCAACTTCTTCGACCTCAATCTTGCAGTTGTTGGTGGATCAGTAGCTCTTGGTTTCGGTCCAACATTTTTTGCGGCTGCGCAAGAAGTGATGGATGAACATTGTCGTTTGAGCTTTTCACAGGGTGCCCGCATTGTGCCGGCCCGATTGGGTGATCGTAGTCCGATCATTGGCGCGGCTGCTGTTGGCTGGCGAGGGTTAAACCGTCAATTGACGACGTGACGATCGAGTCAAGTCAGCCGCCGATAGCACGGTACAAACGCTCGGCTGGTCCTTGTCCGAAATGATGTTGCCACCACGAAGCAATGGTGATGGCGAATACCCAGAAGCCAGTGGCAAAGATCAGGGCAGTATCGAGACCACTTGATGAAATCAGGTGCGACCAACGAACAAAAATGTAAAAGGCAAGGACGTGCAGTAGGTACAGGCTCAATGTGAGTTGACCACTTCGCTGCAAGTGAGTGACTATTTTTTTGTGTTGGTATTTCTCAGATAGTTGACTGATCACTAAAAAGGCGATGACAGCGATTGCGGCAGTGCTCAGTGTGTAGAGCAGGCTGCGATTGAAGGGCTGCAAAGAGGTCGCCCAATAAACAACCTCGTTTGTGCGTAGATCAAAACTGTCCAAAATCCCGGTACAGGAATAACAAATGACGATCACCGCAAAACAGCACATAAGAATTGTCTGCCGCCTTTTCTTGACCATTTCAAGGTTTCGGCCAATGACGATGCCAAGGCAGAAGAAAGCGAGCCATGGGAAAACTGGGTGGGTGTAATCAACGAAGATTCGTAGCAAGAAGTCTTTAAGGCTATGAATTTCTTGTGGATGCATCCACGCTGTTGAGTATCCAGCACGTTGCCGATTGGCCTCCCAAGATGCAATCGCCGTGGCAGCAAGTGCCGTTGCAGCAGAAAGAAAAATGATTGAGCGAGACTTCCACAAAATGAAAATAGCGCTCAAGATGAAATAGGCGCCGTAATAAAACAGAATGGTGCCTGGCCAAGCATGGTTGAGAAAATAGCCACCGAAAAGAAGTAATGCTCCTCGTCGAGCTAGTCGCATTCGATGCTTAGCCACGTCTTGATGGTTCTCGTAGGCCTTTCGTGAAAAAAGAGCGATTCCGATTCCGGCAACGAGCACAAATGTTGCCGCAAACCGAGTACTCAATACTCCCGTATATACATGAAAGATTCGATGCCACAAATCATTGCCGATTCGCCAATCATTCAGCGTGCCATGAAAGTTCATCATCACAACACCGATGAGAGCTATAGCCCGCGTGACGTCTAAACCTATGAGTCGGGTCGTTCCAGTACTGGTTTGTCCAGCAGGTGGATGATTGAAATCATTCACAAATAGTTATAGCCAGTCAACGCGATCAACAGAAGTAGTGATGAGGGGTCGCTGTACATCAACTTGATCACCAACGACCGGTGTTGGCTGACCACTAGGAATAAAACACATTGACGTGTGCATGTGCGGAGCCTCAATAAGTTGCATTCTCTGGTGTGAGAAATGAAATGGACTGAGGTTGTCAGCAAGGGGAGCAACTCCGTGGGCCGAGCCACATCCGATCATGACCAAGGTGCCGTTCTGTGAAATCTCTACTCCGTGGTAGCCAACTCTCTGTCCCGCAACGATGGCAACAGTTTCAATGACATCAGCGGTCAACTTGAGGGCAGTTTTGTCTCCGTGCCAGAGCGAAGTTCCGAGGCGTAAGAACCACTGTCGTTCGGCATACCGAGTCTGTAGTCCTGTGAAATCTTGTGCATCAACATGACTCACCCATGCTGGTAAAGAAGAGTCAATTGTGGAAAGTAAATTCTCGATCTCGCGAACGTGATCTGCTGATGACCCAGTCAATGGTGGATGGATCGATACTCCCCGGACGTGAAGGTTGTTCGTCTGGCATTGTTGAAGAAGTTCAGCAACTTCTTCAACGGCGACACCGTAACGATTCATCGACGAGCGAATCTTGATGAGAACTTGGCGCGACTTCTTATGTGAGGCGATCGCGTTGATATGAGCAATTGAGCCCACGGTCAAGATCGCATCATCGCGAAGACCCGCAGGAATATTCAGGCTGGGCGTGAGGACGACGGGAGTGCATTGCGCGGGCACCGACGACACCTCGAAGACAGTTCCGACTGCCACATGTGAGGCGAAACTGGCGGCTCGCTCGGCGAGCCAGTCTCGGCCGAATCCGTAGCCGTTGCCCTTGACGACTGGGACAAGACCGGCGACTGATGTGGCTAATGCGTCAACCTGACGGTTCCACGAATCGGTATTGACGGTGAGAACGAGGGCCACGGTCAAGACGCTACCTAATGATGGCGAATGGGCGTTTCATGCTGGTCTTTTTAAATCCGACTTGTTAAGTCGGGAATTGGCTTCTAGCCTGACGCCATGAGTGGTCGCATCTTTGGTTTCCCGAATCCTGTCAATGAGCGCTCGGCTCGCTGGGTGGCGACCGGGGTCGTTCTTCAGGCAGTTGTGTTCTTGATCGTGCGCCAAGGTTGGGTGCTGATTCCGTTGGCGTATGGATTTACCGCTCGTGTTTTGACTGGTCCAAAACTGAGTCCACTTGGGCAGTTATCAACCCGAGTTCTCACACCGGCGATGAAGGGCGAAGGTCGATTGGTGCCAGGCCAGCCCAAGCGTTTTGCACAGGGGATTGGCTTGGTGTTCTCGGTCGGTGCGTCGATTGCTTGGTTGAGCGGTGCTTCGACAGTGGCCATTGTGTTGATTGCTGGACTCACGGTGGCGGCAAGTCTCGAAGCATTCGTTGGGTATTGCCTGGGATGTGTGATCTTTGGTCAGTTGATGAAGATCGGTGTCATTCCCAAGTCGGTGTGCGAAGAGTGCAATGACATCTCGCGCCGTCTTGTCCGTCCCAACGTCTAGAGAGTCTTAATCAAACTTGGGAGTAAGTGCGCCAAGATCGCGAGTTGCGATCACGCCTTTCCAAACTCCGGTTCCGTAGGCGACGTCATCAGCAAGCTTGAGTGCACAATACGAAACTGGGTCAACCTTTGGTTTCTTTGCGAACCATGTCATCAGTGATGGCAACAAGATTGCGGCGCATGTAACTCGTCGGGCCCGGCGACTGCACAATGAAAGTAGTAGCGCAATCGGCCACCACGTACGAGTTACGGCTTGAGCAATCATGCGGCCCGCATGAATGTTTCCGCGACCAGCAAGCCGCAAGGCAAGTTGTCGAGAATCTGGTTGCGAACTGATCTTGCGTTCAAGTGCAACAGTCGACGCTGCGCCAATGATTAATCCGATGAGTGGGTACCCGGAAGCCAAGGTTCCCCAAGCACCTGCACTCCAACGATTGATTCGCAGTGGAGTAGCTGCGCCGCGATGTCGTTGGTCAAGTGGCGCTGCAGCCGACCCGTACGAAACGCGTTGCTTCCACGCATCAAGCAATGAGGCTCGCGGGCTGTGATGCACGGTGACTGCTGGTTCGTAACGACACACAACGTCAGCCTCAAGAAGTCGCCAGACAAGATCAACGTCTTCTCCATAACGTAGTGATTCATCAAACCCGCGATGCTCGCGTAGGAGGTCGGTGCGAATCATCAGCGCGGCTGTCGGCACGTAGGAGACCCGTGAGTTTTTGCGAATACGTGCTGGCTCAGAACCCAAATCAAGAGGTGATTCACTTGCTTCGTAACGATGCAACAAAGTTGTCCCAGGTTCACTCGCGATTCGTGGCGCGACAACGCCGACACTTGAATCTTCAAAATGTGCCAGCAATTTGGTCCAAGAATCATCAGCGAGCGAAGTATCGGCATCGAGGAAAAAAGTGATGGATGTTGTAACTAAGTCAACCGCGGTGTTTCGTGCTGCTGCGGGTCCATCAGCAACTTCACGCCGAATCACTCGTGCGCCGTTGATGTCAGCGAGAGGAATGGTTGATCCGTCGTCGATCAGTAGGACTTCGTGGGCAGCTGAAAGTTTGCTGATGAGTGCATTGAGTCGAAGTACATCTTCGTTATGGACAGGAATCACCACGGTGACATCGCTCGGTTGTAGAGATGTCTTGATTGATTCAAGAATGGGGTGAATTGCCCCAGCATCAATGAGCCGATGAAGTGTGTTTGTAGCGGCAACTGAAATTTCGTCCCGTTTCTCTATGGCCTCAAGGACTGACCGAGCAGCCGACGAAAAACGGAATATCTTGAGTGGTGACCCAGCGACAACAGTGTCGCCATCGGTATTGGCGCGTCTCCACCATGAAGAATCAATTTGATAGCGGGTCACTTAAGAATTCCAATGGTCAAAGTCGGCGAACAAATCGTGAGCCCACTGTTCAAGAAGTTTGAGTCCATCGTTTGCCGTCGCGCGTGTTGGGTCGCCGAGAACCCCATTACTACTAACCGCACGAACACCACCAGAACGCATCGCATCAATAATCTCCGACAAGGGCTGGGTGTTCCCAACTTCGGCCAACGTCATATCAACTTCAAATGGTGATAACGCCAACATCACTGAGGTTTCGGCGTGACCAGCGTGAGTGTCGGTATCGGCAACTCCAGAAGGCGACCAAAAGAAAACATTTTGTTGGTCGTGGTCAAGAACTTTCTTTGCTGCATGAATCGCTGGCGAGTTTCCGCCGTGCCCGTTCACGAAAAAGACTCCTCGACACCAAGTTGCTGACCGGACGATCTCGATCAACATTGATGTAGTTGTTTCAGTGCCGATCGACAATGTCCCAGAAAAACCTGAATGTTCACCGCTTGCAGTGATGGGTAGCGGGGGAGCCAAATAGGTTTGTGCACGAGCTTGGGTGAGACGATGACTGAGTTCGAGTGCGATCCGAGTATCGGTATCAAACGGAAGATGCGGACCATGTTGTTCCCACGAACCGATGGGTACAACCAAGACGGGGCGACTCTGACGCACCTCGTCTGATTGGGTCATGATTGATAACCCCACTCGCGCAATTT
>ENA-ORFA01001090-ORFA01001090.1-marine-metagenome-genome-assembly--contig:-NODE-1090-length-10959-cov-3.885407_pt1 | contig 10959 bp, 9 predicted proteins | sample MGYA00248621_ERZ508587 | MGnify/ENA primary metagenome ERZ508587 (study PRJEB26250, sample SAMN06266239) | marine metagenome | isolation source: Columbia River Estuary | place: USA:Columbia River Estuary... | reverse complement strand
TTAGCTCCGTGGGCGTTGCTATCCGTGGCCGCGGCCTGGGGCTTCGCCTTCGTTGTTATGAAGGATGCGATTGAACGTCAGAGCGTTAACAACTTTCTTTTCACACGTTTTTCTTTAGCGGTCCTTGTGATGCTGATAATTCGGCCTCAAACCGTGAAACATTTCAATAAAGATTTATTGCAACGTGGATCATTGGCTGGCATTTTCTTAGGTCTGGGATACATCGCACAGACTCTTGGACTCGAACGAACTGGCGCAGCAATTACTGGATTCATTACAGGTTTATATGTTGTTCTTACACCTGTTTTAGCCTGGTTAGTTTTAAAGGAAAAGATCACACGGTTTGTGTGGCTTTGCATAATGCTTGCAACAGTTGGTTTGGGATTGCTATCAATCCGTGGCTTCTCAGTAGGTATCGGCGAAATGTTCGTCCTAGCAAGTGCATTCTTGTTTGCAGCTCACATAATTGCTTTAAGTAAGTGGTCTTCTGGTCGCGATGTTTATGCGATGACAATTGTTCAGCTATCCATGTGTGCTCTGCTATCGGGTATTGCATCAATTCCTGGCGGTTATTCCGCACCCCCTGATTCGGGAGTTTGGGCGGTAGTTGTATTCACCGCCGTCTTTGCAACTGCAATTGCCTTCATCGTTCAAACCTGGTCACAGGCACATATGAGCGCAACCAAAGTTGCCGTCATTTTGACTATGGAGGTTGTTTTCGCTGCCCTCTTTGCAATCCTTTTCGGTGGCGAAAGACTGACGCTTCAAAGCGCAGTAGGCGGAGTTCTTGTAGTTGTAGCTATGTATTTGATTGTGCTTAAGGAACAGAAGTAGGCTGGCGTAATGGCAATTGACCTGAGAAGCGACACGGTTACTCGACCATCTGCTGCAATGCGTGAAGCGATCGCGCAAGCACCCGTTGGCGATGATGTTTACAGTGATGACCCAACAGTTAATTCTCTAGAAGAACGAGTTGCCGCAATGTTTGGCAAAGAAGCTGGTCTCTTTACGCCTACCGGCTCTTTAGCTAACCAATTAGCGATCCGCATGCTGGTCGCTCCTGGCGAAGAGTTAATCGCAGAAACTAATAGCCATATTGTCCGCGCAGAACTTGGCGCAGCAGCAGTATTTAGTGGAATTACTACACGCACATTTCCGGCCAAAAATGGTTTGTTAAAGGCATCTGATGCCTTGGAAATTGCTCGCCCCAACAGCGGCCCGTATTTGGTATCAACAACTGCGATCGCAGTTGAAAACACCCACAATTTTGGTGGCGGAACTGTGCAGCCAATTTCAGAGATTGCAGCTTTGCGTAAAGGCGCTGATGAACTTGGAGTTGCATTGCACTTAGATGGTGCACGTATTTGGAACGCACATGTTGCATCAGGTGTTGGTTTCGCAGAGTACGGAAAGTACTTCGACACGATCTCTGTCTGTTTATCAAAGGGTTTAGGCGCACCAGTTGGTTCGGTCATGCTTTCTACCAAGGAACGGATTGCTAAAGCCCGTGTGTGGCGTAAGCGTTACGGTGCCGGAATGCGCCAAATAGGTTTGTTGGCAGCTGGTGCTCATTACGCGCTGGATAACAACATTAACCGCTTAGCGGAAGACCACCGTCGTGCTCAGGAGCTAGCAGTTGCAATAGCAGCAGTTAATTCTTCATTGATTGACCCAACAACAGTTCATACAAACATTGTTGGTTTAGATCTTGCCGCGCTTCCTATTACTGCCGCTGAACTTGCTGCGCGTTGTAAGGATGCTGGGTTATGGATTAGCGCGCTTGGTCCAAAGTACGCACGTCTTGTAACGCATCTAGATTTTGATGATGCTCAGTGTCAAGAGGCCATTGAAATCTTAAAGAAAGCCCTCGTGGCTTAAGAGCCACTGCTTCTTTTCAACACCGTAAGCATAATTTCCTAGCGCTCCTCCAGTTTTTACAACTCGGTGGCAAGGAACAACAAGCATGATCGCATTATTTGCACATGCACTTCCCGCCGCTCTAACAGCAGCTGGGCTACCCGCCTTGTCAGCCAAGTCGGCATAGGACCACGTCTTACCTGGAGCAATCTTTCGCATTGCTTTCCATGCGGCTTGAGAAAATGGAGCACCTGGTTGGCGAACTTGAATTCCATTGAGCGCAGTTAGATCTCCATCAAAGTAATCATTTACAAGATCTGAAATTACAGGAATTGATTTAACAACCTTTACATCGCGACCAGCTTTGAATGCTGAAACCGTAGAAAGGTTTGCCCCGATCAAAATCTGATCATCGGCTAATAAATTGAGGGTGCCTACAGGAGTCTTATGAGAAGTTATAAGAAGGGGCACTGTCCAAAATTAGCGATCGCGCAACATTTCAGCAACTAAAAAGGCAAGTTCTAGAGATTGAGCATGATTAAGGCGTGGGTCGCACGCTGTTTCATAACGTGAAGCCAAATCTTCATGTGAAATCTGCTCGCCGCCACCAACACACTCGGTGACATCATCACCAGTAAGTTCGATGTGGACTCCACCAGGATGAGTGCCCAAAGCTTTGTGTACTTCGAAAAATCCCTTTACTTCATCCATAACATCATCGAAACTGCGGGTCTTGTAACCAGATGGTGCTTCGTAAGTGTTGCCATGCATTGGATCGCACACCCAGAGCACCTTTGCACCTGACTTTGTAACGCCATCAACTAGCGCCGGCAAGATTTCGCGGATGTTTTTAGCACCCATACGCGTAATAAATGTAATGCGACCAGGTTCGCGGTTTGGATCTAACTTGTCGATTAAGGCAAGCGCATCTTCAACGGTGGACTTTGGCCCCAACTTGATTCCGATTGGATTGCGAACCTTTGACGCAAAATCAACATGTGCACCATCTAGTTGACGAGTACGTTCGCCGATCCAGATGAAGTGTCCTGAAACATCGTAAGCATCACCTGTGCGTGAATCGATACGAGTAAGCGCCTTTTCGTACTCCATGATCAACGCTTCATGGCTTGCAAAGAAATCAACAGATTTGAAGCTTTCAGGATCTACTCCTGCAGATTTCATGAAAGCTAATGCGCGACCAATTTCATCCGCCATCTTTTCGTAGCGATCGCCCACCTTTGAATCACGAATGAAACCCTTGTTCCATTCGTGTACCTGGCGAAGATCAGCAAAACCACCTTGTGTGAAAGCTCGAACTAAATTGAGCGTTGCTGCAGAAGTGTTGTACACACGAACCAAGCGCATTGGATCTGGCGTACGAGCCTTTTCAGTAAATTCGATGTCATTAACGGCATCTCCACGATATGCAGGAAGTTTTACATCTCCCCGAGTTTCAAACTCACTTGATCGTGGCTTTGCAAACTGCCCCGCCATGCGCCCGACTTTGATTACTGGAAGGCTTGAGTAGTACTGCAAAACTGCAGCCATTTGAAGAATTGTTTTAATGCGATTTCTAATTGAATCTGCAGTTGCTGACACAAAAGTTTCTGCGCAGTCGCCGCCTTGTAACCAAAATGCTTTTCCTTCTGCAGCCAATGCAATTCGAGCTTTGAGATCATCACACTCACCAGCAAAGACAAGTGGCGGCAGTGCTTTGAGCTCTGCTACCGCAGCCTTTACTTGTGGACCTTCTGGTCCACCCGGCCACGTTGGTTGCTGAGCAGCAACGAGGCCAGGTGTGAACAGAGTGTCTAACTTAGTGCTCGGATTCGAGTTCATTGGAGAAGTCTAGAGAGTTCAAAGGTGATTGCGCGGGGCAATTATCCGAAGAAGATCTCTGATTCCTTGTATAGCTCTAATGGCACGGTCTTTAGCTTTTCAGTCGCTGTTGCCAATGGCACGCGAGCGATATTTGTACCGTGTAGCGCAACCATCTTGCCCCAGTCACCTTCGTGTGCGGCAGTAATCGCGTGCAGACCAAAACGTGTAGCCAAAACACGGTCAAATGCAGTTGGAGTACCACCACGTTGGATGTGACCCAAAACAGATGTGCGTGCTTCCTTGCCGGTCTTTTCTTCAATCTGACCAGCTAGCCAATCACCGATACCTGAAAGCTTTGGATGACCAAATGAATCAAGGGTTTGATCCTTAACCATCATGTCGCCATCTTGAGGAATAGCACCTTCTGCAATAACAATGATTGGTGCGTAGTGAGACTTAAAGCGTGATTCAACCCATTCACATACCTTGTCTACAGAGAACTTTTGCTCTGGAATCAAAATACATGTTGCACCGCCTGCAAGGCCTGAGTGAAGCGCAATCCATCCTGCGTGACGGCCCATAACTTCGACAATCAATGCACGATGGTGTGATTCTGCAGTTGTGTGCAGACGGTCAATTGCTTCAACTGCAATGTTTACAGATGTATCAAAACCAAATGTGTAGTCAGTGTTGTTGAGATCGTTATCGATTGTCTTTGGAACACCAATCACCTTGACGCCAAGCGCATCAAGCTTTGTTGCAACACCAAGAGTGTCTTCGCCGCCGATTGCGATCAACGCATCGATGCCAGCCTTCTCAAGGTTTTCCTTAATCTTTTCTACGCCACCCTCGATCTTGAAAGGGTTGGTACGTGATGAACCAAGAATGGTTCCACCGCGAGGCAAGATGCCGCGAGTTACTTCGATGTTCAAAGGCATTGTTAGACCTTCTAGAGGTCCCTTCCAACCATCACGGAAACCTACAAACTCGTGACCGTACTCTTTAACACCTTTACGAACTACGGCGCGGATAACCGCGTTAAGACCAGGGCAATCTCCGCCGCCAGTGAGGACACCAATACGCATGATTTACTCCAACAATTTTATTGTTTGATTGTGTGGCTCAAATAAATTCCGCCACCTGTGGTCAACGCTGACTGGCACAGTCTAGCCTTGCCCCATGGCTAATCGACAACTTATCGCCGGCGTGGATTCCTCAACACAATCTGTGAAGGTTGTTATTCGCGATGCCCACACAGGTGAATTAGTGCGAGAAGGCCGAGCCTCCCACCCCGACGGTACCGAAGTCGATCCTGCACATTGGCTCACTGGTTTACATGCAGCTTTTAAGGATGCTGGTGGCTTAGATGATGTTGAAGCAATTTCTATTGCAGGACAACAACACGGAATGGTTGCGTTGGATTCTGACGGTGAAGTTATTCGTCCAGCGCTGTTGTGGAATGACACTCGTTCGGCAAAAGAGGCTGAAGATCTCAACCGCGAAGTTGGCGGAGATCAAGTAATTGCACGCAAGGTTGGCTCGAAATTAGTTGCATCTTTTACCGCATCCAAAGTTCGCTGGATGGCAGACCATGAACCGCAGAATGCTTCACGTGTTGCATCTATTGCCTTGCCCCACGATTGGTTGTCATGGCAGTTACAAGGTGGCAAGGATTTAACAAAGTTGTTCACTGATCGCAGCGATGCATCAGGAACTGGGTACTTTGATCCCAGTACTTCGCATTACCGAGAAGAGATTGTGCGATTAGCACTTCGTCATGATCAGAATTTCACACTTCCGCGAATAATTGAGCCATCACAATTTGGTGGAACAACCCTGTCTGGAATTCCAATTGCTGCAGGTGCCGGCGATAACGCTGGAGCTGCTTTAGGGTTACAGGCACAACCTGGCGATGTTGTTGTTTCATTAGGAACAAGCGGTACAGCTTTTGCAGTTTCAGAAACACCTACACATGATCCATCTGGCGAAGTTGCAGGATTTGCCGATGCAACTGGTCGCTATCTGCCACTTGTCTGCACATTAAATGCTGCACGAATTTTAGATGCGGCTTGTCGCATTCTTGGAAAGACACATGATGAAGTTGGACAACTCGCACTTGCTGCAAAGCCTGGCGCAAATGGTTTAACGCTTTTGCCATACTTTGAAGGCGAGCGAACCCCTAATCGCCCAACTGCAACAGGTGTGTTTGCCGGCATGAACCTCAATAATTCAAACCCTGAAGATATTGCACGTGCAATGGTTGAAGGAATGCTGGCAGGTTTGGCCGATGCCGTTAATTCACTTGTTGAATTAGGTGTCGGAGTGCAACGAATTCTTCTGATTGGTGGTGCGGCAAAGAATTCAGCGGTTCCAGTAATTGCCAGTGCATTGTTTGGCCGCGAAGTTTTAGTTCCACCAGCAGGTGAATACGTGGCAAATGGCGCTGCAAAGCAAGCGGCTTGGGCGTTACTAGGTGAAATGCCAACATGGGATTTAGGAGAAGTTACACATCACAACAGTGTTGCAACTGCTGATGTTATGGTCAGATACAACGAGTTAAAGAACGCCACAGAAAACTGGAGTTAGACGGTAACGCGAACACCCTTACCGACAATAACAATTCCGCCATCGCTGACAGTGAAACGTTGACGATCACGTTCTAGATCTACACCGATCTGTGCACCTGGATCTACAACTACGCTCTTATCCAAAATAGCTTTACGAATAATGGCTTTTTCGCCGATACGCACATTAGGCATCAACACTGTGCCTTCGACGATTGCCGCTTTTCCTACTGAAACATCGTAGGAAACAACGGATCCGTGCAGGATTCCACCAGAAACAATTGATCCTGCTCCGACAATCGAATCATGTGCCGAACCACCTTCGCTAAATTTTGCTGGAGGCAATGAAGGTGGGTTTGTCAGCAAAGGCCATTCGCGGTTATACAAATTAAAGATTGGATGAACAGATACAAGATCCATATGCGCGTCATAGTAAGCATCAATTGAACCAACATCGCGCCAGTAACCCTTATCGCGAGCTGTTTCACCTGGCACAACGTTGTTTGCGAAGTCGTACACCTTGGCCTGACCTTGTGATGTTAAGTAAGGGATGATGTTTCCACCTAAGTCATGCCGAGATTCAATATCTTCAGAATCTAAAATCAACGCTTCTTCCATAACATCGCGCTTGAAAATGTAATTACCCATAGATACAAGTGATAGTTCAGGATGGCCAGGCATTGCTGGTGGATTGGCCGGCTTTTCATGGAAAGCCTTAATCGTGATTCCGTCATCAGCTAACTCGATAACACCAAAATCATGTGCTTCAGATCGTGGCATGCGAATCGCTGCAACTGTAACTCCTGCACCAGTATCAAGATGTTGTTGGAACATCTGCATTGGATCCATGCGGTACACGTGATCAGCACCGAACACCAAAACATGCTTTGGATCTTCATCGTGAATCAAATTGAAGTTCTGCAAAATTGCATCAGCGCTGCCGGTGTACCAGCGTGGCCCAAGGCGCTGCTGAGCTGGAACTGGAGTGATGTAGTTTCCAAGTAGCGAAGACATGCGCCACGTCGTAGTTATGTGACGGTCAAGCGAATGTGACTTGTACTGAGTCAAAACTGCGACCTTGAGCATATTTGCATTTGCAAGGTTTGATAAAACAAAATCAATTAAACGATATGAGCCACCAAATGGAACTGCGGGCTTAGCGCGATCTGCTGTAAGCGGCATTAATCGCTTTCCTTCGCCACCAGCAAGAACGATGCTGAGCGGAAGTTGCAGTTTGGCCATGACTTAACGATAGCCTTTCACCCTTGTCCGAGGAAGAGGTTTGCAAAGATATGACCGCGTTAAAGGTTGGAATCGTTACCAAAGAGTGGCCACCGGCCATTTATGGTGGCGCTGGGGTGCATGTCCTCCAGTTAACGCAAGCCCTTCGCACAATCAAAGATGTTCACGTTGATGTTCACTGTTTTGGTGGCACAAGAGATGATGCTTTCGGTTACTCATTGCCTGCTGGTTTTGCCGATGCAAATCCTGCGGTTCAAGCTTTAGCAATTGATCTTGAAATGGCAACGCATCTTGGCCATGTTGATGTCGTTCACTCGCACACTTGGTATGCAAATATGGCTGGCCACATTGCCGCACTGCAACACGGAATCCCACACATTGTTAGCGCACACTCTCTTGAACCTTTGCGTCCCTGGAAAGCCGAACAATTAGGCGGCGGATATCGCATTTCTTCATGGGCTGAGAAAACTGCTTACGAAGGTGCAAGTGCAATCATCGCTGTTAGCGATGGAATGCGCGCTGATGTTCTGAAGGCCTACCCAGCAATTGATCCGGCAAAGGTTGTCACGATTCGAAATGGTGTCGACACCGATAAGTTTGCACCTAATCACGATAACTCTGTGCCTGAAAGTTTTGGAATTAATGGTCCATATGCAATCTTTGTTGGACGTATAACTCGTCAAAAGGGTTTGGCGCATTTACTGCGCGCTTGGAAAGATGTGCCCGCTGAATACGGATTAGTTCTAGCTGCCGGAAGTCCTGATGAAGAAGGCATTGGTAATGAAGTTGCTGCTTTGATTGCAGAACTTCAATCAACCCGCAGCAATGTGTGGTGGATTAAAGAGATGCTCCCCCACGACCAGTTAACTGCGATGCTGACCGCAGCAGATTTATTCATCTGTCCCTCAATTTACGAGCCACTGGGAATCGTTAATCTTGAAGCAATGGGCTGTGAAACCGCAGTTCTTGGTTCACGTGTAGGTGGAATTCCAGAAGTTGTTGCTGACAAAGAAACTGGCGAGCTAGTTGATTACAACGGAGAAGCAGCACCATTTGAGAAATCATTAACTGAAGCAATCACCCGCTTGATGTCTCAACCTGAACTTCTAAAGAAATATGGCGCTGCAGGTCGTGCACGTGCTCAAAAACTGTTTGGTTGGGATGCCGTTGCAGCGTTGACTGTGGATCTCTACCGCAAGGTGATTGGATAAATGAGTCGAAAATCCCTGTTCCACTTTGTTTTGGTTGGATTTTTATGGGGCATTCCTTACCTTTTGATGAAGGTTGCCGTTGAAGATTTTCCACCTGCTGCAGTCGTAGCTGGACGAACATTAATCGGAGCATCAATCTTGATTCCGATTGCGATTTATCGCAAGAAGTTTAAAGGCGCAGTCCTTGGATTTAAGTTTGTTGCTTTCTATGCACTGCTAGAAATGATTGGCCCGTGGATCCTTATCTCCACAGCTCAACAAAAAATCAATTCAGGACTTGCCGGCTTACTCGTTTCAACAGTACCGATTTTTGCAACGATCATCGTCTCTCTTCGCGGAGATCACTCTGTTTGGCAGTTCAAGCGAATTGTTGGAATCGTTGTCGGTTTCCTTGGTTTGATTCTGGTCGTTGGTATTGAAAGTTTTACCGGAAGCAGCGATCCGCTTTCTATCGCAATGGTGATCCTGGCTTCAATGGGTTACGCGTACGCGGTAATCATGGTTACCTCAAACTTGCCGTTGGTCGATGGCATCGCAATCAACGGCTTGGCTATGGCGCTTACGACAATCTTCTGGGCACCCGTTGCGATTGCACAGTGGCCATCAAGTATTTCGATGAATTCTGCGCTTTCCCTTATCGCTCTTGGAATTTTCAGCACGGCATTTGCCTTCATTTTGTTCTTCAAGTTAATGGATGAGATCGGCCCTGCTCGCGGATCGTTAGTTACTTACTTAAACACAGCCGTAGCAGTTGTTCTAGGTGTCATTATTTTAAGAGAACCACTAACAGTGGGAATTATTGTTGGATTACCTTTAGTGCTGATTGGTTCATACCTTGCAAGCAGAAAGAGCCAAGAGAAAACAACTAACTAGCTTTTCTCGCCAAACCCTAGCTTTGCCAGCAACTTTGGATCCTTTTGCCACTCTTTTGAAACCTTAATGTGAAGACCTAAGAAAATCTTTGCCGCTAGAGCGCGCTCGATATCTGCACGTGCGCGAATTCCAATCTCCTTCAAACGAGCGCCCTGGTGCCCTAGCAAGATTGCGCGCTGGGTATCGCGTTCTACGTGAATAGTTGCGTGAACATCGAAAAATGGTCGAGACCCTTTTTCTTCGCGCTCACCAAATTCATCAATCGTCACAACAATCGAGTGTGGAAGCTCTTCACGAACATCTTGCAGCGCAGCTTCGCGGATAAATTCGCAGATTAACTGTTCGATCGCTTGATCGCTGGTTGTGCCTTCTGGGTAATACTGAGGACCCGCCGGAAGATTCTTGCCAATAAGTTCGTTCAGTAGATCTACTTGATCATGAATTGCAGCTGATACCGGAATGATTTCATCCCACACAAAGCCTTCGGCAATTTTCATGATTCCCAGCAAGCGGACTGCCAGCTTTTCCTTTGAGATTAAATCTGTTTTGGTGATAACTGCAAACTTTTTGGCCTTTGGGTGTTTAGCAATTTCTGCAGCAATAAATGTGTCACCCGCGCCAGATGTTTCATCGGCTGGAATACACATGATGACAATGTCGACTGAATCCATGCTTTGATCTACAACTTGGTTTAGGCGCTGACCGAGCAAAGTCTTTGGTTTATGAACGCCAGGTGTATCAACTAGGACTGCCTGAAATTCGGGACGATGAACAATTCCGCGAATTGCAGTACGCGTTGTATTGGGATGATGCGAAGTAATTGCAATCTTGCTACCTACGAGTGCGTTAATCAAAGTTGATTTTCCTACGTTTGGGCGGCCAACAATGGCCACAAAGCCCGAACGGAAATCACTCATGGGCTTATTCTCTCATCAATTAGCTCCGACAAACTCCACCGCATCTGCCACAGATGTAACTATCTCTGCCGCTCTTTCGCCAATTAAGCGATGACAACCTTCGCTGGTGGGTGAATTAATTGGTCCCGGAATAGCCATGACTGGCCGAAACATCTCGGCGGCATCACGCGCAGTTCTTAGTGAGCCACTGCGAAATGCAGCTTCGACAACAAGTGTTGCTTTGGAAATCGATGCAATCAAGCGATTGCGAGTTAAGAAACGATGTGGCAAAGCTCTTTGGCCTGGCATGGATTCAGTAACCATGACTCCTGATTCACAAATTTCGGCAAATAATCGTGTGTTGCCTGCTGGATAGTTAATGTCTATTCCGGATGCGATTACTGCGACTGTCACACCTTCTGCAATCAGTGCGCCTTTATGTGCATACGAATCAATTCCATATGCTCCCCCGCTAACAATTGCCCATTCACGATC
>ENA-ORFA01001089-ORFA01001089.1-marine-metagenome-genome-assembly--contig:-NODE-1089-length-10981-cov-8.796038_pt1 | contig 10981 bp, 8 predicted proteins | sample MGYA00248621_ERZ508587 | MGnify/ENA primary metagenome ERZ508587 (study PRJEB26250, sample SAMN06266239) | marine metagenome | isolation source: Columbia River Estuary | place: USA:Columbia River Estuary... | reverse complement strand
CTGGATTGCTCAAGGAGTTAACTGCCTTAGAAGCTAAACACCCTGAGCTACGTGAGGCAGATTCACCTACACAACACGTTGGTGGCGGTTTTGCTACGCAATTTGAACAACGTGATCACATTGAAAAGATGATGAGTTTAGATAACGTCTTTGATAGTGATGAGCTCTCAACCTGGTTTGATCGTGTTGAAAAGGAAGTTCCAACACCTACGTACTTGTGCGAACTTAAAGTCGATGGCTTAGCAATTAATTTGACCTATGAAAAAGGTCAGTTAGTGCGCGGGCTTACTCGTGGCAATGGTGTTACGGGAGAAGATGTGACACTGAACGTTAAAACAATTAAGAATCTCCCACATGTTCTAAAGGGCGAGAAGCTTCCAGATTTGATTGAAGTGCGTGGTGAAGTTTTCTTTCCCATCGCAGCCTTTCAGGAACTCAATGAGTCGCTAGAGGAATCAGGTAAGGCCCTCTTTGCTAATCCGCGAAACGGTGCCGCTGGTTCTCTTCGTCAGAAAGATCCACGAGTAAGCGCATCACGCCCACTTTCAGTAGTAGTTCATGGTGTCGGTGCGCGAGAAGGTATTTCATTTGATTCCCAAAGCAATGCCTATGAAGTTTTAGCTTCACTTGGGTTGCCAACAAGTGATCGCTTCAAAGTTTGTAAGAGCCGAGCCGAGGTTGAGAAATTCGTTAAATACTACGAAGAGCACCGCCACGATGTTGAGCATGAAATTGATGGTGTAGTAATAAAGGTTGATTCAATGAGTGAGCAGGCGCAGTTGGGCTTCACATCCCGTGCACCTAAGTGGGCTATTGCATTTAAATATCCGCCTGAAGAAGTAACCACAAAACTTCTAGATATCAAGGTAAGTATTGGTCGCACGGGTCGCGTAACACCATTTGCTTTTATGGAGCCAGTTAAAGTTGCAGGTTCAACAGTTACCAATGCAACTTTGCACAACGCTGAGGAGATTGTTCGCAAAGGTGTGTTAATCGGTGATGTTGTAGTTATTCGAAAAGCTGGCGATGTCATTCCTGAAGTCTTAGGAGCTGTAATTGAGCGTCGCACAGGCAATGAGCACGCTTTTGTTATGCCAACAAAGTGTCCAGAGTGCGGATCAAAGCTTCGAGCAATGTCTGAAGCTGATGTTGATATTCGCTGCCCCAACACCCAAAGTTGTCCAGCGCAACTACGTGAGCGCATTTACTACATTGGATCACGTGCAGCTCTAGATATTGATGTTCTAGGTTATGAGGCAGCCGTAGCTTTACTTGAATCCAAGATAATTATGGATGAGTCAGATCTTTTTGATCTCAACGAGGACAAGCTTGCAAAAAGCGAATTCTTCACCAAAAAAGATGGCACACCTGGCGCGAATGTTGCAAAGCTTCTTGGCGCACTAGAGCAAGCAAAGAAGCAACCGTTGTGGAGAACATTAGTTGCACTATCAATTCGACATGTTGGCCCAACAGCGGCGCAAGCATTAGCGACTAACTTTGCATCAATTGCAAAGATTTCTACATCATCGGCAGAAGAGTTAGCTGCAGTTGATGGTGTGGGTTCAACAATTGCGCAGTCAATAGTTGAGTGGTTTGCCGTTGATTGGCACCGTGAAATTATTCGAAAGTGGAGTGAGGCTGGAGTGACTGTTGTGCAGCAGGAAACTGCGCAGATGCCACAAACTCTTGCTGGGTTAACCTTTGTAGTAACGGGAGGATTGGAATCTTTCACTCGTGATGGCATCTCTGAAACCATCACGGCTCATGGTGGAAAGGCTGCCAGTGCAGTCTCGAAGAAGACAGATTACGTATTGGTGGGCACCGACCCAGGATCCAAGTTAGCTAAAGCACAAGAGCTTGGCGTGCCAGTCATTGATGAGGCTCGATTTAAGCAATTACTCAATGGCTTGGCATAGTAGGATTTCAACCATGATGAACTTAGCAAATGAGGCCGTGCGTGAACTTCCAATGCCCCCTTATGCATTTGGCATTATTGGTTTCGCTGTTCTTTCACTACTTCTGTATTTAACTCTTCGCCTAGACCGGGACTAATTTGTCCCGCGTTGGAATTTACGGCGGAACATTTGACCCGATTCACCGAGGTCACCTGCACGTAATCACGCAACTTTTTAAAAAAGATCTCATTGATCAATTACTTCTAATCCCTGCAGGCAATCCGCTACTTCGCAGCGCCGAGCCAAGTGCATCTGCGCAGCAACGTCGCACGATGTGTGAGTTAGCCGTTTCAACTTTGCCAGAAGAAATCAAGAACAAAGTACAGGTCAATCCCATTGAGATATTGCGTCAAGGTCCAAGCTATGCCATTGATACCGTTGAAGCCGTTAGATCCACATTTCCAGAGGACCAGATCTACTTAATCGTGGGAGCAGATGCTTTCTCAAAGATAGATCAATGGCATCGAGCAGAAGAATTGAAAAAGATGGTTTCGGTGCTCTGCATTAATCGACCTGGATATCCAGCAACTGGAATTGATATTGGGGCCCTCGATGCCGCAGCCACAACAATTCGCCAGGGATTGAGCGCTGATGTGCCGGAAATTGTGGCGGGATTTATAAGAGAGAATGGGCTCTATGACAATCAGTAGCAAAACCCGCGAGATAACCCAAGTAGCCGCCCATGCCATCATTGAAAAGATTGGCACGGACTTAATCGCTATTGATCTATCAGACCAATTAGTTCTCAGTGAAGTATTTTTGATTGCCACGGGCCAAAACTCCGCGCAAGTTGATTCAATCGCTGATGAAGTTGAACGCAAGCTTCAAGCAATTGGAGAAAAGCCAGCACGCCGTGAAAAAGGTGCTGAGTGGATTTTGCTTGATTACTCAGATTTAGTTGTTCACATTCAAAGCGTGGAGCTTCGCAAGTACTACATGCTTGATCGTCTTTGGAATGATTGCCCAACGATTGAACTAGATGCTGTGAAGGAAGCCGCATTAAATGGTAGGTAATCGCATTGTTGTTTGGCGTCATGGACAAACTGACTGGAACAAAATCAACCGATTTCAAGGCCATTCAGATATCCCGCTTAATGAAGTTGGAAAAGTACAAGTAACTCGTGCGGCCCAAGTTTTGGCAGGGATGAATCCAACTCAGATTATTTCAAGTGATTTAGGGCGCGCGGTTGAAACTGCGCAAGCTCTTGCAGATTTGACTGGATTGAATTTTTCTCAACATAAGACATTGCGTGAAACTAATGGTGGATTGTGGGAAGGTAAAACTGGTTCACAAAATCGCGCAGAAGATTTCCATAATTTTATTCGCTGGATTGATGGCGATGATAGTCCGGCTGGCACGACAGGGGAGCGACGCAGTGAAGTTGCATCTCGAGCAGTTGGTGAAATCCTAAAAGCTTTAGAAGGAAAAACTGAACAACTCTTAGTTGTTGCAACCCATGGCGGAACAGCCAGATGCGTTCTAGGTGAATTACTTCAACTTCCACTATCGCATTGGGGAGTTTTGGGTGGACTTTCAAATGCATCATGGTCTGTCCTTCAAAGAAATCCCCGTCAGTGGAATTTAGTCGAACACAACGCTGGATCTATTCCAGAACCTGTCTACGGCGAAGAAAGTGGCGCAACTTTCGTTTAAATCCACCGCGCATGTATGCGGTAAGGTCTGCACTTGAAGTAAATGGGGCTATAGCGCAGCTGGTAGCGCACCTGCATGGCATGCAGGGGGTCAGGGGTTCAAATCCCCTTAGCTCCACGTATGAATAACAACGTGAATGACGAGCGCGAGCACGCGGCATATGACTTTGCCTACGTGCAGGAAAAATGGCTGCCCATTTGGGATCAAGTTCAGCCATTTAAATCTGGTCGCCCGGATGACAAACGTGAAAAGAAATATGTCTTGGATATGTTTCCTTATCCATCCGGTGATCTTCACATGGGCCATGCCGAGGCATATGCATTAGGTGATGTGATTGCCCGTTACTGGGTGCAAAAGGGATTTAACGTTATGCACCCAATTGCTTGGGATGCTTTTGGTTTACCTGCAGAAAATGCTGCAATCAAACGTAATTCTGATCCACGCATCTGGACCTATGAAAACATTGCTGTGCAAAAAGCATCGATGCGACGATTTGCATGTTCATTCGACTGGGACCGAGTCTTTAATACCTGCGATCCTGAATACTATAAATGGAATCAATGGTTATTTTTAAAGCTGCACGAGCGCGGACTTGCTTATCGAAAAGATTCAGCAGTGAACTGGTGTCCTGGTTGCCAAACTGTTTTAGCTAACGAGCAAGTAGTTGCAGGACTTTGCGAGCGATGTGATTCAGCTGTAACGAAAAAGAAGTTGAATCAGTGGTATTTCAAGATCACTGATTATGCCGATCGTTTACTAGATGACATGGCTCAACTTGAGGGCAAGTGGCCTGAAAAAGTCTTAATGATGCAGCGCAACTGGATTGGTCGTTCAACTGGTGCCAATGTTTCCTTTGTAATTGAAGGCCGCACGGCACCTGTAACCATCTACACAACCCGTCCAGATACTTTATATGGCGCGACTTTCATGGTTGTTGCTGCCGATAGTGAACTTGCTGCAGAGTTAGTGGTTGGTACAGGAATCGAAACAGAGTTCAATGCTTATCTTGAAAAAATCAAGGCTGATAGCGATATTGATCGTCTAGCAACAGATCGTCCTAAGAGTGGGGTTTTCCTAAATCGCTATGCGATTAACCCTGTTAATGGAGCAAAGCTTCCTATCTGGGCAAGTGATTATGTTCTAGCTGATTACGGCACCGGAGCCATCATGGCTGTTCCAGCTCACGATCAGCGAGATTTAGATTTTGCTAAAGCATTTAAATTGCCTGTAGTTGTTGTTGTTGAAACCGGGGAGGAAGATCCCAACACAAGTGGTATTGCAACAACTGGAGATGGAAAATTAGTTAACTCAGGCGCGCTCAATGGCCTTAACAAGGCCGATGCTATTGCTGCCATTAACACCCAACTTGAAAAAGATGGCCTTGGAAAATCAGCCCGCAACTACCGTTTACGCGATTGGTTAGTCTCACGCCAGCGCTACTGGGGAACTCCAATTCCAATTATTCACTGCCCATCGTGTGGTGAAGTTCCAGTTCCAGCAGATCAACTTCCACTTACTTTGCCTGATGCAAAAGGTTTAGATTTAAAGCCAAAGGGAACATCACCACTGGGTGCTGCAACTGACTGGGTCAATGTTGCATGTCCTAAGTGTGGGGCTGCATCAAAGAGAGATACCGACACGATGGATACCTTCGTGGATTCATCCTGGTATTACCTACGTTATCCATCATCTACTGTGCACGATGAACCATTTTCAAAGAAAGATATTGAAACGTGGTTGCCAGTTGATCAATATGTTGGCGGCGTAACACATGCGATTTTGCACCTTCTCTATAGCCGCTTCTTTACTAAAGTATTAAGCGACATGGGCATGGTTAATTTCAATGAACCATTTACCCGCCTGCTCAACCAAGGAATGGTTGTCATGGATGGCTCTGCGATGTCAAAGAGTCGTGGCAACCTTGTTGCACTCTCTGATGAACTTGAAAAGCATGGCGTTGATGCAATTCGTTTGTCTATGGTTTTTGCTGGTCCACCAGAAGATGACGTTGATTGGTCTGATGTTTCACCATCAGGTTCAGTTAAGTTTTTAACTCGTGCTTGGCGTTTATCTGGAGACATCACAAGTGCTCCAGGAGTAGATTTTTCAAAGGGAGATGTCTCACTTCGTAAGGCAACACATAAAGCTCTCAATGATGCAGGATTTGCAGTTGAGTCATTCCGATTCAACGTTGCAGTTGCCCGTGTCATGGAGCTAGTAAATGCAACGCGTAAGGCGATTGATTCTGGTTGCGGTGGCGCTGATCCTGCAGCTCGTGAGGCTGTTGAAGCCATTGCAATCATGGTTTCACTGGTTGCACCATTTACAGCTGAAGAAATGTGGGAGCGCTTAGGACATAAGCCTGCTGTGGCACTTGCGGGCTGGCCAGCGGTAGATCCAAAACTTCTTGTGGCAGATTCAGTGGAGGCCGTTATTCAAATTAACGGCAAGATTAAAGAGCGCATTGATGTCTCACCAACGATTACTGATGCAGAACTTGAGGCGTTAGCCCTTGCGCATCCAACAATCGTTGCTGAACTGGGCGCAAACGCACCGAAAAAGGTCATTGCGCGCGCGCCAAAACTAGTTAATATCGTCGCTTAATACTCGCGCGAGTAGTTCCACAATGTGAAAGGCCATGTCAATGAAGACAATTCTAGATGCCATCGGTAATACACCTTTAATTAATATTGAAGGCATTTGGGTCAAGATGGAGTATTTGAATCCATCTGGTTCTATTAAAGCGCGAATGGCTAAATACATGATTGAACGTGCAGAAGAAGAAGGCCTATTAAAGCCGGGCGACACAATTGTTGAAGCAAGTAGCGGTAATACTGGAAATGCAATGAGTATGGTTGCAGCGGTTAAGGGTTACAAGATGTTGGTAATCATGCCTGATGGAATGAGTCCAGAGCGAACAGCAATCTCTGAAGCATTTGGCGCAGAAGTTCACACTATGGGAGATTTCCATGTTAATGACGCGCTAGAAGAAGCACGTCGGCGCGGAGCAATGCCAGGTTTTTTTGCACCACAACAATTTGATAATGAATGGAACGTGGAAGAGAACCGCCAATGGCTAGGTCAAGAGATTTTGCAACAAATGCCAGTTCTGCCAGATCTACTAGTAAGTGGAGTTGGAACGGGCGGAACAGTTATTGGTGTGGGACAAGCCTTCAAAGCTGCGAATCCCAACTGCAAAGTTATCGCTCTGGAGCCATCGGAATCCTGCACGATTTTGTGTGGAGAAGTGTCAAAGCATTTAATTGAAGGAATTGCTGATGGCTTTATTCCAGGCATTGTTACTCGCCACCATCATGAATTAGATGGAGTCATTGATGTGGGTTCTGAGGAGTCAATTGCTGAGATGCGCCGTTTAGCAAGAGTGCATGGCATTTTCGTAGGCCCATCTTCAGGAGCACACATGATCGCAGCAAAGAGATTGAAGGAGCAGTACGGTGTTGAAAACGTCGTCACTTTCTTCTGTGACGAGGGTGAGAAGTACATCAACGACTACTGGCTTAAGAAGTAAATATCCACACCCTTTAGCCTCATCAGGGCAGTGATTTCACTATGCCCTGAACTATTAGGGCATGGAATATTTCTCACAGATCTTTGAAAAACTAGCCACATGGTGGTTTGACTTAAATTTCACACCTATTCAAAAACGTGCACTACTTGCTGTGTCAGCAGTGGTCGTTGTCTTATCTGTATTTATCGTTGTTAAAGGAAATACTGGTGAGATAACACCGCCCCCTGTGGTTGTTGAGCAAGTGCAAGCCCCGCAGATTTTTGTCGATGTCACAGGGGCAGTAAATACCCCCGGTGTTTACACACTTACTGCTAGCTCGCGCGTAATCGATGCAATCAAAGCCGCAGGAGGTTCTGCACCTGGAGCGGATTTGAGCACAATTAATCTAGCCAGAGTGTTGGCAGATGGTGAACAAATCTATGTGGATGCTGCAATTACAAATAGCAAAGGGGTTCGAGTCAGTGCGCCAAAGCGCAGCGGCCCAATTAATATCAATCGTGCAACGGTCGGTGATTTTGATTCACTGGATGGAATTGGTCCGGTCATTGCAAACCGCATAGTTACATATAGGAAGACCCATGGTCCCTTCATAACAATAGAAGATCTCCAAAAAGTCAGTGGAATCGGTGCGGCAAAATTCTCACAAATCAAAAGCAAAATCCGCGTTTAACTGATTACAGGGCAGTTGCCCTCGGCGGTGCAATTTGGGCTGGAGCGTTGTTTCAAAGTGCAACTGCCCCATGGCGAATCGCAATTGCTGCATTGATTTTGGCTGCGCTCTCCTTAATTAGTAGAAAATTCAGATTCAGCGTAATCATTTGCGCACTTCTTCTGGGTTCCACCGTGATGTCTATTCGCCAAGCATCTCTGGCACATAGCCAGATTTCTAGATTCTTCATGCAGAGCGCAACCATCACAGCAGAAGTTGTTACAGATCCCAGTAAAACTAGTACTGGCAACTATTCATTTATTGCGCGTGCAGTTTTGGTTAACAACAGCTCTATTCATTACAAGCTACGTGTACCTATACGTGTCATGACATCAAAGCAAAGCATCACCACACTCTTGCCTGGACAAAGATTTAGCGCCCAGGGGCGAATAGTTGCCAGCAAGGAAGCCCGAGTAGCGGCGTTAGTTGTAATAAAGGATGACATCGAGATTCAAACGCAGCCCTCGCGTTGGGCTAGCGCACTAGGTGCAATTCGTTTGGGCCTTCGATCTCTATCCGGTGATGGCAATGCTGGGGCCCTCATACCTGGAATGGTGTTGGGGGATACATCAAAACAGAGCGTGGAGTTTAAAAACTCGATGCGACGCTCTGGTTTGACTCACTTAGTTGCAGTCAGTGGTGCCAACTTTGCACTTGTTTCTGCATTTGTCTTGTGGATGATGCAGTTTCTATTTGCAAGAATGAAATTCCGTCTTTCGGCAACAGCTATATCCCTCATCGCATTTATTGCACTGGTGCGACCATCCCCATCAGTTCTGCGTGCAGCAGCAATGGCTGCAGTTCTACTTGTTGCACAAGGCACTAAGAAGGGACGAGATTCACTTCCAGCACTTGGCTTTGCTATGGCCGCCGTAGTCGTCGTTGATCCCTGGCAGGCACGTGATGCAGGTTTTGCACTCTCAGTTTTAGCAACTGCAGGCCTTCTTCTCTTTGCACCTGTGCTCATTGAAAAGCTTTCAATACATTTGCCAGGCAAACTTGCCCAAGCGTTAGCTCCACCCATTGCTGCAACAGTTTTCTGCTCACCCATCATCGTTGCACTCTCTGGATATTTGGCTCCTATGAGTGTTATTGCAAATCTATTGGCAGCACCCTTTGTCGCACCTATAACGATTGTGGGCTTCATTGCAGCGCTTTTTTCACCTTTTGCACCACTGATTTCCACAGTGTTAATTTGGTTCATTAGATTTCCAGCAGGGGCAATTGCACTCATTGCGCATTGGGCATCATCTTTTCCAGTATTAACTTTGCAAAGCGGAAAAATTGGCTTCCTTATTGTCGCTAGCTTCACACTGGGTTCATGGTTATTAAAGAAGTGGTTCAAACACATCATCGTTTTTACCTTGGTTATTTTGATCTCCATTACATGGCTACAACGTTGGCCAGGTGGGGATTGGCAGGTGGCAAACTGCGATATTGGCCAAGGTGATTCGATGGTAATTAATTTAGGCAATCATCGGGGAATAGTTATAGATGTGGGACCAGATCCTGTTGCAGAAGATCGCTGTTTGAAAGCACTGGGAATAAAGGAGATTCCACTTCTTATTCTTTCGCATTTTCATGCAGATCACGTCGCAGGATTAACGGGGGCAATAAAGAATCGCGCTGTTGGACAAGTCTGGGTCAGTGTTAACTCTGCACCTCTTATTGAAAGCGCTAAGGCTCAAGCAGCGCTCAAAGGTGTTGAGATGATTAAGGCGGTGCGGGGAATGAGTGCAAGAGTTGGTCCATTGACAATAAGAGTCCTTTGGCCCACCTTGAGCGCTACAAGTTTTGAAGAGATGCCAGGGGATGGTTCGCAAATAAATAATTCCAGCATCGCCACCTTGATAACAAGTGATGCATTTTCACTTTTTGCAGGTGGGGATCTGGAGCCTCCGGTTCAAGAAATTCTGGTTAAAGATGTTGGCCCTGTTGATATATATAAAGTCTGTCATCACGGTTCCAGATATCAGGACTTAGCTTTCATGAGCGCTTTGCACCCACGTATTTCAATAATTTCAGTGGGGGCAGGCAATACTTATGGCCACCCAGCGGTGCAAACTCTGCAGGCGCTGGCTAGACTCGGCTCAGAGGTTTTACGTACAGATATAGATGGTGCCGTTGCAGTTCAAGTGCGAAATCATCAATTCACAGTGCGCAGAGCCAAAGGTCGGTTTAATCTCATTAGATGGGGGTAGATGCATTATGAATTCCTTCTACCTTATTCTGGGATCAGAGGCTGCTCTTGCAGACAGAGCATTAACCAAGCTCACCGCCCAACTTAAAGATGAGAAATGTGAAATCACTACTCTCTTTGCAGCAGACCTACTTGTTGGCGACATTGCAGACTCGCTTGCTCCCTCATTGTTTTCAGAGCGCCGTGGATTAATCATCCGTGATTTACAGGATTTGCCAGAAGATTCTAAAGATGAAGTCACTCGTTACTTAGATTCCCCAGATTCTTCGACCACAGTTGTCTTTGTGCACAAAGGTGGCGTTAAAGGCAAAGCGCTACTGGATGCAATTAAGAAAGTTAAGCCAGAGATAATTGCGTGTGAGCCGATTAAGAAAGAAGCAGAGAAAGAGGAGTTTGTTCGTAACCTTTTTCTTGATTTACAACGCAAAGCGACCCCAGGAGCAATTTCAGCTTTAGTGGGGGCCTTGGGCAATGATTTGCGTGAGCTTCAATCAGCAATTGGACAGATTGCAGCAGATGCACCCGCTGGAACAATCGATGAAGTAATGATTGATAAGTTTCATCAGGGCAGAGTTGAAACAACTGGATTTGATGTTGCCGATGCAACACTGGAAGGTAATTTGCCTGCAGCGTTAATTGCTCTTCGAAGCGCACTAGAAACTGGAACTGATCCAGTAATGATTACAAGTGCTATTGCTTCATCACTTCGCTCACTTGCTAAAGTTTCAGGTGCTAATCGCGGCGTGAAATCTTTTGAATTAGCTGGGCAATTAGGTATGGCTCCATGGCAAATTGATAAGGCCCGCAGACAGTTAAATCGATGGACACCAGCTCAAATTGCTGATGCTGTTGGGGCCATCGCCCTGGCAGATGCCCAAGTAAAAGGTGCGGCTAGTGATCCGATTTACGCCCTAGAAAAGGCCTTGACCCGTAT
>ENA-ORFA01001088-ORFA01001088.1-marine-metagenome-genome-assembly--contig:-NODE-1088-length-10986-cov-2.406637_pt1 | contig 10986 bp, 9 predicted proteins | sample MGYA00248621_ERZ508587 | MGnify/ENA primary metagenome ERZ508587 (study PRJEB26250, sample SAMN06266239) | marine metagenome | isolation source: Columbia River Estuary | place: USA:Columbia River Estuary... | reverse complement strand
CCAATCTCCGTGGTCAACGCGACAATGTGCGAATATTTGTCCAATTTCGTGTAACTCAATTTCACCGCGCACGAGACGATACGTAAATTTTCCAGGCTCAACGGTAAACGGACTGACGTTGCGCGCTAACTGCTCAGATTCCTCGTCTATCCCTTTGCGAAAGACCACCTCGAAGACGCCATTCCCAGGTTCTCCAAGCGGGCAAAAGATGAGTGCCATCAGATGGGGATCGATAGTGACTGGAGGAAGTGATGGGGCAGCGAGGGAGAAATATATTCCCGTGATGTCGATCCGAGAAGAAGGCCCAGGAGCCTGCTTCATTTCGAAGGACTCAATGAACACGGTTGACACGATGTGCACGCGATAAGGGTAGTGCCTACGCATCGGTCAACTAATGTTTGAGCCTGTGGCAAACCAGACAACTCTTTCCGAAGCCGCATCTAAACAACTACTCGTGCCTTACGGTGTGCCGTTTGCTAAGGAGCAGGTGTGTGCCTCTACTGCCCAGGCAATAGAGGCTGCAGATGCCATCGGGTACCCCGTTGTCATCAAGCTGTCTGGCGACCACATCGCCCATAAAACCGAACGCGGTCTTGTTCGTCTGAATATCGTCAACACTGCACAAGTTGAGCAAGCCTGCAGCGACCTCATGGCACTTGTAACTACAAAAGATGGCGACGTTTCCTTTCTCGTTGCGGAAATGGTCAAAGGCGATCGCGAATTGATCATCGGCGTGATTAATGACCCCCAGTTTGGGTACATGGTGGCTCTGGGCATAGGTGGCATATTTGCTGAAGCGATCGATGACGTAGTTCTTCGACCTCTTCCTGTGTCATTTGAACAGGCAACGCAGATGATCGACGACGTGCAGCATCAGTCGATTCTTGGAGCGTTTCGTGGATCTCTTCCAATTGACAGGGTGCAGTTAGCACATGTTCTGTCAAGCATGGGCCAAGTGTGCGCAACACATCCTGAAATCGAATCTCTTGATATCAATCCACTCATTGCCCGCAGCGATGGATCGCTCGTGGCCGTAGATGCATTGATCGAAATCGGACGTCAGCAAGCTTTAGGAAACGAATCAAAACCGAAGTTCGTCCCGACTCAAGCGCACTTCACAGCGTTATTCAATCCGAGAGCAATTGTTGTCATTGGTGCATCTAGCCATCCTGGCAAGTTTGGATTTGTCTCATTGCATAACGCATTGGTCAATAACTTTGCTGGAGGTGTGTACGCCACCAACTTGCAAAGCGAGAATATTCTCGGCGTACAAACCGTTGCAGACCTTTCCGAATTACCTGACGGAGAAATAGATCTCGCTTTCTTCTGCACTCCGGCAAGCTCAAATGAAGCGTTACTGAAACAGTGCGCAGATCTTGGAATTCGCAGTGCGTTCATTGCCAGTGCCGGGTACCGAGAGTCCGGCGAAGCAGGGGAGTTGGCAGAGGCGTCGCTTCACCGGTTAGCAAATTCTCTTGACATGCTGATTGCCGGCCCCAATGGTCAAGGAGTGGTGAGCACGCCATCTTCTTTGTGTTTGCAGATCGTTGCTCCATACCCACCGGTTGGTGGCATTTCCGTAGCATCGCAAAGCGGAAATTTTGTTTCCAGTTTTCTCAATTATTCACAACAATCTGGCGTTGGTATTGCGAGAGCAATTTCGGCTGGCAATGCAACACAAATCAGTATTGAAAACTTTTTGCATTTCTTCGCAAGCGATGACGAGACAAAGGTTGCGCTGACCTATGTTGAAAATGTCGGTAATGGTGAATCTCTACTTCAGGCTATGAAGCACATCACTGCGGTGAAGCCTCTCGTTGTACTGAAAGGTGGAGCCACAGCAGCAGGTTCTAAAGCAGCACAAAGTCACACCGGGGCTATGGCTAGCAACGATCGAGTTTTCCTTGGAGCAACTCGATCTGCCGGTGCGATCAAAGTTTCATCTGTTGAAGGTGCATTCGATACTGCAGCAACATTTGCCACTCAACCATTGCCTCGCGGGAAACGAGTTGCGGTGCTTACGACTGTGGGCGGTTGGGGAGTAGTCACTGCCGATGCCATAGCCCGTGACGGCATCCTCAACCTGGTTGATCTTTCCGATGATCTCATGTCGCAACTATCGGCTCTTCTGCCGCCACGATGGAGCCGCAATAACCCAATCGACTGTGCTGGCGGAGAAACTCGCGACACCGTGACCGAGATAATGGACATCGTCGCCGGTCATGACTCGATTGATGCTGTCATCTTTCTTGGAATCGGTATTCAAAGCAACCAAGCAAAAATGATGAAAACAGGAAAGTTCTACCCCGATAACGGGTTGGAGCGCATTGTTGCTTATCACGAGAAACAAGATGAGCGTTATGCAATGACAGCGCGAGAAGTTTCACGCAAACATGGCAAACCAATTTTGATCGCTACCGAACTTGCCGTGACTGATCCACAAAATTCCGGTCCTGCGTCTGTTCAGGAATCGGGTGCGTACTGCTATCCAACGGGTGCACGCGCAGCGGCCAGCCTTGCTCATCTCTATGAATATGCCAAGTACCGCGGGGTAGCACAATGAATCTTGTTGATGATTCAAACAGTCTGCAGCGGGCTCGCAAGAAAGTTCGTGTCGGATCTATTCGAGTAGTGAGTTCGCTGCTTGCTTCAGTGACGCTTGTTGGCGCACTCACTTTGGGAGTTTCATGGAAGTTTGTGCACGGTGTTGCTCAGGCAGTTACTCCAATTGCAAGTAGCGCCGAATTACAAGAGCTGTCAGCTCCAATTATTAATGCGCGACGCAATCCGAAAACACTCTCGCACGACGTTCGGTTCAGGTCGCTTCGAGCGCAGTTGGCAACATTGAGCAACCGACTTCCAACTGACTCTTGTCTCATCATCGATATTGAAGGAACCCGTCTTGTCAGCGTTAACCCCGACCTTCCTCTTCTTCCGGCCAGCAACATGAAAGTTGTCGTGGCCATGGTTGCTCTCGATGTATTAACTCCAGATTTTGTTTTCAGCACCTCTCTCGTTGGCCGAACAAATGGCAGCGCAATTGAAGGTGACGCGTATTTAGTTGGTGGAGGAGATCCGGTTCTAGTCACAGGGAACTATCCAGCGACTGAGCCATATCCGACGTTTAATTTCACGCGATTGGAAAATCTCTTCGATGCTTTAGCCTCAAAAGGCATTAACAGCATCAGTGGCTCGATTGTTGGCGATGAATCCCGCTACGACGCAGAACGATTTGCCCCATCGCTTGGACTTGGAATAAGGGGCACCGAAGTTGGTCCTCTCGGTGCGTTGATGGTGAACGACGGGGTTGTTTCCGGGAACCCTATTAAGCCAGACAACCCTGCGTTAGGAGCCGCAACCGAATTTACGAACACTCTGAAAAATAACGGCATCGCCGTATCCGGTGCGCCAAAGATTGGTTCAGCAGCTAAAGATTTGCCTGTGATTGCCAAGATCGAATCATTGCCGCTATCTGAGATCGTCGCCGAAATGCTGACCAATAGCGATAACAACACTGCTGAGTTGTTGGTGAAAGAGATTGGTTTTGCCGTGTCGGGAGTTGGCTCTCGAGAAGCGGGACTAGAAGTGATGAAGGCAAAGCTCGTGGAGTGGGGAATTGCGCTTGACGTTTTACAGTTCTTCGATGGTTCTGGACTCGATCGCGGTAATCGTCTGACGTGCAATTCATTGATGACCTTGCTCGCTCGCGATGGGGGATTTGGTCCGGTAGGACTTGGGTTAGCAACAGCAAATCAGTCAGGAACGCTCCGCGAGGTTTTTGCCGAAACACTTGGTGCAGGCAAGTTGCGTGGAAAAACTGGAACTTTGACCGGCGCAAAGGCCCTGTCTGGGTTTGTTCCGTTTTCGGCTGACCAGGCCTCAACATTTTCCCTCATTCTCAATGGTTCAAATGTGGCCAATCAAACTACGTATAGACCCATTTGGAATGCTCTTTCCGATGCTTTAGGGGGGTTTTCGGGCAGTCCTACAGCAAGTGAGATTGCACCGAATTAGCCCATTCGCTGGTTGAATGAATGTGTGCTTTCATTCAACTCTGGATCATCCTTTTCTGAGCTGGTTGACCTCGTGCGCGCCTATGCGAAGCAGGAAACCATTGGCGAGCTACGGGGAACAGGTCGTTGGCTGGCTTGGGGAGCGATTGGCGGTACTTCAATTCTTCTTGGCTTGCTATTCATCCTCGTTGGCGTACTCAGACTGTTGCAATCCACTGTGTTCGAAGGATCGAGCGGAATGAGTTGGGCGCCATATTTCATCGTGCTGGTATTTACCGTTGCACTCATTTTCTTTTCGAAATCACGAATTCGTAAGCCATTTCTTCATAGCGGTGGAAACTAGTAGTGACACAGTCGGATCCAAAAATCACGCGCGCAGAGCTTGAAGGCAAGTTCAAGGCTCTTCAAGACGACATCCAAGGCACAGCCAAAAACAACAAGTCATCCATCGCAACGTATGCAGCAATCGCAAGTGGCGCAGTTGTGATTCTTGCTTACGCATTCGGTCGAAGAAGTGGTAGAAAGCGTCGCAGTGTCCTCGAAATCCGGCGCTAAAAAGTCGGCAACTTCACCCAACGTACAATCTGTTCGGGATTCGCTGTGGTGGATACCAGTTGTGTGGCGTGTGTTGAAGTGGGTGCGCAAGCGTAACCGTAAACAAAGCGTCACAACCGTCCGCCTACGCAAGGATGAGGAAGTAATCATCCGCAAGAAGGAAACATCGCAATGAGTATCCGCACCTTTCAATTTGGTGAGCGCGTATTGATCATCGACAGCAAGAAGCGGCGCTACCTTGCAACGCTTTCCGAAAAGGGTGAGTTTCACAGCCACTCTGGTGTTATTACCCACGCCCAAATTGTTGGACTTGAAGAGGGCGCACTCATTGCTAATTCGAAGGGGTCAAGCTATTCCATCCTGCGCCCGACTTTAGAAGACTTCGTACTGGAGATGCCGCGTGGCGCGCAAGTGATTTATCCAAAGGATCTTGCTCCCATTTGCATGATTGCCGACATTGGTCCTGGGATGCGCGTTTTTGAAACCGGTGTTGGTAGCGGAGCGCTTTCAATGACCATGCTTCGGTACGGTGCTCACATCACTGGATACGAATTGCGAGAGGACTTCGCGAATCGCGCTCAGTCAAACGTTCGATCATTCCTTGGCGAAGAAGCCCTTGAACGTTACGACGTTCACATTCGCGATGCGTACGAGGGCATCGATGGTCAGGATTTCGATCGGGTAGTCCTCGACTTGCCGGAACCGTGGAACGTCGTTTCGCATGCTGAAAAGGCGTTGCGCAAGGGTGGGTTACTGGTTGCCTACACGCCAAGCATCACTCAGGCAGTGCAGGTGAGACAGTGTTTTGGAAACTCGTGGATTGAAGCTCGAACCATGGAAGTGCTTCACCGCACGTGGCACATTGAAGGAATGGCTGTTCGCCCTGATCACAGAATGGTGGCACATACCGCATTCTTGACTGTTGCTCGCTTTATCGGAGCGAACTCAGTGTTTGCAGAGCAAACGAGCGACTAGGGCTCGATGAAGATGCATTCGCCGGGGCATTCCTCGGCGGATTCAATTACTGCGTCCATAAATTTGTCTTCGAAGTTCGCCATACCTTCAGCGCCCTGTGCATTGCCCTTGGCTGTTGCGAAGATTTTTTCTTTTTCACGCACGTAGGCAAGACCATCGTCGAGCAAGGTGAATACATCTGGTGCGATTTCCTCACACAGTCCGTCTCCGGTGCAGAGATCCTGATCAATCCAGACCTTCATGTCATGTACTCCTTTAGCAACATCATTTGACGATTAATTCGCACATCAGACTACATCGCCAACATCGCTAGATGCGTATTTTGGCCATGTGAATTTGTACCTTCTGAGTATTTCTGGGTCTGTAGAAGCCCATTTTTAGGCTGAGTTCCAAAATCTCCACTTGCTAGGTTGGTGTTGCATGTCAGATGTCGCTGAGCCAGGTACGAAATTCGAGTACAAGGTAATTCGCGAATGGGCGACGGTTGTTGGTGTGGCTTTGGTCATTGCCTTTTTGGTTCGAGGGTTTGCACTTCAGCAGTTTTACATCAGTGGACCGAGCATGGAAGCAACGATGTTTCAAGATAATCGCGTGCTTGTAAACAAGCTTTCTTACCGCCTTCATGATATTCATCGAGGAGATATTGTTGTGTTTGATCGCGTCACCACTGATGGCGTGGCGGTTCAACATGACGACCTCATTAAACGGGTTATTGGCTTAGCTGGAGACACCATCTCAATTTCGGAATGCGTCGTTTCCGTTAATGGAAAACCTATTGATGAGTCTTATCTGAACGCCTACGACCTTGCGCAATCCAACTTGGACGACCGCTGTCGGATCCCCGAGATGGCAGTCACCACGGTTGAAAGTGGACATCTGTTTGTCATGGGTGATAATCGACCTCAATCATTTGACAGCAGGATGTTTGGCACCATTGAACAGAGCCTCGTCATTGGCAGAGCTTTCGTGATCATCTGGCCACTTGGCTCGTTCCGCTGGTTATAAATTCAGTCGTTGAGTTTCCTCAGGGCATCTGATGCGCGATCTGGCCAATCGCTAAATATCCCGTCTAATCCCATTCGCAAACCTGTTGTCAGCACTTCCGGATATTGAAGGTTCCAACCAAAGCAAAAAATATTGAATCGATGAAAGAGCGCGACGAGCCCACCGTTCCAATCGGGGAACGGCATGTTGACGGTAGTGATACCACGGTCTCGCAGCATCGCAGCATGTCGCTCTGGCCCAAGGCTCATAGCCTTCAAGCGTGTTGAGTGCACCAAATGGGCGCCATCTACGTGTTCGGTCCATTCTTCGAGGAAGGCCAAGTCTGGATGACACAACCAGGTTTTCTCTGGCGCACCATATTCGACAACGGTGCGAACAACATCCGCCATGCTGTTGACATCTTTGATATCCAAACTGAGATGAAAGTCGGATCCGCAGCGTTGATACAAATCGGCAAGTGACGGAATCCACGTGGGGAGTGACGTGCGGTTGAAACTGTTGATTGGTTTGCTGCGCAATCTGCCTTTCACGATTCCATCGTGATCGAGCACTGCAATTCCGTCGCGGGTGATCCACGTATCCGATTCGAGGCCACTCGCTCCCAACCGGAGCGCAAGCTCAAATGCTTCAATGGTGTTCTCAGGCAAGTGCGCACGTGCCCCACGGTGGGCGAAGGTGATTTGACCATCGATCAGGGGGGAAATGCGCTCTTGCACAACGCCATGCTACGCATACCCAGATGGATCAAGGTTTAGACTGTCCAGGTGTTTAATTTCTCTGGAAGCGAGATCTTCTTCCTGATGATCTTGGGATTGATCGTTTTGGGTCCAGAGAAACTCCCCGGTGTCATTCGCAAGGCAGGGAAGTTGTACGGCGAGTTCAAGCGCATCACTACAGATGCTCAGTCTGAATTCAAGGGAACATTCGGCGACGCAATCGGCGACATCAAAGACACCGCCCAGGGATACAAATCGATGTTCGAATCGGCGAGCCAGCAGGCCACCAACTCGCTTCGCGATGTGACTCAGTTTGATCACAATGCACCCAATGAACCAACCGAAGTGGTTGAAGCAGATGTGGAGCCCAAATTCATTCCATTTGAAATTGGCCTGCCAGAAACACAAACCGAGTTGGACCGCTAATGGTCAGCTTGACAAGGGGTCAATCGTCACGTGACGAAGGTGGAATGTCCATCTTCGGACACCTTGCCGAGCTCCGCATGCGACTGGTTCGAATGATGCTTGCAGTGGCTACGGGGTCAATTGTCATTTTGGTGTTCTACGATCAATTTTTACAGTTCCTCACTCAGCCGTACCGCAATATTTGCAATGCTCGTCTTGAATTCGATTGTAAAGACGTCCAACTTTATACCCTCGGTCCAATTGAAGGACTCACCTCACGGATGCGTATTGCGGGATACGGAGGCTTGATCATTGCACTACCTGTCATCATGTGGCAATTGTGGAAGTTCATTGTTCCCGCGCTGAACAAACAGGAGAAGAAATACTCAATTCCGTTCCTTGTCACTTCGGTGGTGCTTTTCTTTATCGGCGCTTGCCTCGCGTATTGGACTCTGGATAAGGCGCTTGAATTCCTCATCGTCTGGTCTGGCGAAGGCGTTAAGCAGACCTACCAAATTTCGAAGTACATCAGCCTTGTAGCAATGATGGTGCTTGCCTTTGGTGCAGGGTTCCTCGTTCCCGTGCTCGTGGTGTTTTTACAACTTGTTGGCGTCGTTACTCCGCAAACGTTGATCAAGCAGTGGCGCTATTCCATTATGGGAACATTTTTGATTGCGGCCTTAATTACACCCAGTGGAGATCCAATCTCTATGTTGGCCCTGGCAGTACCAATGACGTTGTTGTTGATGGTTGCAATTCTTATTGGTTATATCGCACAGCGTCGGAAGAAGAAGCGTTCGCCAGAAGGCGAATAATCACTGTGATATCCCCGCATCGCAACGCGCTCACGGGCGGTTACTCATTCGAACTCGACACATTCCAAATTCAGGCTTTTGATTGCATTGATGCTGGTGAAAGCGTTCTGGTTGCAGCGCCAACTGGCTCTGGAAAAACTGCCGCTTACATCCTGCCCATCCTACAGCAGCTGCTGCAGCAAGAGGCCCCACGAGATCGACAGGTGCCCGTTTTGGTGCTGGTACCTACGCGAGAACTAGCCATCCAAGTGGCTGAAGTCACTGAAAATTTTAGCCGATTTCTTCCTAGACGCATCAAGTCCCTCGCCATTTTTGGAGGGGTATCCATCAATCCACAAATGATGAAATTGGGCGGTGTGGAAGTCCTAATTGCTACACCAGGAAGATTGATTGACTTGGTAGGTCGAAATTCCGTAGGCATTGGACGCATTCAAACCCTGGTCTTGGACGAGGCCGACAAAATGCTGCAGATGGGTTTCCGTGAGGAAATGGAACACCTCCTAGAACTACTCCCTGCCAAAAAGCAAACCCTCCTCTTTTCGGCAACTGAAGGAGAAGAGGTAGCGGGACTCATCCAACAACTCCTCAAAAATCCAGTGCGCGTACAGGTAGCAGCGGAGGATTTTACCCCCGATCTGATACAGCAAGAAGCCTATCGCGTCAGTCCCGAGTCCAAAGGACCCTTTTTGAGGCAACTCATTCAATCTGGAGATTGGAAGCAAATCCTGATTTTTGCCTCCTCCATCCGTACGGCAGACAACCTGGTAGTGAAACTTACTAAAAATGGAATCGAAGCCACTGCCTTCCATGGGGACAAAAGTCAAGGTGCACGAACCGAGGCATTGGCCAAGTTTAAGTCTGGAAAAACACGGGTGTTGGTAGCCACCGACCTTGCGGCTCGAGGAATTGACATTCAAGCCTTACCTTTGGTGATCAACTATGAACTGCCGCGTTCACCTAAGGATTACATCCACCGCATCGGTCGTACAGGAAGAGCGGGGGCTACGGGTCATGCGATTAGCCTTATCACCCCAGAGGAGCAGCATCATTTCAAGGTCATTCAAAAGAAGATGGGCAAGTGGGTGACTTTGGTCCCTGCCGAAGCCTTTGGCAAAGAAAGTTCGGAGCCAGAAGAAGCTCCTAACGAATAAGCACTTATAAAAATTCCCAGACACTTTTGTAGCTCCCATTTTCCTCGACATAGCGAAGTAGAGCGTCAAAAAAGGCATGCTGTGCCAAGGTACTGCTATCCCCCACCACAATCAATTTACGCTTGGCTCTGGTCAGGGCCACGTTCAAGCGGCGCTTATCAGAAAGAAACCCAATCTCTCCACGCTCATTAGATCTAGTCAAGGAAATCAGCATCAAGTCCCGTTCCTGCCCTTGAAATCCGTCTACTGTATCGATGGTGATCAAGTCAGCAAAGGCCCTCAAATTGGGAAAAGCATAGGTTTCAAAAATCAAATGACGCAATCTGCGTACCTGCGCCGAATACGGGGCAATCAAACCAATGGTCCAGCCATTTTCCTTAAATAGCCCAAAGCCAATGCGAAGGACCGTGTCGTTGAGGTACTGGCAGGCAAACTGTGCCTCCTCGGGATTGAAGGTGCTGAGGCTTTCGGATTCTACCTGATCAGTATAACCCGCACCTGCTGTATCGACCCACTCCATGACGGGTTCATCGGGAGAAAAAGCATGCGTTTCCGTGTTTTCTGCCGCTTGTAATTTTCCCTCATAAAACTGCTGATTTGAAAAACCCATAATCGTGGCCGGCATGCGGTACTGCACCTGAAGCATTTGCGCAGCCTGAGAATGGCGCTGAATCATTTTTTCAAACAAGGTAGTGGATAGTCCTTGCCGTGCCGCATCGATGGACTTGATGGTGGGAGGAAGCTGGCAGTGGTCACCTGCAAAAATCACTTTTCTCGCTTTCAAAATCGGGATCCAGGTTGCGGCCTCCAAGCCTTGCGCCGCCTCATCGATAAATACCAGGTCAAAGACCATCCCTTTGAGGTGATGTGATCCTGCGCCCACCAAGGTACTCGCAAATACTTGGGTCTTTTGGTACACATCCGTTCGAATGTAGTCTTCTAGGTGCTCCGCAAGTTCTCGGATGCGGCTCACTTCCTGGTACAAGAGCTTGCGCTGCGCTCGCTCCTCGGGTCCAAAATTCCGTTTGTATTGCTTGGCTAGCTGCAGGTAAGATTCCGTCTCCTTGCGCAACTTTTTCAAGTCGCGGTAGCTGTCGTGCAGGGCAACTTTAGCATCTAGGGTCTGGTTGAGGATTTTCTCCTCCACCCGAGCGGGATGGCCTAGTCGAAGCGTGGCGATGCCCCGATCTACCAGCTTTTCTACGAGCAAGTCTACGGCAGCATTGCTCGGAGCACAAACTAGAATTCGCTGATTGGACCGTGTTGCACGTGAAATAGCCGCAATCAAGGTAGTGGTCTTACCCGTGCCAGGAGGGCCAACCAGCAACAAGCCACGTAGAATACGCCCACC
>ENA-ORFA01001087-ORFA01001087.1-marine-metagenome-genome-assembly--contig:-NODE-1087-length-11012-cov-3.885505_pt1 | contig 11012 bp, 5 predicted proteins | sample MGYA00248621_ERZ508587 | MGnify/ENA primary metagenome ERZ508587 (study PRJEB26250, sample SAMN06266239) | marine metagenome | isolation source: Columbia River Estuary | place: USA:Columbia River Estuary... | reverse complement strand
CTAGCCACAAGTCTGATCTTATAATTTCCAGGCTTTAAAAAATCATATAACAAATCTGTACTAGTAGATACCATTTGTTCGTTGGCGCCTAATTCATCAGATACATACCAGTTGTAGGCATTAGCGCCATAAGATTTATTTAAAAAAGATACAGGGTCTTTGTATACTCCAGCTGCAGATGCTATAATTCTTTTATTAGGAGAAAATCTTGCATCAACGCCACAGTTTACAAATACATTGGCAGTATACGTACTGTAACAACTTGCTGATGCTGTGAGTGCTTTTAAGACAACTTTGTAAGTTCCAGTTGCTGTAAATGTGTTTGAATAATTATTAGTAGTACTAACAAGTGTCCCGTTTAAATACCATTCGTAAGTGAGTGCGCCAATACTTGTATTGATAAAATTTACAGTACTTCCAACGATAGGATGTGGATTCCCATCAAAATTAAAACTAGCAACAACATTGTCTGGACATGGTGCAGCACAACCATCACTCGTTAATAAACTACCCCCACTAAATACGTTTAAAAATGCCATCATGCGGTCTGCCTGGCCTTGTGTAAACACAGATGGGCAAGGACTTCCGTAGTCCATAAAATTTGAAATATTATCTGGCACATCGTTTGTAAACGGGCCAGAAACAGTATCAGTATTACATGAATTTTCTGGTGAAGTACAGGACGAACCTTTTGTACTTCTATCGGGCGGCGTATCACACACTTTGTCGCCATCTATTGTACAATCAATATTTAAGCAATTAGTGCCCTCAAAAGTATGTAAGAGCGATAAGTAATGTCCCATTTCATGTGCAACAAGCGGCGTACTTAAACTACTCACTACAAGTCCACCACCTGCACTAGCATATCCACCATAGCCCATACGCTCCCATTTTCCGCATTCAAAAATACTAGGTGGAATTTCACCTTGTATCGAATTCACCAACCAAATATTTGCATATCTAGACGGATCCCAAGTTGAAAGTGCATTAAGCTTGCCAGCTTCCAAGTCTACATCTATATTTTGATAATAACTATTAATGCGGTCGATGCCATTTGTTTTTCCACCATCCGGCGTACGCGTAGCCAAACAAAATTGAATGCGTGTATCAACACCTTTGGGGTCGGTACCATATATACCAACATGCGCAAATGCTTTGTTCAGTTCTGCAACAGCATCAATAATCATTTGATCCGTAATGGCAGCAGCGTTTTGATTGACAATATGAAAAACCACAGGTATAGTAACAACTGGAACTGACATCGGTGCAACCACCACATTGTTATTGCCAACGTTATTTTCAGAAATTCGAATACTGCGCTGGCCAGCAGCTTGCATCACCCAGGCTCTAATTTTTTCATTCATTAGATTTTCTTTGGAAAGGTAGAGCGGGTCTTGTCGAAGCAATTGTTGGTATACGTCTGCCCCGCACCTAGGTGCTTCAAAAATAGGCTGACCAAAAGAGGCGAGTGTTGAAAAAATAAAGCTACATACCAACAAAAATTTTCGCATCATAAATTAAGTGCAGTTTAATAATTTGGGCACCCGCTTCGTTGATGCGTTTACCATTCCTTGCAAATTCATAAAAAAAACCCATAAATATCGTTAAATTAATTTAACCGATATGTTAATTTTAAGGAATTTATAGTTAAAATTAATTTAATTTGTTTGTTAAAATAGAGCTAGATTTAACTAAGATTTGCTAAGAAGGATAATTTTCATTGATTTACACTGAAAGCCATTTATATGAAACTGCTTCAAACACAAATAACCCAGAGCCCAAGTAGTTACATTTCTGTTTTAGAGAGAGATGAGCCACATTTTATGGCTCCTTTTCATGCCCACCCCGAATTAGAACTTGTATGGGTAAAAGAGAGTCATGGAAAGCGCATTATTGGTGATAAAATAGAGGCATTTAAAGAGGATGACATGGTTTTTATTGGCGAAAACCTGCCACATGTATGGTTAAATGATGAAACCTACTACAATGGGCAGCAAAACCACAAAGCCAAAGCCATAGTGGTATACTTCAATAAAAATCTGTTTGGGCCTGATTTTTACGAATTAGATGAAGCCAGTAATATCAAAAGCCTATTTGAAAAAGCAAAAAGAGGTATTAAAATTGGGGATGATACCAGAAAAAAAATTGGTGCAAAATTAGAAAAGATGGTAGCGCAAAAAGATTTTGAGCGCGTAATTGGACTTTTTGAAATACTGCATTTAATTTCTACCGCAAAAGACAATGAACTCATCACTACCGAAGGCTATACTAAACCAGTAAGTAAAGATGGCGCCGACAGGCTTGCTAGCGTATATAAATATGTACATGAAAATTTCAAACAACCAATTTCTTTAAATCAAGTGGCAGAGCTTGCTAATTTAACTCCACAATCTTTTTGCAGGTTATTTAAAAAACGCAACAAGAAAAAATTTGTTGAATACTTAAATGATATGCGCATTGCACAAGCTTGCAAATATTTAATTGAAACAGATTGGAGCATCTCTGAAGTAGCCTATGCCTGTGGTTACAAATCGGTTTCTAATTTTAATAAATTATTTAAAGAAACAAAAAACTGTTGTCCTAAAGCATTTAGAGTTCAGTTTGATAAATAGTTTTTCACTCACTTTTATTTAAAAAAAATAGCCGCTCTTACGAGCGGCTATTTTTATGCTTAAAAATTTTCGTAGATCAATTATTTATCCCAGAAAATTTTATTAGTTGCTTTATCGTTTGCACTAACAGCAGCGTAGTTCGCTTTGTTATAAACGTTTTCTGAAGAAGGATATGCCCATCTTGTAGGCGGCGCTACGTTAGTTGGAGTTGCATCATCATTCCAGAATTTTACAGCTGGTAAATCAGTTCTTCTAACTTCAGCCCAGTTTTCAAATGGTTGAATTACATTGTAATGTAACCAACGTTGATTTGAAATAAGTGACTGTCTTGCAGCAGTAGTTGTTGCAAGATCCCAGTTAATACCTGCAGCAGTTTGATACGCTGTTACTTGAGCAGCAGTGTAAGGCACTACAGCAGGGCTGGTTGTGTTAGTTGTTAACTTACGGATATTATAATATTGCTCTGTAGATTGCTCGATACCTTTATTGTAAGCATCTTTAGCAGCTGTTAAGTTACCAGCTTTTAAATGTGCTTCCGCTAAATGGAATGATACTTCTGCAGCGTTAATTAAAATACCTGGGAAGAACAAGTTTCTACTTGTAGTAGAACGGTTGTACATCGAAACAGTGTTGGTTAAAATCAACGCATCTGTTACAGAAGCAGCAGCCATTTGATCAATACCTCTGTAAACACCAGCAGCTTTATCACCTGGTTCAAATAAAACCGGTAAACGTGGATCACCATTTGTTAACATATGGTTGATCATTGTTGCGTTTGCAAGGTTACCATTCCAATCTTCTAAACCACCTTGGAAGTTGCTACCAGCAACTGGTGTGTTTAAGCTAAATACATTGATTTGAACGTTTTCTGCATTTGAACTTACCATTGGGAATGTTGCAGGAGCTGTAGCCATTGCAGCGATTTCAGAAGTAGCTCTTGCTGCAAATTCTGTAGAACCAGAAACGCGCGTAAGCATTCTTAAACGAAGTGAATTACAGTATCTAGTCCAATGTGCTTTGCTACCCTTTAAGATAAAATCTTGGGTATTAAACGCTGTTTGGATTGCAGCAGGGATAGTTAAGCTGTTTAACTCTGTAGAGAAAGCTTTTAAATCATCTAACATTTTAGTGTAGATGTCTTGTGCTTTGTCATACTTAGGTAAAGAAGCTAAATAATCTCCACCGTTGGCACTTAACATACCAGCACCAGACCAAGGAAGATCTCCATGAACGTCTACCATTTTCTGTGTGTAATCATAGAAATAGATAGTAGCAGCAATCATGAAAATTCTTCTCTCTGCTTGGTCAGCAGGAGATAACGCTTTGTTGATTTTTACTAACTCTTTGTACTGAGATAAAAAGTTGTAATAAGAATTCCAATGATCAGAAACAGCACCACCACCAGGGATGTACTGACCTGTTGCATTAGACCAACCCACAGACTGTGTGTAGCGGTTGTTGGTAATTCTTTGAACCACAAAGTAGTTCCAGTAACCTGGCATGATATAGCCAAGGTTTGAGTTCACGAATCCAGAAAATTGCTTCTCTACAGAAGATACCGCAATTTTAGAAGGATCGGTATAGCTATCAGCAAAGTCTGCTTTCTTACAAGAAGAAACAACTAGCGTAACTGCTAAACTTGAAATGAATAATATTTTTTTCATATAATTTTTTTAAAATTTTCAGAGAAATTAAACCTTAGAAAGAAGCTCTTAACATCACACCAAAGCTTCTAGTTGAAGGGTTACCACCGGCGTTGGTTAGGTTTTGAGCCCAACGTGAACCTGCAGTAGTTTGCTCCGCATCTAAGTGTTTAAGTGTACGATAGATATAAAATAAGTTACGTCCAAATACAGAGAACTGTAATTTTTTCGCACCAATCATGCTAGCAACTTTGCTTGGCATATTATATCCAATGGTAACTTCTCTCATCTTAACATATGAATTCTCTACGATGTATAAATCATAACGAGATGCACTGTACTGAGGACCACCCCAGTTGTAGGTATTCCAGAAATAATAAGATTGAGGAACAATGTTATCATTTTTAGAACCGTCAGCTTTAACACCTGGTAATAACATACCATCGTTAAATACTTTTTCGCCCTGAGGACCAGCAGTTGCATTGGTTTGTACATACTTACCAGACGTTTTGTCTTTGTAGTAAGATAAACCACCGCTTTCTTTATCCATAAACTGTAAGCTCTCTTCTAATAAACCACGGCTAATCATCCAGTTAATACCAGTAGGCATTACATAACCACCGTAACGGAAGTCAACCATCGCGTCAAAAGAAAAGTTCTTATACTTAACAGTGTTAAACCAACCACCAATTAATTTAGGCATTGCGTTACCCACTTTGTACATCGTGTTAGGATCAACAGCATAGATACCGTCAGGTCTAACAATTTGCTCACCTTTAGCATTTGTTAATACAGGGTGTGCGTAAAAATCTCCCATTGGTTGACCAACAACAGATTTTAATTGAGCAGCGTTACCATCATAATCAGCGTGCAATAACTCCGTTAAACCTGGTGCTAATTGCTCTACTTTATTTTGGTTTTGTGCTAAGTTGATACCAGTTTCCCAGCTAAAGTTTGCTTTTTTGATTGGGAAGCCGCTAATAGTAACTTCAATACCCGTATTTCTAAGGGTACCTACGTTTGCTAAAATTGAAGTAGCACCAGAAGTTGCTGGTAATGAAAGTGGTAAAATTTGATCTACAACTTGTGCATTATAATAGCTCGCTTCAAAAGTTACACGATTGTTGAACAATCTTGTTTCTAAACCAAATTCAAATTCTTTCTTTTGCTCTGGTCTGATTGCATCATTACCAAAGTTCATTGGAATATTTGTAAATAATACTGGGTTACCACCTTGGCTACCTAATGTATTTTGACCATACGCAACGTTTGCTAAGTAAGCATCTGGGAAGTTACCCACGATACCCCATGAACCACGCAATTTACCATATGATAACCATGATGGCATTTTAAGCGCGTCAGAGAAGATAAAGCTTGAGTTAACAGAAGGGTATGCAAAACTATTGTTATTAGGATTCATAGTAGAAGTACGGTCTCTACGTACAGTTGCTTCCACAAATAAATAGTCTTTGTAGTTCGCATTAAAAGTACCCAAAAAGGCATCTTTAGTAATTGCCATACGAGAAGATCCTTGACCAGGTACGTTCATAGACGCAGCAATGTCATATAAATTTTCTGTACTTAAACCACCAGATGTACCACGTGTAATACGCAACATACTTTCGTCTGTAGCAGTATAACCACCAAGTGCACTCACTTCTAAATCGTTGTTGATTTTTTTAGTGTAGGTTAATAACGCATCACCATATACTGTGGTGTTTTGTGTTTGACCTAAACCAAAGTAACCAGAGTTACCAAACGCTAAAGGAACTTCATTAGGTTGTCTAGTTTCATCTTTAGCAGAAGTAAAGTCTGTAGCGATACGCGTACGTAACTTTAAATCAGGTAAGATAGAATAGTTGTTGGTCATGCTCGCAATTACACGGTTACTTACCTCTAATAATTGGTGCATTTTTACACGGTATGCATAATCAGCGATATCACCTTTAAAGCCAGCGCCAGCGGTAAAAATATTTTCTGATGGCGTTGCACTTTGTTGGGTACCAGTACGGTATCTATAACCTTTAGAAGTTACTGCTTTGTTCATGTACCACTCACCATTATCAAAACGACCAATCATACCTGTAAAGTTGTTGATCATACGATCAATAGAGTAAGGACGGTTGTTGATCGTTTGGTTGATATAGTTAACCATTACATCAGTAGTAAACTTAGGAGAAAGTCTGAAACTTGTATTCAAGTTCATGGTATTTTTTTCACTACCAGAATTCATACTGATACCTTCGTTTGCTTGTCTAGTTAAAGAGAAACGAATGCTCGCATTGTCAGTTGCTTTTGAAACCGCAACGTTAACACTTGAGTTCGTTGCTGTTTGGAATAAACCAGCATAGTTATTAGGTTGTGCAGAATACGGTATAATACGGTTGTCCCAAGTTAAAATAGGTTGACCATCAAATTTAGGACCGTAGTTGATACTAAAGTTACCTAAGCTTCTTGTTTCTTTAATGCCATCACCATTTAAGTCATGATATAAGAAACCAGCGTCATCTTGACCGCCATTAGAAATTAAGTTAGAAATACCATATCCGCGAACGTTTTGGTATCTTGGTAAGTAAGCAATTTTATCAATGCTATAGTTTGTAGAAACGTCTACACCTAAGCCTTTTCTATTTTTGCTTGCTTGTTTTGTTGTAACTAATACAACACCGTTTACAGCTTCAGAACCATAAAGCGCTGCAGCAGATGCACCTTTTAAGATAGAAATGTTTTCGATATCTTCTGTTTGAAGATCCAATAAACCATTACCTCTTAAACGTTGGTCACCCCAGTAGTTGTCATTTCTAACTTCACCGTTACGGATTGGAATACCATCTAATATAATTAGAGGATCGTTTTTACCAGTGATAGAGTTGATACCACGGATGTTGATGTTTACTGCAGAAGTTGCACCACCTGGTGTAGCAGCGATACGAACACCTGGCGCCTTACCATAAAGGGCAGTCGCAAAGTTTGGTGTACCAGCATCAGTGATTTGCTCAGCACTGATAGTGCTTGTAGCATAACCTAACGCTTTTTGCTTTTTAGAAATACCAAGAGAAGTTACAACTACATCATTTAAAGCACTAGTTCCTGGCGCTAAAGAGAAGTTTACGGTTGTTTGACCGCCAACTACAGCTTCTTTGCTTTCGAAACCCACAAAAGAAACAACTAGTGTTGCTTTTGCACCTGCCTTGATTGTGAACTTACCTTTTGCATCTGTCATGACACTGTTAGATGTGCCTTTAACAGACACTGTAGCGCCAGATAATTCTGCGCCAGTGTTGTCTTTTACAACACCCGATATTGCTTTGTCTTGGGCAAATAATGTAGTGCCCGCAAACATCAATACAAGGAGTGTCAGTAAACGAATTTTTGTCCTCATTGTTTAGAATTTTGGTTAAATAAAAATCTTGAACCGGATTATCGTTTTAATAGTCCAGCGCTAAAATTTAGCTTTTTAAAGTTCAGCCTTATTTAGATTGAATTATTCAGTGAAATTATCAATTTTTAGCCCTCTATTAACATATTCTTTGCATTTGGGGGTTAAATTTGACTTAGTGTAAAATATACATAGTAAAATCCGCTATTTTAATTTGTAACTAACTTAAAAACAAGGGCTTCGGTTTGTTTAACAATCGATTTATCAGTGGTAAACAAAACGACCTGGCCGCCATTTTGGGTGAATTTTACCTTTTGTGGACCACCAATCACTGATACACTTTTAACTTTTACACCTGCTGGTAAGTTTACTGAAAGTGAATTTTCAATCATTTCATTTTCTGCAACCTGATATATAGCGTAAACATCTGTGCCTTTTCTGGTAAATGCCCACTTGCCCTGACGTGGTAAATTAGGATCGGCCTCTGACTCGTAAACCGCTTCCCCATTGATTTTCATCCATTTTCCAATGGCTTCTAAACGGTTATAAGCTAGTGAATCCCACTCACCATCAGGACCAGGACCTACGTTTAAAAGGAGGTTCCCATTTTTAGAAATAATATCGGTAAGCATATGAATTACTTTTCGAGACGACTTGTATTGATCCCCTGGTACATATGACCAAGAATTACCAAGTGTAATGCAACTTTCCCAAGGATACGGCAAATAAGTGGCGGGTACTTGTTGCTCCGGGGTTACGTAATTTTCATACTCACCATGCACCGTTCTATCAACAACAAGAAGGCCTGGCTGATGCGTTCTGGCCATCGCCGCAATTTTAGGCATGTCAATATCCTGATTATGCGTAATGGTTCTTTGCCATTCGACGGTGGTATCAATGCTACTTTTTGGTCTCACCCATCCACCATCAAGCCATAAAATATCCATGGTACCATACCCAGTCATGAGCTCCTGAATTTGGTTGTAGGTAAATGTTTTAAAATCTTCCCAACGCTGCGGATATTTTTTTGGATCGTAAGAAACGTTTCTATCTTTTGGTGGAAAATAACGCCACCAATAATCTTTGGTATTCCAATCGGGTTTAGAAAAATAAGCACCCGTCATAAAACCTTGATTTCTGAATGCACTAAAAACTTCTTTCGCAACATTTGCTTTTGGATTGTTTGCAAATGGTGATTTAGATCCGGTGATTTTGTAGTCTGTTTCTTTCGAATCAAACATGCAAAAACCATCATGATGTTTGGTTGTAAAAACAACATATTTCATGCCTGCATCTTTTGCAGCAGCTGCCCAACGTTCTGGATTAAATTTTACGGGATTAAACGTTGTTTGCAAATTTTCATACGCTTTCAAATAGGTATACCAATCCGCAGAATAAGGCCCCCTGCGCTGCGTCCAGCCTTCGTCTTCTGGACAAATGCTCCAACTTTCTACCACGCCCCACTGGCTATAGGTGCCCCAGTGCATGAGTAGTCCAAATTTAATTTTTTTCCAGTCCGCTAATTTTTCGCGCACTTTAGCATCGGTGGGTACGGTGTATTGTAAACTTGCTGTGTGCTCCTGCGCATTACTACTAATTGCTGCCGCAAAAAATAAAGTAGCGGCAATCAATATTATTTTTTTCATGTTTTATTTTTTTGTCCAAATGAGTTTACTGTTTAATGTATTTTTTGGTGCGTTTTCTAATTGCATGGTAGCTGTTAATTCGTTGCCGCCACTTCCATCATAATACGCCACTCTAATTTTATGGTATCCTTTTTTTAACGCTGCTTTTCCGGCTGCTTCCACAGATCCATGATCACCATCATTGTTAACCACTTCTTCATCATCGATGTATAAAATACTACCATCATCGGAGCGTGTGGTAAAATGATAGATGCCATCTTTTTCAATTTTCAAATAGCCATCAAATAGCAAACTAAATTCTGATGCACGCTTTTTTACGGCTACACTAATATCTGATGTAACGCCTGTTACTGCTGGTGTTAAAGCAGGTAGCGCTGCTAAATTTTGCTTCCCCTTTGTTTCAAAATATTTGTAAGCAACACCAGGTTGCATAGCGCCAGTTGTTTTAACTGCAGGCATCCAAGTGTATGCTTTAGCTGTTGCTTCCGCTACTTTACCAGGTAGTTTTTTATCGTCAAAAATTTGTGCTTTTACAAGCGTTGTTTTTGTAGTTGTAAATGCATTTGTATACGTTGGCGACGACAAGGTTGGATTCGTTCCATCGGTGGTATAATGCACCACTGCACCCGCCGGTGCAATAATTGCAACAGTTGGTGTTTGCGCACCATTTGGATACGTGATTTCTATTTTTGGTTTTGCAGCAAAAGCGCCAAAATTATCTATTTTAATTGCATACGCATACGGCGCTTTTATCATGGCTGGTTTATATGCGGGCATGGTTACTACAATATCATTTCCTACTTTTTTCCAGTTGCATTTTTCTTTGGTGGCTACAAAAGAAATATGGGTGCCCGCAGGTAAATCAAGGTCTTTAATTACGTATTCTCCATTATTATTAAACGAGGGTGCAATGGCGTATAATGCATTGCTAGTAGGGTTATACGTGAAATAAAAATCTTTTTCTTTGCTGTTATTTGCAGTTGCTTGCGACGTGCGTATCCAACGTCTGGTGTTGTAAATAGCTTCACCATTTTCTTGTAACCAAGCACCTATTTGCAACAAACGCTCCTGCATAATCGGCGGAATTTTTCCATGATCATCAGGTCCAATATCCAATAAAAAATTTCCACCTCTACTTACTTTATCTACCAGTGCTAACACCAGTGATTGCGCACTATTATAATCCCAAATATCTTCTTCTTTATTGTAACCATAAGAGTAGCCCATACCTCTACTTTCTTCCCATGGATGATCTTCAAAATCTAAATCGGGTTGGTACTCTGGCGTATATACACCACCATGATGAAAACGAATACCACTGCCCCATCTATCATAGGTAACAATCTTTTCTTTTACTGGACTTTCGTTATAGAGCCATGCTAAAAACTCCGGCGATTTCCATTTTGCATCCGACACATCCCAATCACCATCTGTCCAAAAAACATCGGGCTGATAGGTATTAATGAGGTCTTTCATTTGTGGCCACATATGGTCACTTACATATTTATTGATGTCCGATTTATAGAGTGGATTGTACCATTCGTATAAAGAGTAATACATTCCCGCACGCACACTTGTTTTTCTTACGGCTTTAAATAAATCACCTAACAAATCTCTTTTAGGACCACTGGTTACGCTGTTCCATGGAAAGCCCCAGGTTTTATCTGCTTCTTTACTAGGCCACATGGCAAAGCCATCATGGTGCTTACTCGTGAGTACAATATATTTTGCG
>ENA-ORFA01001083-ORFA01001083.1-marine-metagenome-genome-assembly--contig:-NODE-1083-length-11021-cov-1.426718_pt1 | contig 11021 bp, 9 predicted proteins | sample MGYA00248621_ERZ508587 | MGnify/ENA primary metagenome ERZ508587 (study PRJEB26250, sample SAMN06266239) | marine metagenome | isolation source: Columbia River Estuary | place: USA:Columbia River Estuary... | reverse complement strand
GATAGAAAGGTGCAACACGCAACTGTTCAAAGAGCGCACCTTCCATGAATTCTGCTCTTATCTCTGCAGACACAGCTGCAGCGTTATGCCATTTGGCCAAAATTAAACCGAGTTCTCGGCCCATCTCGGGGTGAATTCGCCCTTCCAACATATCTATCTTCCAGTTTGTGCAACTTCGCGCAAGGCGAGACATGGTTAAAGCAAATTCTGCAGGATCGCAATCAATTAACTCTGGGACGCTATCGGCAGTAACCGAGTGATACACCTGCATCGCACGTGCTTCCACGATTGCGCGCCTTTGATCTGCCACCCATTTCGCTTTTGTTTTTAGTTGTTCATTCCACTGTTGCTCACCAAAATGATAGCCACTAATGATAATAAATAAAGTCAAAGCTAACCAAGGAATAATATAAAAAAGAGTGGCGCCTGTAATAACTATTATCACATAATATAGTAAGATTTTATAGAAATTTTGGACTTTTTTGTTAGGATTTACATTCTTTATCAGAGCTAAATCGTTTGCGCCATGTAATATTCCGAATGAAAGTATTAGTATAAATCCTACAATTAATTGAAACTCATTTGAAAAAAATGAATTTATACATAATCCTAAAAAGCTTGCTGCTATTGCGAAGTTTGAATATTTTTGCATATATTTTTAAATTTTATTTAAAAATAAGTAAAAAAAATCAAAGAATTTATTTTTTATTTTGTTTAGTATTTATTAGCTTTGATTAAACAATTACTAATTTAAACTTTATTTTATGACAAATTTATTATTTTCTACATCGCTTACTGCGAAAATGTTACCAACTGATTATGTTGGATTTACTTTTTTTGTTGGCTGTATGGCCATGATGGCTGCTTCAGCCTTTTTCTTTTTATCATTAAGTCAGTTTGATAAAAAGTGGCGAACTTCTGTATTGGTTTCAGGTATTATAACCTTTATTGCAGCAGTTCATTATTATTACATGAGAGATTATTGGGCTAGTTTTGGAGAATCTCCAACCTTTTTCCGATATGTAGATTGGATTTTAACAGTGCCATTAATGTGTCTTGAGTTTTATTTAATACTTAAAATTGCCGGTGCAAAAAAGAGCTTATTATCAAAAATGATTTTCTACTCCGTAATTATGTTAGTAACGGGTTACTTTGGAGAAGCAGTTTATCCTGGAAGTGCACAAATTTGGGGATTAATCTCAGGTATCGCTTACTTCGCAATTGTTTATGAAATTTGGTTAGGTGAAGCATCAAAATTAGCTAAAGCAGCTGGTGGTAATGTTTTGGAAGCTCACAAAATTTTATGTTGGTTTGTATTGGTAGGATGGGCTATTTATCCGTTAGGTTACATGTTAGGTACTGAAGGATGGTACACAAGTATGTTGGGTAAAGGTAATGTAGATGTTGCTTACAACATTGCAGATGCAATTAATAAAATTGGTTTTGGTTTAGTTATTTACTCTTTAGCAGTAAAATCTCAAAACGACTAATTTTTTATATTTTAAAATTCCAAACCGTCAAGTTTAACCACTTGACGGTTTTTTTATTTAACATTTACCGAATAAATTATTTTGTACATTGGCTAACTGTTTAACCTAGTTTATTTAGTCATGAAAAATATATTTTTATTCTTGTGTGTTGGTTTGCTAACTCTTAATGGTTTTAGCCAAAAAAAGATAAGTAGTTCCAAAACACCATCTTCATCCTCAGCCTTGCCTAAAGTTGACAACCTGCAAGTTGAAATTAAAAATGGAAAATTTCAGGTTACCATTAGTGAAAAAGGAAAAACCAATGATATCTTAATTATAAAAGATGTTGATGCTGCTTTTACACCTAAAGATTGCAAATTGAGCTCATTTATAGCAAGTGGTGTTAAATTGTATTTACTTACATGGACAGAACTTAGCACGACCAAATCGACAAATAAGACAGAAGAAAAGACCACAATCTATTCTGTTATTTATGAAATCACTACCAAAAAACAAGTATACTCAAACTACCAATTGACAAATCATATTACCGAGAAAGTGTCTTTGGGTGGTACAGGTGCTTTCGAAACCCAGGAAAAAATGAGAAGAGAAGGTTTTGAATTCACTTTAAATTCGGATGGTTCAGTAACCCAGAAGAATAAAACCCAGCAAACTACCTATGTTTACGATAAAGTCAAGATTGAGTTCAGAAAGAGATAAAAAAATCCCGTCTCGTTTTTTGTAAAGAGACGGGATTTTTTGTTTAAAATAGTTTAAATGGATTATTCATTAACTTTTATCTCAAACATTTTGTCCCAATTTTTTCCGGTAACGAAAATGGTATTTGTTTTTTTATTGTAAGCAATTCCATTTAATACTTCGGCTTCTTTGTTGGTAACTTTTGCACGTAATGCTGATAAATCAAGCACTTGCTCAACGGCTCCTGTCTGCGGATTGATTACTGCTATAGCATCTTTTTGCCAAATATTACCATAGATTTTTCCGTTAATCCATTCCAATTCGTTAACGCTTTTAATTTTACTATCGTTAGTGTAAACATTAATAAAATCGGTTAGCTTTTGCGTTTCCGGATCCATTGTCCAAATTTTTTCTGTTCCGTCTGAGTGGTAAATAGTTGCTCCGTCATTGGTCATTCCCCAACCTTCCACTTTTTTGTCATATTGGAAAGTTTTTATTTTCTTCAACGTATTGGCATCATAAACAAAACCCGTTTCGTTTTGCCAAGTCAATTGGAAAATCTTATTGTTGATAACCGTAATTCCTTCGCCAAAATATTGTTGGTCAAGGTCAACTTTTTTGTATGCTTTTCCGGTTTTATAATCAATTTTAGCAAAATAGGATTTACCATTTTGTCCAGTACTTTCAATCAATGTGTCCCTGTAAAATTCAAAACCTTCTGTAAAAGCGTCTACATCGTGATTATAAGTATTCACAACGGTATATTTCAATAATTTAGGAACAATTCCCGAAGCCACTTCAACTCTGGTTTTGGTAGAAATCGTATCGCCTTCAAAATAAACAAGTGCTTTTATATTTTGGTACCCTAATTTTTTTCCACTCAAATCCAAAACGAATTTGCCATTGCCTTTTACAGATGAAATTCTTTTATCATTGACAAAATAAGCAACGCTGTCAATGCTTTTGTTTTTAGTATTCAACAAGGATAAATCAACTTTATCGGTTGCTTGGTATATCGGTTTCAAGTTGTTTTCATCAAAGCTGAAATAGTTTTCTTTATCTTTTTGACTATCGCCACAACCAGCAATGTTTATAGCTAATAAAATGGTAATTAATGGGTTATAAAGTTTCATTTTGTATTATTAATTTTTCACTCACAAATATATTTATAAAGCTTTTAAATCCTTGCAAAAAAATAAAAAGATTGTATATTTGCAGCGGCAAGTCCTACACGACCAGCTCCTGCAAAATCCTCCAGGATGGGAACATAGCAAAGGTATGTGGTTGAGCGGTGCGATGTAGGTCGCTTGCCATTTTTTCCAAAAAGCATCCCGAAAGTTATCGGGATTTTTTATTTTTACACTATATGGTTTTATCATGGCAAATAGTACGATTTCAACTTAAGGAAACCTTTGCCATTGCTTATGGAAATTATACATACAGAGAAGCTTTAATCATAACATTGCAAATGAATGAAAGTAAAGGTTATGGCGAATGTACTTCCATTGATTATTATCACATTAGTCTTGTTGATTTCGAGGTTATTTTATCCAAAATAAAGTCACAGATTGAAAAGCAAAGTATAATTCATCCAACCGAATTTTACGCTTTCCTTTTACAATTAGACTTGCCAAGTTTTCTTCGTTCGGCATTAGATTGTGCTTATTGGGATTTGTTTGGCAAGCTCGAAAAGAAACCTTTTTTGGAATTGAATAAAATAGATTTTACTAATCTTCCAGATTCTTCAATAACAATTAGTGTTGATACCGTTGAGAAACAAATCAAGAAAATTGAAAAATCGGCTTGGACAAAATTTAAAGTAAAGTGCAATCATTTTGATGAAATGGATATTACTAAATTATTACAATTAGATAAATCGCTGGCGCTTGATTCAAACGGAAGTTTTACCAAAGAAAATTGTTATTGGTTGGAGAATAATGAATTTGTTTCCAAGTTCGCTTATTTGGAACAACCTATGAAACCGGGCTCAGATAATTATAAAGTTTTGCATACCAATAAATTTGCCAACTGGATGGCTGATGAAGATTGTCAAAGTGTATCTGTTTTAAAGAAATTGCAACCACATTACAGAAGCATCAATATCAAACTGGTAAAATGTGGAGGACTAACGCCGGCTATGGAAATGATTGCTGTTGCTAAAGAATTAAATTATAAAATCATGATGGGTTGCATGACTGAATCAACTATCGGTATTTCTGCCGGTGCTGTATTAGCCCCATTTTGTGACTATGCCGATTTGGATGGAGCCAATTTAATCGCCAATGATATTGCAAGTGGAAGTGAAATTGTAAATGGTAAAATTAATTTGAGCGTAAATCATGGTTTGGGTATTAGAATAAACTAATTATATTTAGACGAAAATTAGACAGATAGATAATAGATATTCTCGTTTAAAATTATTGTCTCTCATCTATCGGTCTCTCATCTCTTATCTAAAAAAAAATGAGTAAAGTAGTTTTAATCACAGGCGGTTCCTCAGGAATTGGGAAAGCCATAGGCGAGTTTTTATTTCATAAAGGATTTACCGTTTACGGAACGAGTCGTAATCCGGAGAAAGTTATTAATTCCGTATTTCCCTTGATTACGTTGGATGTTAGAAGTGTAGAAAGTATCAAGCATGCTGTGGATAAAGTAATTTCTATTTCCAAACGAATAGATGTAGTCATTAACAATGCCGGAGTTGGAATTACGGGACCAATTGAAGAAACGCCAACCGATGAAATGCGGAATAATTTTGAAACCAATTTCTTCGGACCAATAGAAGTTATTAAAGCGGTTTTGCCACAAATGCGGGAACAAAAATCGGGTTTGATTATCAATATTACTTCGATTGCTGGGTATATGGGTTTGCCTTACAGAGGCATTTATTCTGCTTCAAAAGGTGCACTCGAGTTGGTTTCGGAAGCAATAAGCATTGAAGTAAAACCTTTCGGAATCAACATAGTTAATATTGCTCCAGGAGAATTTGCAACCGATATTGCAGCGCATCGTTATCATGCGCCAATACTTGAAAATTCGGCATACAAACCGGCTTATGAGAATACGTTAGGTATGATGAATTCGCATATGCATAGCGGTGAAGATCCAAATGATTTTGCCAAAGAAGTATACAATATTATACAGGATAAAAATCCAAACCTGCATTATAAAATTGGCGCTTTTATGCAAAAGTTCTCCATCGTTTTAAAACGAATTTTACCTGACAGAATTTATGAGAGTATGTTGATGAATCATTATAAGCTTTGAGAGACTTAGTAGCTGAGAGTCTAAGTAGCTCAGTAAAAAAAACTCAGAAACTTAGGTGCTCAGTAACTCAGCAACATAAAAAAACGTAATTTTGCGCAACAAAAAACACAACTTTTTATATTTAAACATTACACTATGAAATTTTTTATTGACACAGCCAATTTAAAGGACATCAGAGAAGCACAAGCACTCGGTGTACTTGATGGCGTTACAACAAACCCTTCGTTGATGGCAAAAGAAGGAATTACCGGTAAAAACAATATTTTGAAACACTATGTTGACATTTGCAATATTGTTGATGGCGATGTAAGTGCCGAAGTTATTGCGGTTGACTATGAAGGTATGATTAAAGAAGGCGAAGAGTTGGCTGATTTACACGAGCAAATTGTGGTAAAACTGCCAATGACCAAAGAAGGAGTGAAAGCGTGTAAATATTTTTCAGATAAAGGAATTAAAACCAATGTAACGTTAGTTTTCTCTGCTGGTCAAGCTTTGTTAGCGGCTAAAGCCGGGGCAACTTATGTTTCTCCGTTTTTAGGAAGATTAGACGATTGTTCTACCGATGGTTTAGCTTTGATTCAGGAAATCCGTGATATCTATGATAACTATGCTTTTGAAACCCAAATTTTAGCAGCTTCTATTCGTCACACTATGCATGTTGTGAATTGTGCCAAAATTGGTGCTGATGTAATGACGGGGCCATTATCATCAATTTTAGGATTGTTAAAACATCCTTTAACTGATATTGGTTTAGCGCAGTTCTTGGCTGATTATGCTAAAGGAAATAAATAATAAGAAGCTTTTGTATAAAAAACCCGATTCAATATCTGAGTCGGGTTTTTTATTTTTGATTAATGCCTAATGCCTATTTCAAATTCTCCTCAAACTGAGAATCAAATATATCAGCAAATGCATTTTTGATTACACCTTTGTTATCAAGGATTATAGTACGATGAATTTTGTTGATTGCCCATTTGTTTTTTATCGTTTCGAAATTGGAACAATGCACTTCTGTAATGCCTTTGAATTTATAGTTGTCCAAAGTTGCTTTCCAGTCTTCTTCGCTGTCATTAACATTTACAGCCACAAAATTATATTGTGGAAACTTGGATTTTAGTGTCATTATTTTTAAGTGTACTGCTTCTAAATGAGACTTTGCGTTTTTTGTCCAAAAGAAAAACACTGTATTTGGTTTTGTCAGAGTTGACAAAGAAACAGGATTACCATTTGTATTTATTAAAGGCACTTCGGGTAAAGTACCACCAACTTTCAGCATCTGAATCGCGTTGCATAGTGTTATTATTTCATTCTTTTTACTCTTATCAGTAGAAAGTTTTTTATAGGATGTCAAAAAAGTATTGTTATTGCTCATATTCTGATCTTCGAGTAAATAGGTAAAAGCAATATTGTTTAGAATGTTGTTTTTCACCTTTTGATTTTTAATTAAAGTATCAGCAATAGTCATTTTATTGATATTGGTTTTTAATGCCAAATCCTTTTCGCTAAAATGATTATGATAATTTATTGTCCCCATGTTGTTAAGCATGTGTGACAAATACATAACATAAGGAGCATAATTTGAAAGTCCGACGTTGTTAAAATCTATAGTCTTTCTGTAGTCATAATAATTAGCCGGCAATTTATCAATCAAATCTTCACCTGTTCTGATTTTGTGAACTAAGGGATATAATTCTTTTTTGGAATAATAATTAAAATCTAAAGCAGCTTTGGCAAAAACATCAAAATCTTCATTCCATTTAATCTCTTGCTTTTTTGTGTTGTAAAAAGTAGTTTCATTGGCAAAAGTTGAATCTATTTCTTTGGAAAAGTTATCAAAATTATCATCGAAATAGTCAAACATTTTGTATTTGTCTTTTTCATTTTTCAAATAAATTTCCATTAAGAAATTATTTTTTTCTTCACCACGACCACAAAAAACAATCGACTCATCAAAGTCTCTTGAATTCACTCGAACCATGATACTGTCGTTTTTATCAAAATATACATATTGATATTCGGGTTCGTGTTTGAAAGTATATAATCCGGGTGCTAGTGAATCGAATTGCGTGAAGAAGCGGTTGTTCTCGTCAAGTTTTAATGTATCAATAACTTCATTGTCTTTACAGAAAAGCACATAAGGATTATTCGGATTCACCACTTCACCACCAAAATAAGCGACATATTCACAACCTTTAAACTCGCTTCTGCACGAACTTAAAACGGTAATAAATGGGAGAAAGTAAATGAAAAACTTTATACTTCTTAAACTGTGCATAAATTCGAAAATAGTTAACAAAAATATTTCTATATAATGGATTTTATTGTTAAGCATTAGTTAAATAAAGTAACATAAAAAACTAAAACTATGCAATGAACACTGAACACTTTTGACTATTTTTGCAAAAAATTTATAAAATACAATTCATGTTAACTGTAAATAATTTATCGGTTCAGTTTGGTAAAAGAATATTGTTTGACGAAGTAAACACTACTTTCACACAAGGCAATTGCTATGGAGTGATTGGTGCTAATGGTGCTGGGAAATCAACTTTCCTTAAAATTCTTGCCGGCGATATCGACCCAACTTCGGGAAGAGTTTTTCTTGAACCAGGAAAACGTATGTCGGTGCTGAACCAAAATCACAATATGTTCGATGATCATACCGTTTTGGAAACCGTGATGATGGGGAACAAGGTTTTGTTTAAAGTAAAATCAGAAATGGATGCTTTGTATGCCGATTATGATGACGCAAATGCAGACAGAATAGGCGAGTTGCAGGTGCAGTTTGAAGAAATGAATGGTTGGAATGCCGAGTCCGATGCTGGTGCGATGCTATCTAATCTTGGTATTTCATCCGATATGCATTATACTTTGATGAGTGAAATGGAAGGTAAACTGAAAGTTCGTGTGCTTTTGGCGCAGGCGCTGTTTGGAAATCCAGACGTATTGGTAATGGATGAACCTACGAATGACCTGGATTTTGAAACGATTTCGTGGTTAGAGAATTTCCTTGCGAATTATGAAAATACTGTGATTGTGGTTTCTCACGACCGTCACTTTTTGGATGCGGTTTGTACCCATATTTCCGATATTGACTTTTCAAAAATTAATCACTACTCAGGGAACTATACGTTTTGGTACGAGTCAAGTCAGTTAGCGGCGCGTCAAAAAGCACAACAAAACAAAAAGGCAGAAGAAAAGAAAGCCGAGTTGGAAGAATTCATCCGTCGTTTTAGTGCCAACGTAGCCAAATCGAAGCAAGCTACTTCGCGTAAAAAGATGATTGAAAAACTTAACTTAGATGAAATCAGACCATCAAGCCGTCGTTATCCTGCCATTATTTTTGATGTTGAAAGAGAAGCCGGAGATCAAATTTTACACGTGCAAGGCTTAGCTGCCTCTGCTGATGGTGAAGTATTGTTTAAGAATGTCGATTTGAATATGGCCAAAGGCGATAAGGTGGTTATTTTCTCAAAAGACTCACGTGCTACAACAGCTTTTTACGAAATTCTAAATGGAAACTTAAAAGCGGATGCCGGAACATTTGATTGGGGAATTACAACGACACAATCGTATTTGCCAAATGATAACAGCGCCTTTTTTACGGACGGAAGTCTGAATTTAGTAGATTGGTTACGTCAGTTTGTGAAAACTGAAGAAGAACGCGATGAGGTTTATGTTCGCGGTTTCTTAGGAAAAATGATTTTCTCCGGAGAGGAAGCATTGAAAAAATGCACGGTATTATCTGGAGGAGAAAAAGTACGTTGTATGTTATCGAGAATGATGATGATACGTGCCAACGTTTTGATGTTGGATGAACCAACCAATCACTTGGATTTGGAATCGATTACGGCTTTTAATAATTCTTTGAAGAACTTTAAAGGTTCGGTTTTGTTTACCACACATGACCACGAGTTTGCGCAAACGGTTGCCAACAGAGTTTTGGAAATTACGCCAAACGGTGTTATTGATAGGTACATGACTTTTGATGAATATCTTGATGATGAGAAGATTCAGGAAATGAGAAAGAAGATGTATACTGACTAGTCACTTTTATTTCGTAAACGGACTTTCGTAATTAAGTACCGTTTTGAAATGGTTAACTACAAAAGCATGTTCCTCTGGTGGAGTCATTTTTTCGGCAGACTTGTTTTCTATTTTCAGATGGTCGTATTTGTGTTCTTCGCGGATGAGGTTAAATAACTCGGTTTTCGCGGTGGTTGGACCAAAGAGAAGAATTTCGTCATAGTTTTCTACAATGGCTATAATGGCTTTGTAAAAGGCTTTTAGTTTTTGGTTTTCTTTGTTGTGTAATAAATTCTAACTGTGTTGCAAACCATCTTGGTTGTCTAATCCTTGTAGGTCTGATTTAATTGTTGTTGCTTTGAGTTCCTCAGTATTGTATTCTATTACACGCGCTGTGGTATGGTCTAACCAGATACCGACTTTTCTTGTTGCTTTCATATTGTTTGATTTTAAAGATTATTAAATTAGTCTTCGGAGCAAACAGATGGCCAATTTGTCAACTAAAGTTACGATTTATTTATGGGAATGCGATGATTATGGGTTTTATTTTGGGAGTTGTTATAAAAAAAATACCCAGTGTAAAGTGAGTGTTTGTTGTTGTAAAATAGGAAATGATTAATTCCGTTAGGGATTCAATATAGGTAGGGCAGCGTTAGTAATAAAAGAAATCCCTTTAGGGATGATATAATCTATATGGCTTAAAATAGTATGATTATATATTTAATAAAATATCAACCCTATGGGATTTCTATGCCTGACAGGTCTAGCTAAAATAGGAATGAATTTTAAAAGGATGTTACACTTTTTGTGTACTTATTTGAATCTGATTGGTTTAGTCTTCTAATAGTACCTCCAAAATACTAATCGCGGCATCGCTTATTTTGGTACCCGGTCCAAATACTGCAACAGCTCCGGCATCAAATAAGAATTGGTAATCCTGTGATGGTATTACACCACCAACGATGACCATAATATCTTCACGACCGTATTTCTTAAGTTCTTCTATTACCTGAGGAACCAAGGTTTTGTGTCCGGCTGCCAGAGAGGAAACTCCAAGTATGTGGACGTCATTTTCAACCGCTTGTTTCGCAGCTTCTTGCGGGGTTTGGAATAGGGGACCAATATCGACATCAAAACCTACATCGGCATAGCCGGTAGCGACAACCTTGGCGCCACGGTCGTGACCGTCCTGACCCATTTTGGCAATCATAATACGCGGACGACGACCTTCTTTCTTAGCGAAAGCGTCGGCTAGTTGTTTGGCTTTTTCAAAGCTTTTGTCGTTTTTTATTTCTTTACTGTACACGCCACTAAATGATCTGATTTGTGCTTTATATCTCCCGAAAACCAATTCTAGTGCATCACTGATTTCACCAAGTGTGGCTCTGTTTCGGGCTGCTTCTACGGCTAAAGATAATAAATTATCATTTGCGTTCTTAGCGCAGTCGGTTAATTTTTCCAGACAGGCTTTAACCTTATTGTTATCACGGGTAGCTTTTATTTGTTGTAATTGCTCGATTTGTTGCTTGCGCACCATTTGGTTATCGACATCCAAAATAT
>ENA-ORFA01001073-ORFA01001073.1-marine-metagenome-genome-assembly--contig:-NODE-1073-length-11061-cov-2.115259_pt1 | contig 11061 bp, 9 predicted proteins | sample MGYA00248621_ERZ508587 | MGnify/ENA primary metagenome ERZ508587 (study PRJEB26250, sample SAMN06266239) | marine metagenome | isolation source: Columbia River Estuary | place: USA:Columbia River Estuary... | reverse complement strand
CCCGGGGGGCCTTCGCCCATATTCTGCATATGCCCGCCAAAGGGCCGTTGGTAGATGGTGCCATCGGCATTGCGCGAGAATGGCACGCCCGCATGCTCAAGCTCATAAACCGCAGCAGGTGCCTCACGCACCATATATTCAATGGCGTCTTGGTCGCCAAGCCAATCGGAGCCCTTGACCGTGTCATACATATGCCAGGTCCAATGGTCGGGTGAGTTATTACCCAAGGATGCGGCAATTCCGCCCTGCGCCGCGACAGTGTGCGAACGCGTGGGAAAAACTTTAGTAATGCAGGCTGTTTTTAGACCGGCCTCCGCACTGCCCATGGTGGCGCGCAGACCAGACCCGCCAGCGCCGACAACGACGGTGTCATAGGTATGATCAATAATCTTGTAAGCGTCTGACATCAGGCGGGAGCTCCGGTAAATGCGAGTTTTGCGACGACGAAAATGCCGAATACGGCGCTGGCGATGACGTAAAAATTAAGGAGTGTCATGGCCGCGAACTTCAGGCCATCGTCATGCACATAATCTTCAATCAACACCTGCAGGCCCAAGCGGGCATGTGCAAAGATATTGGCGATCATCAGGATCATCGGGACAGCAACCAAAGGCTGTGCTAGCCATTGCGCGAGCGCCGCATGGTCAAAGCTTGGGATCAGCAACAACGATTTTGCAAACCACGTGGTCAGCAATATATTGCCAATCGCGGTCAAGCGCTGCTTCAACCAATGTTCGCCGCCATGTTTGGCCGAACCGAGGCCGCGAACGCGACCGATATTTGTTCTACTGTCCATCACAAAACTCCCAGAAAGCGTGATGCCACAATCAGGGCGACCAATGCAGTTGCAAAAATGGCTGCGACAAATGCAACCGATGCCCACAGGCGGTTCGCCTTCAATTCATAACCAGCGCCAATATCGAGCAGGAGGTGACGGAGACCAGAGGCCAAATGTTGAAAGAAGCTGAAAGTCACGGCCAAAGCCACCAGACGGAAGAACCAGTTGCTAGCGACTTGAAAGCCTGTGCCGTCGGCGCCTGCCGAAACGACATAGGTTTGGAATGTGGCATAGCTTTCCGCTCCACCACCAATGGCCGACAGCCACCACAATAATGTCATCATTCCAGCAGTCGCCAAAACAAAGCCTGTGGCGCGATGGAAGATCGAAATGGCCATCTGTGGCGACCAACGATACACCTGCAAATGCGGTGACAAGGGTCGGTTGGGGTTTTTCGCCATGTTTTCAGCGTCCTTCAAAATTGCTAACGGTCGACGTTGCGATGCTCTTTAATCAATTCATGCGGTCGTGCAAGACCTGCACGGTGCGAAACGCGCAATCGCTTCACCAGTTTAGGCAATAACTTTGGTTGAATTTTCGTCTGCGCTGTGAAAAGCAACGCCCATGAAAACGCATATACTTATCACCGGCGCTTCGCGCGGGATTGGCGCAGCAATCGCCGCAAGCTTTAATCCCGCCACAACAAAATGGGTGGCTCTGTCCAGTCAGGATGGTGACCTGCATGATCCAGCTGTTCCCGCGCAGCTTTGGGCAAAGGCGCTTGCGGACCTCGACGGCCGCATTGATGTCCTCATTAACAATGCTGGCATCTTCGAACCAAACCCCGTTGCGCGACCAGATGACGCATGGTTGGACAGCTGGAACCGTACGATGCAAATCAACCTCACCGCCAGTGCAGATTTATGCCGCCGTGCGGTGTTGCATTGGCAGGAAAATGGCGCATCGGGCCGTATCGTCAATATCGCCAGTCGGGCCGCGCATCGCGGCGACAGCCCGGCGCATTGGCATTATGCCGCATCAAAGGCGGGCATGGTCGCGATGACTAAAACCATCGCCCGCGCTTATGCCAAAGAGGGCATTTATGCCTTTGCCATCTGCCCCGGCTTTACGATGACAGGCATGGCCGAAGATTATCTGGAAAGCCGCGGCGGCGACAAATTGCTGGCCGACATCCCCTTGGGCAAAGTCGCCGATCCTGAAGAAGTCGCAGTGATGGCAAAGTTTTGCGCTTTGGACGCGCCACCATCGATGACCGGCGCGATACTCGACGTAAATGGTGCAAGCTATGTCCGGTAACTGGAAAGTGCAGTTTCCCTGCACCCGTGCCGAGGCCGAGGCCCTGCATGAGGATGATGAATGGTTCGCGTTGCTGGACCCAATGCCCACTATTGTGGCGGAGGAGATTGAAGCCTTTAACGACAATAAATGGCAATTAAATGCCTATTTCGCTGCCAAGCCCAGCAAAGCGGTTATCCAAGCCATACAAAGTCGCTTGAGCAGCACCGTAAAGGCAAAACCAGTCGTCGAAAAGCTCCCCGACGCAGACTGGGTGGTGATGAGCCAACAAGGGTTAGAGCCTGTTCATGCGGGCCGTTTCTATGTTCACACCAGTTCGAACAAAGGAACCGTGCCTGATGGCGCGACGCCGTTCCTGATTGAAGCAAGCCGCGCCTTTGGCACGGGCGGCCATGAAACCACCAGCGGTTGCCTGATGATGCTCGATGCTATGAAACGGGCTGGCAAACGATTTGAGTTAATCGCCGACATCGGTACGGGCACGGGCCTGCTTGCTTTTGCCGCACATAGCCTTTGGCCAAAGGCCTATTTGACGGCGTCGGACATTGATCCGGTCAGCGTCGATGTCACCGCAGACAATGCAAGGGTCAATAACCTGCCCTGTGGCGTCGCTCAGGGCCAACTCGCATTGTGCGCAGCAGAAGGCACCGCGCACCCGCTTATCGTCTCACGGGCGCCCTACGACCTAGTAACGGCCAATATTCTGGCCGGTCCTTTAATCGAGCTTGCCCCCTCGATCGCTCAGATCATGGATGGGGGAGGCGCGCTGATATTGGCGGGGCTTTTGAATACACAGGCAGAAGCGGTGTTAGGTGCTTATCGGCGGCACGGCTTCCGGCTTCAAAAGCGCGTTGATTGCGGTGACTGGCCATGTCTATGGCTCGTGAAGCGCCGCGTTTATGGATGGAAACGTCCCGTCCGCGCCAATGGGCGCACCAGCCAACCACCCGGCGATTTCGGGACATGGTAGAAATGCCGGATTAGGCGTTCTGGACGATATTGGCCCATTCGGCTTCGTCAATAACCTGAATACCGAGCGCGGTGGCCTGTTTCAGCTTTGAACCGGCACCGGGACCCGCGACGACAAGATCGGTTTTTGCACTCACCGAGCCAGCAGCTTTTGCGCCAAGTGCTTCGGCCTGTGCCTTGGCTTCATCGCGGCTCATCGTCTCCAGCTTTCCGGTGAAGACAATCGTTTTGCCCGTCCATGCGCTTTCACGGATGTTGGAAACATAAGCGGGCGGACTGACTTCGTTCAAAAGGTCGGTCCAAACAGACAGGTTATGCGGTTCATGGAAGAAGTCACCCAATGCCTCGGCCACCGCACCCCCGACCCCGTCGATGGCAGTGACATCCGCGATCGCGGCCGCGTCGGCCTGCGCAAGCCTTAAGCCGACCGCGCCGATTTCTTCGACGGATCCGAACGCCTTAAACAAATCCCGTGCGGTGACCGTTCCGATATGTCGGATACCCAGGCCAAAGAGCAGCTTTGCGCCATCGGGCGCACGCTTTGCCTCAATTGCTGCCAACAGGTTATCCACAGACTTATCCTGCCACCCATCGCGTGCCAAAATCTCGGCGCGGCGATTGCGAAGCCGGTATATATCCGCAGGGCTTTCCAGCCACCCCAGATCAAAAAACTCTTGTATGGTCTTCTCGCCCAGCCCCTCAATATCAAGCGCACCGCGGCTAACAAAATGAATGAGCCGCTGCACCCGCTGCGCAGGGCAAATCAGGCCGGCGGTGCAGCGCACATCGACTTCGCCTTCTTCGGCTACCGCTTCGGAACCGCATTCCGGGCAGTGTGCAGGAAAGTCATATGGTGTGCGCGCATTTTCACGCGTCAAATTCTCGACAATCTGTGGGATTACATCCCCTGCCCTTTGCACAACCACACGGTCGCCGGGCCGAACGCCAAGACGCGCAATTTCGTCACGATTGTGCAGCGTTACGTTGGACACCACCACACCGCCAACGGTGACCGGCGTAAGGCGCCCTACCGGCGTGAGCTTGCCCGTCCTGCCAACCTGTATATCGATCTGCTCCAGCGTCGTTTCTGCACGCTCGGCGGGGAATTTATGCGCAATCGCCCAGCGCGGCGATTTGGCGACAAAGCCTAGCCTCTCCTGCCATTCCAAACGGTCAACCTTGTAGACGACGCCATCAATATCATAAGGCAAATCGGCGCGGCGGCGTTCGATATCGGCATAATGCGCAAGGACATCTGCGGTACGGCTGAAACGACCTAGTAAGGGCGAAATCGGCACGCCCCAGGCCGCAATCGCCGCCATCACCTGACTTTGCGTATCGGCAGGCAAAGCGCTTACTTCACCCCAGCCATGCGCCAGAAAGCGCAAGGGGCGCGATGCGGTAACCTTGGCATCCTTTTGCCGCAAAGACCCCGCCGCTGCGTTGCGCGGGTTGGCGAATAGCTTTCCACCCTTTGCCAGTTGCGCTTCGTTGATCGCCACAAAATCGGATTTTGCCATATAGACTTCGCCGCGTATCTCGAAGATAGCAGGCACATCGCCGTTCAGCTGTTGCGGAATGTCGGCGATAAAAGCGACATTGGCGGTGACATCCTCCCCCACGCTGCCGTCACCGCGCGTGGCGGCCTGTTTAAGCACCCCATGTTCATAACGCAGTGAGAGCGAAAGCCCGTCAATCTTGTCCTCCGCCGTCAAAGCGACCTCGGCGTCCGCCGCCAAGTTTAAAAACCGCCGCACTCTTGCTACAAAGTCGTGGACATCCTGCGCCGCAAAAGCGTTGTCGAGGCTCATCATCCTTTTGGCGTGGGTAATCTTTTTGAGACCTGACCCATCCACAGCAGCGCCCACTTGGCTGTTGGGGCTATCGGCGCGGATGAGATGCGGAAAGGCCGCTTCTAATTCATTGTTACGGCGCACCAGCGCATCATATTCCGCGTCGGAAATTTCAGGCGCATCTTCCGCATGATAGCGCTTATTGTGGTACGCAATCTGTTTCGCCAAGCGCATCAGCTCATTGGCGGCATCTGCCTCAGTCACGCCATTACTCCAGAAAGCGAGATCATACGGCCTCCAAAAGCCGCACGGCCTGCGCCCTTGCCTCGTCTGTCACCTCTGCGCCGGACAGCATACGAGCGATTTCTTGGCGGCGGGCTTCGGCGTCCAGCAAGGTGACGCCAGTGCGCGTCACTGTGCCTTGGCTCGATTTCGCGATGAAATAATGCGCCTTTCCTTTGGCAGCGACCTGCGGGCTGTGCGTCACAGCCAATAATTGCGTGCGGGTCGCAAGGCGCGCCAGGCGTTCGCCAATCGCGGCAGCAACAGCGCCACCCACGCCGCGGTCAATTTCGTCGAAGATGATCGTGGCCGCCCCGCCCTCTTCGGCCAAGGCAACTTTCAGTGCGAGGATGAAACGCGACAATTCCCCGCCTGACGCAATCTTCGCCAAAGGCGCAAATGGTGCACCGGGGTTAGTCGAAATCAGAAACTCGACGCGATCCATGCCATAGGCCGTCCAGCGGTCTTCAGGCAATTTCTCCACCGCGGTCTGAAACTGCGCGGCATCGAGCTTCAATGGCGCAAGTTCATTTTTCACCGCGGCGTCCAACTTGACTGCAGTTGCCGAACGGACCGCCGACAATGCGCTTGCGGATTCGACATAGGCGGCGTGCTTGGCCGCGACCTCCGCCTCCAGCGCCGCAAGTCCCTCGCCGCCTGCCTGTATGGACTGTAACTGCGCCGTCAGCTTTTCCTGCAGCGCAATAATGCCGTCGGGCGCAATATTATGCTTACGGGCCAAAGCCCTTAACTCAAACAAGCGTTCCTCAATTTCATCAAGCCGTGCTGGTTCATATTCAATCGCCCGCGCGGCCGCGTTTAACTTATCCTCGGCCTCGCTCGCCTCAATAACCGCGCGGTCCAATGCGGTCAGCGCCTCAGCCAGCAAAGGGTGGGCGTCTGCGAGCCGGTCCAATTTGCGCGCCGCGCCTCGGATTAAAGACAGGCCGCTCTTCGGGCCGTCAAAGCTCTCCAAAACAGCTTTTAGGTCTTCGGCAATACGCTCGCCTTTTTGCATGTCAGACCGCTCGCCCGCGAGTTGCTCTTCCTCGCCAGCTTGTGGGTTGAATGCGGCAAGTTCGGCCACCGCATGTTCCAACCATTCCCGGTCGCGCGCTGCGTTTTCGAGCGCTTCACGGGCAATATCCAAGCGCGATTTGGCATCCTGCCATGCGGCAAAATTGGCCGATACCGTTGCGGTATCGCTGCGGCCGAAGGCGTCCAAAAGCCCGCGATGCCCGCGCGGGTTTAACATGCCGCGATCATCATGCTGGCCGTGTATTTCAACCAAAGCCGCGCCAAGTTCTCGCAACAATGCGGCCGAACAAGGCTGGTCATTGATAAACGCCTTGCTACCGCCATCGGCCTTTACCGAGCGGCGGATTATTAAAGGCTCATGGCTGTCGATATCGATGTCATTGTCGGCAAGGAACGCCGCGACATGGGCCGAAGACTCAAAACTGGCGGTCACCTGCGCCTTGTCGGAACCTGATCGCACCAAACCACTATCGGCGCGCGCGCCAAGGGCAAGACCAAGCGCATCCAACAAAATCGATTTACCGGCCCCGGTTTCTCCCGTGAGCACGCCAAGACCGCCTGCGAATTCCAAGTCCAGTGCCTCGATCAGCACGACATCGCGGATCGAAAGCCCCGTTAGCATGGCATTACGCGGCGGGGGCGTTCTTCTGTATCAAATCATAGGCACGGGCATACCATTCGCTACCGGGATAATTGGCGCCCAAAACGGCCGCGGCCTTTTTTGCCTCTTCCGGCACGCCCATCGCAAGATAGCTTTCGGTCAAACGATACAGCGCCTCAGGTGCGTGCGTGGTCGTGTCATATTTGTCTACCACTTCGCGAAAGCGTACCGATGACGCCAGCCACAAGGCACGGCGTTGGTAGAAACGACCAATTTCCATTTCCTTGCCAGCAAGATGGTCACGGACAAGGTCAATCTTCAAGGTCGCGTCCGACGCATAACGCGATGTCGGGTAACGGCGTTGCACTTCGCCCAAAGCGGCCAATGCTTGCTCTGAAATTTTCTGATCGCGCGTGACGTCGCTGATTTGCTCATAATAAGACAGAGCGATCAAATAATATGCGTATGACGCGTCCTTGTTACCCGGATGGATCGACAGGAAACGGCGCGACGATTGGATCGACTCATTATATTTCTGCGCCATATAATAGCTAAAGGCGCTCATAAGCTGGGCGCGGCGGGCCCATGGCGAATAAGGGTGCTGACGCTCCACTTCGTCAAACAAGGCCGCAGCGACTTCGTATTGCTTGTTATCGAGCTTATCCTTGGCAGCCGCATACAAAGTATTGACGTCACGTGCGACATAACGGGTGTTGCTACCCGGCTTTGCCCCGCCGCCACCGAGACCGAACGCAGCGCAACCGGAAAGCAAGGAAGATGCGGCCAATACCGCGATGGGCAGAAGGAATTTTTTGTTCATGAATGTTCCCTAGATAATCTTGCCCGCGCCGCCAAGCCTTTTGCTTGGCACGGCGCATAAACACGCATGCAGCGTGGCCGAGATATTCTGTATCGGTGATGAATTGCAGCGCAATGGGCCAAAAAAAGGGGCCGCCGAAGCAGCCCCTTTTCTTCTCTTATCCTTTACGGATTTAATCTTTCAAGAAAGCTGGAACATGGTCGGGATCGCCCCCGCCATTGTTGCCACCCTCTGACCGGTCTTGGCGTGGGCCACGATCGCCGCGACCTTCGCCGCGTCCGCCATCACGACGGGGACCACGGTCGCCACGGCCTTCACCGCGTCCACCTTCACGACGTGGACCACGATCGCTGCGCTCGCTCTTTTCGCGCGGCGGGCGTGTGTCTTCGAGCTCTTCACCAGTTTCCTGATCAACAACGCGCATCGACAGGCGAACCTTGCCGCGTGGGTCGATTTCGAGAACCTTGACCTTAACGTCCATGCCTTCGCTGACGACGTCCGTAACCTTCTCAACGCGCTCATTGCGCATTTCGCTGACATGGACGAGACCATCCTTGCCACCCATGAAGTTTACGAAAGCACCGAAATCGACCAGATTGACGACCTTACCGTCATAAATCTTGCCGACTTCTGCTTCTTCAACGATGCCCGAAATCCACTTACGAGCGGCTTCGATTTGCGACAGGTCCGACGACGAAATCTTGATGAGACCTTCGTCATCAATGTCGACTTTCGCACCGGTGGTCGCAACGATTTCACGAATGACCTTGCCGCCGGTACCGATGATGTCGCGGATCTTCGCTTTGTCGATCTGCATCGTTTCGATACGTGGAGCATGTGCGGACAATTCGCCGCGTGCTTCGCCCAATGCCTTGGCCATCTCACCAAGGATATGCGCGCGGCCTTCCTTGGCTTGGTGCAATGCAGTTTCAAAGATTTCGCGGGTAATACCGGCAATCTTAATGTCCATCTGCATCGTTGTGATGCCTTCGGACGTACCAGCTACCTTGAAATCCATATCGCCGAGATGATCTTCGTCACCCAAGATATCTGACAGAACTGCGAAATCCTTACCTTCAAGGATCAAGCCCATTGCGATACCCGAAACCGGACGCTTGATGGGAACGCCGGCGTCCATCATCGCAAGACTTCCGCCGCAAACCGATGCCATCGACGACGAGCCGTTCGACTCTGTGATGTCGCTGGTCAGACGGATTGTGTACGGGAACTCGTCCTTGCTTGGCAGCACTGGGTGCAGCGCACGCCATGCAAGCTTACCATGACCAACTTCGCGGCGACCAGGCGCACCGAAACGGCCAACTTCACCGACGCTGTAGGGCGGGAAGTTATAATGCAGCATGAAGCTTTCATAATGCAGGCCGCCAAGACCGTCGATCATCTGCTCTGCGTCCTTGGTGCCCAAGGTGCAGGTTGCGATGGTTTGCGTTTCGCCGCGTGTGAACAAGGCAGAACCATGTGCGCGTGGCAAGAAATGCGTTTCCGAAACGATTGGACGGATTTGCGTGGTGCTGCGACCGTCGATGCGGGTGCCGTCCTTTAGGATAGCGCCGCGAACGATTTCAGCTTCAAGCTTCTTCATCAACTTGCCGGCGGCAAGCTGATCCTGAGGCGCAGCGTCAACAAACGCTTCCTTCGCCTTTGCGCGTGCAGCGTTCAACGCGTTGCTGCGTTCCGACTTGTCGGTCAGCTTATAGGCTGCAGCAATATCCTTGCCGATCAGCTTCTTAAGCTTGTCCTTGGCAGCGGACAGGTCAGCCTGCTCCGCCATTGCCCAAGGATCCTTGGCAGCTTGTTCAGCAAGCTTGATGATTGCCTTGACGACTTCCTTACATGCGTCATGCGCAAACAGGACGGCACCAAGCATGATTTCTTCCGAAAGCTCATTGGCTTCGGATTCAACCATCATCACCGCGTCATAGGTGGCGGCCACAACCAGGTCGAGATCGCCCTCGGCAACCTGCGCATCGGTTGGGTTCAGAATATATTCGCCGTTCAGATAGCCCACACGGGCTGCGCCGATGGGGCCCATGAATGGAACGCCCGAAATGGTCATCGCAGCCGATGCGGCTACAATCGCCAGAATATCGGGCTCATTTTCACCATCATAGCTAAGAACCTGCGCAATCGCATTGATTTCATTGTAGAAACCTTCTGGGAACAGCGGACGAAGTGGACGGTCGATCAAACGCGAGACCAAAGTTTCCTTTTCAGTCGCCCCACGTTCACGCTTGAAAAAGCCACCGGGAATACGGCCAGCTGCGGAATATTTTTCTTGATAGTGAACGGTGAGCGGGAAGAAATCCTGGCCATCCTTCACGGACTTTGCGGCGGTAACCGCGCAAAGCACAACAGTTTCACCGAGCGATGCCATAACAGCGCCGTCAGCTTGACGGGCAACTTTGCCCGTTTCGAGTGTCAGGGTTTGTCCGCCCCACTCGATTGATACAGTCTTCGTATTAAACATATATTTTCCTTTGACCCGCATGCCCAATGCGATGCGGGGCCTCTTGAGTTGCGGAAATACCGATCCGCCGCGGATGGGGCATTTTCGAGCCCCGATGGCAGTCCAGCCTCATTGCTGGAATGCCCTGTTCATGCTCCCCCAAAACATATTCAGGAGACGCAATACGCAAACGGCCCGCCAAAGCGGGCCGAGAGTGAATTTACTTACGAAGACCAAGCTTCGCGATAAGGGCGGCATAACGCGCGCCATCAATTTTCTTGAGATAATCGAGAAGCTTACGACGGCGGGACGCCATCTGGAGAAGCCCGCGGCGCGAGTGGAAGTCCTTGCGGTGGGTGCGGAGGTGCTCGGTCAGGTGGTTGATCGTGGCGCTGAGCAGCGCAACCTGCACTTCGGGCGAACCGGTGTCACCCGGCTTCGTGGCATATTCCTTCACGAGCGCAACCTTGCGCTCAGCAGTCATGGTCATTCGGTCATCTCCAATCAATGGATGGTTACAGGTTGAACAAACGCTTCGGCTTGAGTGATCCCTGGACGATGGTTCCAATCCCGAGTGGCTTGCCGCCACTCATCACCAGAACCGCATCTTCCGCGATGGGAGCATTCGCGCCTCTGAGCAGGACGGCTTGTCCGAGCTTCAGGCGTCGGGCTTGCTCTTCGTCGATGGCCAGTGCCGGGATGCCGTCCAGCACGGTCTCGATGGGGAGCAGAGCCCCGTTGATGGCGTTTCCGCCGGGGGCCTTATGGCTGAGATCGTCAAGGTTTTCCAGCGAAATCATGTGGGCTTCGGTGAAGGGCCCGACCGCCACCCGGCGCAGCAGAGACAGCACATCGGCCAGCACCTGCGGCGGATCGCACTGCAAAGCGCCATTGGTGGAATGTTGCTGAGCATCGTGGGAATGATCCTCGCCGCATCCGGCCACTTGCCGCCGGTTGCCGGCGCACAGCTGCGTGAGGATGCGCGTGAGCTGGGCAATG
>ENA-ORFA01001072-ORFA01001072.1-marine-metagenome-genome-assembly--contig:-NODE-1072-length-11062-cov-3.889668_pt1 | contig 11062 bp, 4 predicted proteins | sample MGYA00248621_ERZ508587 | MGnify/ENA primary metagenome ERZ508587 (study PRJEB26250, sample SAMN06266239) | marine metagenome | isolation source: Columbia River Estuary | place: USA:Columbia River Estuary... | reverse complement strand
TCTTTTTCATTGTTATTGTTATCCTTTTCCCTCTTCACAAGGGACAGACTAAAACAAAATAGATGGAAATACCTCTGAAGAACAAAATATTGATCTGGCAAAATTAATTTTTATTAGAGTATGGTATGTGTACGCCGATCCAATTAATTTGATCTAGTAATTTTGTAATGCTCTAGATAAAATTAATTTTTACGCTACAAAAATTAATTTTTATTAGAGTATGGTATGTGTACGCCGATCCAATTAATTGGATCAAAACAAAATATAAATTACGAATCCAATTAATTGTATCACAACAAATTAATTTTTAGTTAATATATATAATTTTGAACTAATTAATTTTAATGCACATTGATCAATATCAATTTATCTCATAACATTGATTATCATTACTAATATTTAATTTCTTTTTCCACTACGTCCCCTAGTATTCTTTGCAGGAGAATCAACCACATTCTCTCTAATCATCCGTCTACCTCGCCTGACCGCACTATCATCATCATTGCCACTATGATTTTCTTCTCTGCCTTCCACCCTGCTCACCTTATTCCTCCTTCTTTCGCCGTTGTTCGTTACGTCATCACCATCTTTTTCATCCCTACTCCCATCTCGCCGCATTCGCAAGTCATTCATTCGATCAAACCTGTTTATCCTCTCCATATCATCCTTTGCAAAAATGATGCTCAGCGTGTTGTTTCCCTTATCCGAAAAATATCCGTCTTCTTCATCATCCTCGCTTCCATCGATCGACTCTACCCCGTCTGTCCCTGCTTCTACCCCTCGATTATTGTTGGTATCGTCCTTTGTAATATACCTAGCCAACACCGAATGTAATGACTTTGACGAAGTTTTTGAAACAATGATCTCACGCCCGTAGGTGTGCAACCATTTGTCGAATCCCCGATACAACTCCTTGATTATTGCCTCATCCTTGTAGACCTTCCTCCATACCTTTTCTGTGCGCCTGTAGTATTTCATTCCTTCATCACTCCATAAACTCCTTCCGGGTTCTTTTTTTTTACCTACTCCTTTTGTAAATAACGGTTGTAGCTTCGCCTCGTTTCCACCATCATCCTCTAGTTGTTCACCCAATCCAATCTTTCGAATAGTTTGATCCCACACATGTCGAGCATTCTTGACGACGCATATTACAAATGCAATGTCACTTGGCGTAATCAGGTCAAGAAACGACATACCTTCATTGTTTTTTAACTCTCGTTTGATTTCACTATCTGCGTGAGTCTTCCTGACATATTTTGCAAGAAACATGTACAATATTTCCTTCTCATTGTCGGTTTCAAATTCTTGCACACCATGCCGAAGTTTATCTGGATTGACTGATCTTCGATCTTTATCGTCTGTTTTGTAAAGAAGCAAATCATTTACATTTTGGATTAGACTTTATCTGATAATGATATGACAAAATTTAGAAACTCACCAAAGTATTGCGATCGAATATCATTACTCAAGTTGCATCTCATATTTGAGTACTTTTGACCAATCAAAGGTACATAGACACTCTCCCATTCCCTTATCTTTGCTGTTATATTCCTCATGTTTGGATACATTTCATTCATCTTGGAAAACACAAAGTTACAGAAGCTATTTTCGTTTTCCAAGTCAAAATCCATCCAATTGTCCTTCAAGAACTTGTACCGAGGAAATAGGTAAAGTTTGCAAAACGGAACAATCTTGTCCGCTAATCGTCCCTCCTCGGCGGTCCATTCGTTATCTCGTCTAATGCTTCTTTTAGTGATAGAACCACTTCTTGATTTGCGGAACTCACTCACCTGTGCCTTGAGTTTTTTGTTCATATTCTTCATCTCAGCAAGTTCCTCTTCCAACTGTTGAACGTACCGATGGTCTACAACCCTTGGCCGTGCAGCGTCTACATTGATGTCCTGTCTAGGTTGTGGATGAAAACCCCTTTCATAATCTCTTCGTTCAGAACGATCCGATTGCCGATCATCGGATGAGTCATTGAAGGTACGTTTCCGTGGTTCATCATAACTCCGTCTCTCATAACTTCTCTGTACTACATTAGCTGGACGAGGATCAGCAATGTAGTTACTGTTTCTTCCAATGGATACTCGGCTATCATCATCGTCAAACTCATATTCGCTCTGATCACTATGCATTGTTTATTTCAGAAAAAAATGAGCCTGGCGGATGATGATGTACACAGTAATTTATTGTGGTTTTTTTTTGAATCATTCTTCAATCTAATTAATGATAACGGTTATAAATATATATTTTTTTAAGAAAAAAAGTTTCCTTTTTCTCACATTAGTATGTGTTCCTACAAGAGACATTTTTTTCGTTGCACAATCTAACAAATTTATGAGAAAATACTTTTTTTTAAAAATTTTGACGAAAAATTCAAATTTTTGAAACATACAATACTAATTCCTACTTAATTTCTGTTAAAATTTATTTTCTCGCCTAATAATATTTATTTTTACAACAACAACAATAAACAATTTTTTCACACCGAATAAATTTTATAAATTATATTTAAATTTTTATAAATTTCCATTTTTTTTATCAGATCAAATTAATTGGATCTGACTTAATTTTTTTTTTCAAAATCTGCACTAACATGGCCAGTCGACAGTGTGAATTTTGTTTCAAGCGAATACTATCACGCAAGGGAGCCTATGCAAAACACATTCGCAGTTGCAGTAGCCAACAGTTAACAACACATGATAACAGTACTGAAAACCGAAATAGAGCATTAAATCCATTGCTCTCCAATTTTTGTACTAAAACACAACTATCCGATGACGAATTCAATACAAACGGTTTTAGCGACTCATTTCTGGAAGATGATTATAACACCGATGAATCATCATATGGAAAAAAGATGGACATCAACAGTATCACAACTGACAATTCTATCATTACTTCATCTGAGCGTTCTGGTAGCCGAAATTCATGGTCACGAAGGAATCCAGCCAATCTTCGTTTTGAGATAATGTTGTTTCAGTTAATAATGACACATCGTGCCAGTTTAGCAATGTTTGACGATATCTGCAAACTTGTTGATGAATATACATCATCACCAGATTTTTCAGTATTATCAAAACTGTCACGACGCAAATCAGTCATTCGATCACTTGAATACTCTCTCAAAACAACGGCACTCCGGCCAAAGCAAGTGACAGTAACTTTGCACGATCAATCACAAGTTACAGTTCCTGTTTTTGACACAAAGGCCATGATTCTAGATATATTGACCGACAGCTCACTCATGAATGAATCCAACTTTGCAGAAGGATATGATGTTTTAACAGGTGCAGTTGATCCAGATAATCCCCATAATTCCAAATATGGAGAGGTACACACTGGTGACGCATGGGAACCTGCTAAAAGCAGATATTGTCATCCAAACGACACTGGGTTACCGTCTATGCCAGTTGCATTGATTGTGTTTGGTGATAAGTCTCATACTGACCTTCATGGGACACTAGCTCTGACACCAGTTATCTTCACCTTGACTCTTTTTAATAGGGCGGCACGAAATAACACAAAGTTTTGGAGACCAATGGGGTATATACCCAATCTATCCGCACAAAAAGGTGTCGCGGACAAACGACTAACTAGGGATAAACTGCAAGATGAGCATACATGTTTAGCGGCAATTTTAAAATCGCTGTGTAATATCAACAGAGAAGGTGGATTTAATCTCTTTATTTTTGGCCGTGAAGTGCGCGTCAAGGTATGGATACATTACTTTATTGGTGACACTGAGGGTAATAATAAATGGCTTGGTCAATACCCCGGAAATAAAGAAGGTGTCCAGCGACCATATCGTGATTGTAAATGTTCATTTGATAAGTTGGAATTATCGAACCCTCGTTGTCAATACATACGACTTGAAGATATTCGTGAAGGAAGAAAACGAAAACGCGATGACGATGACGGAGGCGTTTCTTTTTTCAAATCAATCTCTCGATACGACATACGAAATGCTTTGCTTCATCCTCACCTACCTCTATCGGACAATATACATGGACCGTTCAAAATGATGCCTCCGGAACTTCTACACACGTCAGGCAGTGGGTTAATAATGTACATGTTTGCATCATTGCGTGATCAATTAGGTGCCGGAAAGGGCAGAGACATAATTGACCAACAACATCTCCTAGTATCCAAGATCATTCAGCACCAAAGCGAACGCGACTTTCCACGCGGATCTACAAGAAATGGCCTGATAGATGGGACAAAATGTCAATCATCTGAACGCAAAGGAAATTTATTTCGGTTGTTGATTATTGCATGTCGAACAACTGGTAGAAAAATATTGCAGGATGGACTTCGTTTGAACGACGACCAATGGAAACAGTTTATTTTTTTCCTGAAAATGTATCTAGCGATGGAAGAATGGTTCCATGACGAGAATGATAAGGTAAAAGTGAATAATGCACGACCTACCATTGCCACCGTGTTGACTTTAATGAAAAAATATTTTCCACGTAATGGAGAACACACAAACGGATACAATTTGCCAAAAATGCATGGTGCAACCAAAATGCAAACTTATATCAAATTGTTAGGCAGTGGATTGAATTTCTTTGGTGGTCCAGGGGAGGCCGCGCACAAAATATTTGTAAAAGCATCAGGACAAAAAACACAACGACGTTTATCGGAATTTGCTCAGCAAACTTCAACACAATACTATTACATGATACTGTCCTTGCGCGCAGCCGAAAAACTGAATAAGAATTATTCCAAGAAAGACAATAACATAGCTTCTGATACGGACAACGATGATGTACAAATAGAACTATCTGGCAGATATGATCTCATATTGACTAGGGAGATTATTGAAGAGATGCACCAAGAACGAACAGTAAGAGTGAAATGGCACACCAATGACAACGAGAAGAAATGTAATCAAAACTACCGTCTTCATCCTGCATTAGTGAAATGTCTACACAGACACATCACCAAATGCAAAGACAATGTTTCAAAAGTGACTGGATATACTCGAGCAATCATAACAAATCCAGACACACGTGAAAGAAATATATTTTACTGTCACCCCTCATATCAAGGACGTGAGTGGTATGATTGGGCTTTGGTACAATTTGTTGAGTCAGATGGAAATAATAGTTACATTGAGAAGATGTATCCTTCCAAAATCTTGGGATTTATCAATATTAATGGCAATGACGAAGCAGTCATTCAATGCGCAAACAAACATCTTTGCTGGGATGATTTAATCAAACACTTCATAATTCCCATAACCATAGGATGTCAATTCGACGTGTCATTTGTTGTGGTACCAATCGAATCAATTGTTCATCCATTGTGTTCCATTCCTGTTGATGAAGAGAATAATAATCGCTTCCTTGTTGTGCTTCCTAAAAGAAACTGGAGTGCCTATTTTGGCAAGCACATAAAAGTTTAATACAATTTAATTTCTAACAAAATACCTTCGTAGTTTTGAGTTTTTGTCAAAATATGATGTCGTACCCCAATCAAGAATATCTGGACAGTTATTTTTCACGTCTTTTGATGGAAAAATTCCATAGCCATCAGTGACACCACGGAAACTTGTGTTGTTGCCGCAAATCTGTTGCAATGAATCCTCACTCAATTTACAGATATATTCCGACTCATAATCCAATAAGTCACCGTTCCATACGACAACAACATGTTCGTACAGTGCTCCTCGACTTGTGACGGATATAATAACCGGGAAACGGCATTGTTCAAGAAATAACAGTGTAGCTTGAACTGTTGTCAATGATGTTACCTTCAATCTTTTTGTTGAAGTAAATTTGAAACGTTTACGCAAAATCCATAAGCACTTTTCGATTGCGTTAACGGTTTGCACTTGATTGCACACTGCCTTGGGTATGTTCGATTTCAGTGTATCTGAAATTACTGCCAAAGGTGATGTGGCAAGTCCCCAGAATAAGTCAATATCCCTTTTTTCCATCTTTAACATATGAAGCAAATTTTTCAACGCACCCTCCGCACACAGCTTTGAAGCATTTTCAGAAGAGTAAAATGGCATTTTATGTGTCACAATGCTACCATCATCATCTTCAACACATATCACATCAGAGTTGACACTACTTGGTTTTTTCTTTTTCACATTGTGCTGATTGTGTAAAAAGTCCGTTTGCTTCCTCTTCCTCTTCGAATTGTCATCGTCAAAATGAAGGCGTAAATCACAAATGCTAACATTTGTTAGAGTCCGTGATGTATCCCATTTGATTTGTGCTGTGTTTTTTTCGTAATTGATTTTTTTTACAACTGCCGTTGGAAATAAATTACCATGATTGGTAACTAGTACGCGGTCGCCACGGGATATGTGCGTTGACTTTACATTCCAAAACGTTGGTCCGTTGATTTTTTTTACACTTTCAGATGATGATGTTGGAAGGGTGATAGTCTCTGTAGGTGTTTCTTTTTTCTTTGCGCCTAATGTCAACAGAACCTTGCGTTCACTAGCAACATTGCAAAGACAATTTACTTCAGATCGGATCCATGGTTCCTCACCAATGATATCTGAAATCTGTGCGTAGTAAACATAAAAATTAGATCTCTCCATGTATATCTCGTAGATAAATCGACGTTCCATTGGTGGTTTCATCACCCTGTCATTTCCCGGCAAGACGTTGGGAATACCTAAGATCCGAACGAGTTTGATTGATTTAATGGAACTTTCCATTGCGGTTTGTATTTTCTTTTTAATGTGCAATAACCAATCCCTTGGCAACTTGTTCCAGGTACCACTCTTAAGACTTTTGACAAAATCATAGTCCAACGTTTCAATTAATTCATTTGAGGGTGAAAACTCGTAATGATGATTAACAACATCTCGAAAGAACTGTTTGTGTCTTAGACGTATGGCATTGTTCCCCCTCTCATAATTTTTGAAGAAACATCTCATACGAAATTTATGAGTTTTCTTTCCGGTGTCTGTCCTTTTGATGTCGGCAAGTGTTTCAAGTAGAATTAGATTCTCTTCAAACTGATGCGACGATGTCATATTAGATTGAATGGCATTGTCTTCTCTAGAATCTCCCGTCAAAAAAAATCTCCTTCTGTTAATTCTTTCCCAACCTTTTCCTTTTTTATCATATATGGAGGCAATATTCGATATTTCTCCCATGTTGTATTGCCAAGGACGATAAGGAGCACTAATGACATCGTAATCTTTACCATCACATTTGATGGTAAAGATCAACTGTTTACCGACTAGGCTTTGAATTGAACGTTGACTCTTTCTCCATTGAAAATAATTCAACATAACCTCACAAGAAAAATCATCATAACCCAAAAGTGATAACAATTTCTTCGTAACGCCAGTACCATCGCGGTAGATGATGTTGGCTACCGAGTTCAAAAGTGCCAATTTCGATTTGTGTACTGATCGATGTAAAAAGAGACACCAAGACTCTTTTATATCGAAAAATAAAACTTCATCCTCATTCATAGAAGAATCACGTCCACTATATTTTTCGAACTCATAACCATCACTCAACTCCTTGGACTTGTTGAAGAGACTAGCGTTCAAATCCAACGCATAGTTGTCAGATTGAGAGTCATCTGGAATTCTACAGGAGCGAGAAAGTCCGAAATCTTCAAAAAGTACTTTGACAAGAGACATGGAATGAATAACTGCTTCCTGGTGTTTTTTTTTATTTGACGTATTGGAGACATCAACCTTCACAGCTTCACAAAACTTGAATTCTTCGTCACGTATGGTCGTACAAAATACCGAATGAAGAAGACTTCGACGATCGAAACCAACTTCTTCTTGGAAGGATTTTTTGGATTGCAGATAATTGTCTGAAGTTGTGAACATTAGCGGTAACGATTCAAAAGGTGCCATATCACCATCATTCTCTTCTGCATGTAGTTGTAGTATATGCAAATGACGTAAGATTGCTGTAGGAGCTTGAAGAAGAGTATCAACAATCCCGCTATTACCGGACGTTACCCGTGCATTGCATCGGATGCATTTTAAGCTGGTTAAGTATTTTTCCCCAGGGAACATGTTATGTTTATCGTCGGTTGCTTCCTCTACACACAAGTAGAATTGCTGCAACAATTCGAGGGTCGATTCCAGATATCTATGCTTTGGATATCTTTGGTTAAAGAAATTGGTGAAAATAGATAACGGAATGACAGTAGCTTCAGTTGCAATGTCCTGTAAGTTCTTGAACAGTGTCTTGGTCTTGTTCTCATCATTTGAAAATAATAAATCAAACTGAGCTCCTCTGTTTTCAAGGGGTGTGTCTTCGGGAATGAATGATTTCAACAGTTCAAGCAATTCAGATTCAGTATGAATCTCAAGTTGAAAATGATTCATTTGGTAAAGATCAGCCCTAAGCAAGCATCGAATTCCATGACGGTAGCCTTTTAATTCTCCAATCCTACAGCTGCGTTGAGTGTCTGGAGGTAAAACATGATAACCATATTTAGCCCAGGTGTAACGATCTCCATATTGCACGATGGGAATAGGATTTTCACTCTTGATGCCAAAGGTTTCTGTTCTTCTCAAATCCTGGGTTAAACTGTTGGTGTCAAAACCCAACGATTCATATGCAAGTTGCGAGTCATAGTTCAAAGTCACTCCTTGAACACATTCATTTGTGATGATCATGTTGAAGAAGACCTGATTCTTAAAGCGTACATATTGAAAAATTTGTACTAACTGCAACAGCCTGTCTTGCATATTTGACAAGATGTGATGGCGGGACGTCATCGTGCACACTACAACAGTGTTCCCAAATTGGCGATCGAAGTAATATATTACGAAGGATGTTGGGTGGAAGCCAACTAGTACATTCTGTCCCTTAACATGTGAAGCAACAAAACCAAGGAAGTGATATTGCTTGTTTTTATCAGTATCAGATAGAAGATTTGCAGCGGTCTTGCAGTTTGACGACTTATTGATGATTTTTTTTAGAGCACTGACAAGGAGGGGTGATTTGTATATGTCATGACAACTCCAAATTGCATGGGATTTATATGCTTGTGCCCATTCATAAAATTCAATATCATCATGACGATTGACAACTGTAGAAGCCGGCAGTTCCACAATTAAGGTATCAACAAATTTATTCGTGTCGTTCAATCCTCTTAAAAAAGACTCGTCCTTCTTCTTAACACGAAAATCATGTACTGCCTTGAATAGTGATGTGTACACAGATCTCAGTTCTTTTCTGTCAGTAACTGCTTGTGTTGCCAGGAAACTTGAAACAGGAGAAAGATTTCGCAAGTAGTCGTCCCCTTCGATGTTGTGTGCATATGTTGATTGAGATGAAAGGGAATCTTCCCCCATATTATCATCAAAATGTCCGACTTCATTCTTGGCTTTGACAGGTTTAGTCCATGATGATACCTCCAAATTACGTTGAACGATGTGATTGTTGCGAAGTTTAGCGGGAACTTTTTCAATTGTGGTATTCTCAATTGCATACCGTGCTTGCAAAAAAACATCGTCTTGGAAACCAATGTGTCGTTGAAAGCTTGTAAATATGGAATGAAAGATTGTCTGGGCGGAACGGTTGTTGACTCCTCTAGATAAGGTTGATCCACTTCGGGCATTTGTAGGAGGGTCTGAATCTTGACTTTTTCTCGCAGCGCGAGTTGGAAGTGTCGGTCCCCTAGATGTTAGACGAGACTTGGAATAATTCTTCGTATTGGGCGATTCGTCATCTGTATCTTCTAACACATTTCTCTTTTCATTTTGGTTTTCAAGCGAGTTGTCATCTGAATGATTGGAACCACTTTCGGATGCTTCTGACTGAGGGTGAACTTGTCTTGAGTTGGCAATGTAAGCGGGGGTGTGCTCCCTGCATGTGTTTCCAATGTCATCTGGAACACCTTCATTCTGTCCCCAATTTACTGCGCAAATATGATGAACTAATTTTTGGCACGTGCCACCAGGATGTTGACATCGTTTTAATTCAAGATTTTCGTATCCTGGATCAGTGCGGAGACAATGCACTGAATGCCAATCACAGAAAATCCCCAGAGTGTCGTTGAAGGTTGTATAGGGATTTACATCTTCTGATTCTTCGTCAGATGACCCAGATTCGTCAGATGACCCAGATTCCTCTGATGAAGAATTAGAAGATGATCCTGATGATGATGATGATTTCGATGAAGATCTTGAAGGTGAATCCCTGTTATCTTCATAATCACTGGTCAGAAAACCAGCGTTCTTGGGATTTTTTTTTGAAGTTATTTCTTGGGATGAAGATTTATTCGCAGAAGTCAAACCTTTCTTGCTCTGCTGTGGGCGCAATCGCCTGAGATCCTTGCCACGAGGAAGTTTGCCAGAGTTTGCCATAGTCATCAATTTTGAAAACTCACTGCTTATCAAAATAAACCTGTCAAATTGCCGTGACAGTCCTTTCGAGTGGCACTCTTAAGGTTACTATCAACTCAAATGCAATTGTACAAAGTCTAATTGATTGCCTTGCTGCAGAAATAATGAGTCGAAATTACTCTAACCAAACGTCGATGACCAGTTAAGAGTCAATCGAAGTCCCTAGGAAAAGGAACCAAGCACAATAGCGAATCACCAGTCTGAGTTGAGGACAGTTTCACAGAAATCTGGCTCTCGTGTCAAAGACCAATTTGAATTGGAATCAGTTGACTCTTAAGAAAGGTGATTATGGCTAATGCGGGTTTCTTGCCTGGGCGGTAGCGTTCTCGATTTCAATAACTCTGAGAGGACAGTGAATCTTGAAAAAAAGTGACCGAATACAAAACAATGACAAAGTCCAACAAACAATATCTTGGTGTAATGACTTCAGGTAGTAGAACATATAGGGGACTGAAAAAGATAGATAATATAATTGAAAGAAACATTGTGAGGAAACACAGAACAAACGATTGAATGCTCTAAAAAAAGAAAACGAATTCGGCGGGAGTCGCGGCGATAATCCCGTCCTCCCACCCTTCCCCTCGCGAATTGACGACGTCGATGTCGAATGCGACAGAACTGACAGAGTAACGATAATGATTGACAGAGATCAAACAGGTCCACTCGATTTTGACGTGAATAAAAAATTTGGTAGTCAACATG
>ENA-ORFA01001071-ORFA01001071.1-marine-metagenome-genome-assembly--contig:-NODE-1071-length-11073-cov-2.697890_pt1 | contig 11073 bp, 9 predicted proteins | sample MGYA00248621_ERZ508587 | MGnify/ENA primary metagenome ERZ508587 (study PRJEB26250, sample SAMN06266239) | marine metagenome | isolation source: Columbia River Estuary | place: USA:Columbia River Estuary... | reverse complement strand
TCCTTCAGCGAGCCTTCTTAGCTGGAGTTCTCGTTTCTTTGACCTGTGCGGTTGTCGGTACCTATGTCGTGCTTCGTGGCATGGCGTTCATTGGTGATGCCCTCGCTCATGGAGTTTTACCTGGAGTTGCAGGTGCGTTGATGATTGGGATGCCCGCGATGGCGGGCGCTGCGGTCGGTGCTGCGGTGATGGTCGGCGGAGTTGGTCTCATTACGGCACGGTCAAAATTGTCGAACGACACGGCGATTGGTCTCTTGTTCATTGGACTTTTGGCGCTCGGAGTCGTCATGGTCTCGAGCGCTGATTCGCTCACGGGAGATTTAGAAGCAATTCTTTTCGGACAGTTTTTGGGTGTCAATACCAGCGACCTTGTTGCGCAGTCGATAGCTCTTGGCTTTGTCGTCGTTGTCGCAGTAGTCGCGGCACGACCATTTTTGTTGTTGTGTTTTGATGCTGATCTTGTAAGTGCGATGGGATATCGGGCAACTTGGTATCACCGATTGATGTTGTTGTTAATTGCAGCCACAGTTGTCGTGTCATTTCAGACAGTAGGTGCGTTGTTGGTGTTCGGAATGTTGTTGGCTCCGGCCGGAGTTGGTGCACTGATATCGAAACGTATTGGAACAATGATGTTGTGGGCCGCGCTTGTTGGTGTCGTGTCGACTTATGTGGGTTTGCTGGCTTCGTATCATTTTTCGTGGGCAGCTGGAGCTTCGGTAGTTCTGACAGCGGTAACGATTTTCTTTGTTGTGTTTACTGGTGTGTCAATCAGACACTCCATTGTGGGTGATCGCTCATGAATGAAACCGCGGTAGTGGCGCGCCGACTCAGTGTTGGTTATGGGTCGAAAGTGATTCTGTCTGGCGTTGACGCTTTCTTAAAGCCAGGTGGATCAACAGCACTCGTTGGCTCGAATGGTTCAGGCAAGTCAACTTTGTTGAAAACCTTGGCGGGTTTGTTGCCGGTCATTGACGGCGGTTTGGAAGTGCTGGGTCGTCCAGTCGGTGAAAGTACTGCGAAAGTTGCTTATCTCAGTCAGTTCCATCAAAGTGGTTTTGTATTACCTCTTCAAGCCATCGATGTTGTGCGCATGGCTCGTTACGATCAACGCTCTAGGTGGCAACGCCGAACGAAGATTGACGACGAGATCGTTGAAGAGTCGATGAAGTTGATGTGTGTAGATGACCTCGCGCTGAAACCATTGCGTGACTTGTCTGGTGGGCAACAACAACGGGTCTATCTTGCTCAAGTACTTGCTCGACGTGCCGACTTGTTGCTTCTTGATGAACCAACAGCAGGACTCGATGCGCCAGGTCGGGCGGCGTACATTGATGCTCTTAACTTTGAACGTTCGCGAGGTGCGGCCATCGTGACGGCTACTCACGATGTGGGAGAAGCCTCGATGTGCGACCGGGTGTTACTGCTCGCTGGTCGCGTGATTGCTGATGGCCCGCCCAATGTGGTGATGACGCCCGAGAATTTGCTGGAAACCTTTGGTATCGGACTGACCAAAGTGGGCGATCAACTTGTGGTGACCGAGCATCACCACGACCACTAACTGGATATTCAGTGTTCGTCCCAGTGGTCGCCATGAGCGGCGTGTAAGTGGCCATCGTGTAAATAGTCGATGTGGTCACCGTGGGGGACTGCAACATGACCACAATTCGGTCCATGTTGGTGTTCGTGCTGAGCATGTTCAACGCATCCCTCAACAGCGCATTCGTCCCAATGGTCGTCGTGCTGATGATGTAGATGCCCATCGTGCACGTAATCCAAATGATCGTCATGGGGAATTGCGGCGTGACCGCAATCAGGGCCATGGACATGTGGGTGCTCGTGCTTCACAATGAAATTATGCCACACGCGTGGTCATTCTGACGGAAAGGTGTCACGTAATTCGCGTTTGAGAATCTTTCCCGAAGCGTTGCGCGGCAGCGGATCAGAAACAAAGGCGATCCGACTAGGCACCTTGAATCCAGCCAAATTCTTTGCGACGTGAGCCCGCACCTCGTCGGCATTCAAGGTCACTCCAGGTTTGAGCATGATGACACAGGCGACTTCTTCACCGAGTCGTTCGTGGGGAAGTCCGAACACTGCGCATTCATGGATTTGCGCGAGTTCGTAAATAGACGCCTCGACTTCGGCGCTGTAAATGTTTTCGCCAGCACGTAACACCATGTCTTTGGCTCGATCAAGTACGTATACGAATCCTTCTTCATCAATCTTTCCGAGGTCACCTGATCGCAACCAGCCATCCACGATCGTTTCGGCTGTAGCTTCGGGCCGATTCCAGTATCCCCTAATGAGATGTGGACCCTTGAACCAAATTTCACCAATGTCGTCTGGTCCTAAGCGTCGTCCATCGGCGTCTCGGGTTTCGATTTCAAGAATGGGAACTCCGCGACCAGTTGATGTGGGATGCGAAATGTAATCAGCTCCGGTGTTTTGTGGACCGTAAGCGTTTGTCTCGGTCATGCCGTAGCCGATGCCAGGCTGACCCTTCTTGAAATTACTTGCGACTCGCTTCACTAGTTCGGGTGGTGCTGGTGCTCCGCCGCCTCCAACATTGCTCAAACTTGAAACGTCATACTTGGAAAAGTTCGGGCATTCCAAAAGGTCCCACGATTGAGTGGGAACGCCAACGAAGTTGGTGATCTGTTCGCGTTCGATGAGTTGCAGAGCCCTCTCAGGTTCCCACTTGTACATGATCACAAGTTTGAGACCTCCGACGAAACAGCTCATCATGACCGGGATGCATCCAGTGACATGGAAAAGGGGTACGACCAAAATGAATGCGGGAACCAAGCTCGGCGCACTATCGGCGTCCTTGGGATCCTTTGGGTAGCGAACATTCGTAATGGTGGTGCGGCACGAGAAAGCCATGAGTGCCTGAATGATTGACCGATGAGTGCTGACCGCGCCTTTAGGCCGTCCGGTGGTTCCGCTGGTATACAAAATGGTGGCATCGTCATCGGGGGCGATATCGACTGCTGGCATTGCTTCGCCAAGCATGATTGAGTCTTCCCAACGATCAAATCCTTCAGGTAAGGGCTTCTTTGATCGACATACGACTCCATGAATGCCCAAACGCTTCAGCGACGCTGTTGAACGCTCGGCACGCTCGTCATCGCACAGCAAGACCTTTGCTCCGCAATCTTCGAGAGCAAAGTCATTTTCATCTTCGGTCCACCAGGCGTTGAAAGAAACTGAAATTGCCCCAATTGACAAGATGGCAGCAAACGACATCACCCATTCGGGGTAGTTGCGCATAGCGATGGCAACACGATCACCTTTCTTGACGCCGTACTTGTGCACCAACATTGCGGCGATCGCGTCAACGTGGTTCATCGTTTGAGCGAATGTCCAACGTTCATCTTCGTAGACAAGGAAAATCGTTTCTCCACGAGCGCGTGACGAGTTAAAGACATCACGCAGATTGTTGGGAGCATTTTTGAAAGCAGTCACTTCAACGCCGCCCACGAAGATTTTGTGAGTTTCAAACGCCGACCCAGGTGCGGTGAGTTGCGCGATGGCGTCGTGATGGCTGATTGACATTGTTCCCCCTAGAGCAAGTACCTACGTGACAATAGTGCTGTTCAGCCTTCTGACATGATCTCGTCAGCAAAACGACCCTGACTGATCAGCTCGGCCATTCTCTTCATCGGTGCATCAACATGACGGAAGAAGGTTTGGAATCCTTCACATAGATAATTCAGTCCAGGCTCGCCAAGAGGAGTTTCAATAAAGCGGTCTTTTGGACAGCCTCCGTTGCAGGCAAAACGCACATCACATTCTTGGCACATGGGTGGCAATAGTGATTGTTTGTTTCGACCAAACTGAACTTGTTGTGGTGATGTCACTAAATCAATCATGGGTGTCTGATGAATATTGCCGAGTTTGTAATCGGGTTCAACAAAGTGATCACACGAGTACATGTCTCCGTTGTGTTCAAGCGCAAGTGCGGTCCCACATGTCGGCGCATGCACACACAAGCTGTACAGGCCGACATGAGCGCCGAGGGTGACATCAAAGATCTGGATGAATACCTCGCCGACATCATGGGCCAGCCATTCATCAAAGACTGCGCTCAAAAAATCGCCATATTGTTTTCCGGTGATCGATCGACTTGTCACTAGGTTGCCCTGTTGCGTGTACAAGATGCGGCGTCTTCCTGGCTTTTCACTCCAACCTTTTTCGGCGATCTCTAGGTCAACTGGTGTGGATCGTTCGACGATCGGGATGAATTGAATGTGCTTGGCGCCAAGTTCATCTCGAAAGAATCGGTAGACCTCGGTGGGATGATCGGCATTCGCAGCGCTCAGTGAGCACAAGATATTGGTGTCTACGTGATGTCGCTCGAGTAGTTCCCATGCTTTGACAACATCGTTGAAACTGCCGCGACCGTCTTTCCATACTCGATACTGATCGTGCATGGCCTGAGGTCCGTCTATGGACAGCCCGACAAGTACAGAGTTTTGTTTGAGGAACTTCGCCCACTCATCATCAAGCAACGTTCCGTTGGTTTGCATGGTGTGCTCAATGATCTGCGTCGGGCGGGCGTACTGTTTGATGAGTTCAATGACTTGACGATAAAAATCGAGACCCATGAGTGTGGGCTCGCCACCCTGCCAGGCAATCGAAACGGGACCGTCTGGTTGACTGGCGAGCAATTGCTTGAGATACGACTCAAGAGTTTCTGTCGACATACGCATTCGGTCACCGGGATACAGCGCATCCTTTGACAAGAAAAAGCAGTAGGTGCAATCAAGGTTGCAAATGGCGCCAGTTGGTTTGGCGAGTAGATGGAATGAGGCTTGGGTCAACCGTGAAGTGGTCGGTTGCGAATTAGTCATTCCAGTTAGTCATTCCAGGAACGATGCCACAAAAGGGGATTGGCCGCAGAGTCGGCTGGCGATCCAGGCTTTGCATTGCCCAGCCACAGAGCCAAGTCAAGATCACGCGCAGGGTGGTTGGTCTCGCCAACAGTTGTTCCGTCTGCGAAATAGATGATGGTCATGACCGAGCGCATCACATCGGTGTTATTGGCAGGAGCACTATGCAATGTCCAGCCCAAGTGGAAAGTTGCATCGCCAGCAGCAAACGGACCGTGCGATTCAAGCGAATATCCTCGCTCTTCTACCAAGTTGTCAAAGAAAGCTTGTGACGCGTCACCAATGACTTCTTCGCCAAGGTTCCCATCCCGCCAAGATTCGTTAGCGAAGACCACGCCACCGATTTCAGACGGAACGTCAATTGTCGGCATCCACATGGTGATTGTGCGATCGGTATTGAGTGGCCAGTACACCTGATCTTGATGCCACGGGGTAAAGCCGCCACCAGGTTCTTTGTACAGGGCTTGATCGTGGTACAAACGCACACCGTCAACTCCGAGTAATTCAGCCGCTACGCGTGCGAAGCGTTGGGCAAAGACAAACTCTTTTACTTTGTCACTGTGATTGCATAGCGCTGCGGACTGAATAAAAGCCTTGCCGTAAGTGTCTCGTTCTTCAATTGGTCGTTTGTCCCAGCGACGTTCCATGGTGGCTTCATCGATGGCATTTTTGTAGGTAGTGATTTCTTCGTGGCTGGCAAGGTTTCGGACAACGCAATGACCATTTTGTTTGAAGCCATTGATGGTCTCTGTTGACAATGCATATTGGGATTGGAGTGGAGCGTTATTCACTGTGTGTCCTCACTGTTTGATCATCGGGTAAAGATGATCATCTTGCATTGGCGTGCCTGTTGAGTCTTCGGGGTTGTCAAAGCGCGTTGCTTCATTGCCGATGTATTGCACGATGTAGGCCTTGCGCACACTCGGTGATGTGTTTGGTCCGGTCAGGTGAGGAGTGAGACTGCTGAAAACAACTGCACCTCCTGCTTTGACTGGAGCCGCTAACGGCGTCACCGGGGGCTCTTCGAATGTTTCGTAGCCAAGCGGTTCAACATAGTTGTGAACCAAGGTGCCGTGGCGTTGTAGTCCAGGCGCCACCCAAGGGCAGCCTGCTTCAACGGTTGCATCGGTTAAGGCAATCCACACAGTGAGATAGTTCTCGGGTGACACGAAGGTGTAGCCGTTGTCCTGATGCCAGGGAAAGCGGCGCGGTTTTTCGTTTTCCTTGTACACGGCTTGATCGTGATAGAGCCGAGCTTCAGGTCCGATGATGTCTCGGGCTACTTCAGAGATTGGTGAATTCAAGACGGCTTCACGTAGTGCAGGCGACTTGAGGGCCAAATGCGGAGCGAATGAAATGGCGCCGCGCTCCGCAATAAACATTCTTTCCTCAGGGAGCATCTTCATGAATTCGTTAGCTTCGTTGTAGCCGTGGTCTGTCTCGGCTGTGATGCGCTGAACTTCTTCGGGAGTCAGAAGGTTCTCAATCACGAAGTATCCGTCTCGTACGAATTGTTCCCAGTGGCTGTCGGTGATTCGTTGATTGCCGGTGGGGCGCACGGTGCAAGCATCCCAATCAAAGTTGATTGATCGCGGATGAATGTTGAGCATGGTTCATCTTGCCACCCGTGAGACACTGGTTTGTGACTGAAGTCGGACGGTAAGTGCGAGTCTTTGGACTCTAAATCGGGCATTGGGGGTCGTGGCAGGGCAAAATAGGGCAGGACAAAGGACGACTGATGGATTTCACCTGGACACCCGAGCAAGAAGCCTTGCGCACCGAGGCGCGCGAAATGGCGACTCATGCAGTGGCGACATACGGCAGAGCTAATGATTCGTGGATCAATGGTTGGTCAAAAGAGTTCGCCCTTGAACTTGGTGCTAAGGGTTGGATTGGACTCACCTGGCCCACCGAGTTCGGAGGCGGCGGTCGTCCAGCCATTGACCGTCTGATTATCGGTGAAGAACTCATTAAGGCCGGAGCGCCGATTGGTTCGATGTGGTTCGCTGACCGTCAAATGGGCCCGACGTTGATCGCATACGGGCGCGAAGATCAGCAAGCTGAATTTTTGCCACAAATTCTGACGGGTGAATCAACGTGGTGCATTGGGATGTCTGAACCCAATGCGGGTTCAGATTTGGCCTCATTGAAAACCCAAGCAGTTCGCGATGGCGATGATTGGGTCATTAACGGTCAGAAGATCTGGACCAGTTTCGGAGAAGTCGCCGATTATTGCTATCTCATCTGCCGTACGTCGACCGATGGCCCACCACACGCTGGTATCAGCGAAATCATTGTGCCGATGAATACCCCTGGTATCGAAGTTCGTCCCATTAAAGACATGACAACTAATCGACACTTCTGTGAAGTTTTCTTTACAGATGTCCGAGTGCCGATTATCAATCTTGTCGGAGTCGAAGGAAATGCTTTCAAACAAACCATGCGTCAGCTTGAGCACGAACGTGGTGGCATTGATCGTTTGGTTTCGAATTATGCGCTGTATGTCATCGCTCGTGAACGCGCCGACAAGTGCGACCCAAGAGTTCGTCAAGAGATTGCTCGACTAGAGATGAAGTATCACATTGGTCGCATCCTGGTGATTCGTGAAGTACTGCGCCAAGCGCCCGCAGGTTTCTCGGCCGCTACAAAGTGTTTTTGTACCGAACATGAATGGGATGTTGCTCAGTTTGTGATGCAGACTCTCGGACCCGAGGCAACATTGTGGGATCAGACTTCGCAAGGCTTTGCCTACGCTCCTGGCTACACCATTATGGGTGGTACCTCAAACGTGATGCGCAATATCTTGGGTGAGCGAGTCTTGTCTCTTCCTAAGTGACCGTCGCTGCTGACGACTGATATACGGTTGTATCTAGTTGTTCAGATATTGAGGGGGAATCATGTCGAACTGGAATTTTGCTGATTTGTATGAGGGGATTGCCTCACGTATCCCAGATCACCCGTGTCAGATACAGGGTGATCGAGTCATTACTTGGGGAGAATTCGATTCACGCACCAATGCTCTGACCGCCGACATGCTCGCTGCGGGATTGACACACCAAAGCAAGGTTGCTGAGTACCTCTATAACTGTCCCGAATACCTAGAAACGTATATCGCCTCATTTAAGGGTGGTTTCGTTCCTGCGAATACGAATTACCGCTACGGTCCCGAAGAAGTCACGTATCTATTTGATAACTCAGATGCTGAAGCAGTTGTTTTTCACGCAGCTTTTGTGCCTTTGGTTGATTCGATTCGGAACAACCTTCCCAAAGTGAAGCGTTGGTACTGCGTTGCCGATGGGACACACGATGTTCCAGCATGGGCCACGGATTATGAAGTGGTCGTCAGCAAAGGGATCAAAGAATCGGTGCGAGGTCCTTGGGGGCGCAGTGAAGAAGATTTGATGTTCTTGTACACCGGTGGCACCACGGGAATGCCCAAGGGTGTCATGTGGCGTCAGTATGACCTCTTTCATGTCTTAGGTCTAGGAGGAAATGCGGTTCTCGGAGTTCCTCCCGCAGCTTCGATTGAAGAAATCATTGATCGTATGCAGCCAGGCGTCTATGGAAACGTTTTGCTTTCTGCGTGTCCGTTGATGCACGGAACTGGACAGTTCTCAAGTCTTCTCGCAATGAATTTGGGTGGCTGTGTTGTGACACTGCCGAGTCGCGCCTTTGACGTCGGAGAACTTCTCGGTGAAATTGAACGTCGTCGTGTGCAGACGCTCATCATCGTGGGTCAGGCTTTTGCTGGCCCCATGCTTGATGATCTCACGAGCAATCCGAATCGTTTTGACTTGTCGAGTTTGATCATGATTTCGTCGTCGGGAGTGATGTGGAGTCAAGAAAACAAACAAGGTCTCTTGACGTACATACCTCAGGTGATTCTGTTTGATTCATTTGGTTCGTCCGAAGCCGTCGGAATGGGTGGGGCGATCAGCGCGGCTGGCGCGGCGACCGAGACTGCCAAATTCACTCTTGGTCCAACCTGCGCGGTATTCACCGAAGACGGACGTCGAGTCGAGCCCGGAAGTGGTGAACGCGGTTTGGTCGCTGTTGGCGGCAATATCCCGATGGGCTACTACAAAGATGAAACGAAATCAGCACAGACCTTCCGAACCTTTGAAGGAAGCCGTTGGTCAGTGCCGGGCGACTGGGCCGAGATTTTGGCTGATGGAACTTTGGTTTTACTTGGTCGCGGATCTGTATGCATTAACACTGGTGGAGAAAAGGTATTCCCAGAAGAAGTTGAAGAAGTCTTAAAGCGTCATTCGAGTGTGCGTGATGCAGTTGCAGTTGGTATACCCGATACTCGTTTTGGAGAAACTATCTGTGGTGTCGTTGAAGCTGAAGCAGGTGCGACACCGACGCTGAGCGTTCTTAGCGAGCATGTTAAATCGGCACTTGCTGCTTATAAGGCTCCACGACACATTGTTGTGATCGACACGATTGGTCGTGCACCCAACGGCAAAGTTGATTACAAAAGACTGAAGGCCTACGCGATGAAAGAACTCGGAATCGAATCATGAGCGCACAGACACGAGCCGAAGATCTACGCAATCGGTTGAATTCGGGTGAGTCAGTTTTGATGCCCGGTGTTTGGGATCCGCTATCGGCACTCATTGTTCAGCAGTCAGGGTTTTCAACGGCGTTTGTTTCGGGTTTCGCAGTCTCGGGTACTTTGCTTGGCCGGCCTGATGTTGGCTATCTCACACAGACCGAAATGGCCGAAGTTGCACAACGGGTGTGTTCGTCAGTTCCAACATTGAATGTGATTGTCGATGCCGATACGGGTTATGGCGATCCGATGACGGTACGCCGCACCGTTGAATTGTGGGAACAAGCCGGTGCCGCTGGGCTCTTCTTAGAAGATCAAGTGTGGCCCAAAAAATGCGGACACATGGATGGCAAGCAAGTTGTCCCTCGAGAAGATTGGTTAGCGAAGCTACGAGCAGCCTGCGATCATCGCGAATACTTGTATGTCACGGCACGTACTGACGCTCGTGCTGCAGTGTCGCTCGATGAAGCCATTGAACGCGCCAAGATGGCTCGCGATTGCGGCGTTGACGCATTGTTTGTTGAGGCTCCCCAAAGTGTTGAAGAGATGGAAGCCATTGCGAATGCATTGCCCGATATCACCCTGGTAGCAAATATGGTCGAAAAGGGTAAAACGCCGTTGTTGACTCCGAGCGAGTTAGCAGAACTTGGGTTTCGGCTCATCGTGTCGCCGCTGTCGCTTCTGCTTTCGGCGGTGCAGGCCATGAGCACCGCGGCGCAGCGCCTGGCTGATGTTGGTTCGTTGCGCACGTACTTGGCTGATGTTGCTCCATTCGACTCCTTTACCGACTTGGTAGGTCTGCCCGATCACCTCGCCAACGAGAAGCGGTATAGCTAATTCAAATTGCCGTGGCTCTCGGCTCAAGATTGGGTAACCTGCACTTGTTCATCAGGAGAGGTCCGAGCAATCGGGCCCGGCAACCTGGGCGGAAGCCCCAAGGTGCCTCCCGATCGGCCTGCGGGCTCGAAAGGGGATGTGGTCAGCAATAGCTGGCAACGAAACTTCCATGATGAGCGTTAGTACCAGTATCAACGCGAACGAAAGGGCTCATCATGGCATCACGTACACCACTGCCGGTGACGGGCGCATGGCGTGTTGGTGACCCCGTTGGTCATCGCTCTTTTTTTACTTACCCAACTGATCGGCGTTTGGCCTTAGATAACGGCAGTGTGATGTCGGGCATCGTGGCGGCCTATGAAACGTGGGGTCAATTGAACGCCGATGGCTCAAACGCGATTTTGCTGTGTCACGCGTGGACCGGAGACAGTCATGCGGCTGGACGCGCCGAAGACGGCCACATCAGTCCTGGCTGGTGGGAGAGCGCCGTTGGTCCTGGTCTCGCTATCGACACCAATCAATGGTTCGTCGTGTGTGCGAATGTTCTCGGTGGTTGTCAGGGTTCAACGGGACCAGCTTCGTTGCATCCAGAAGATGGTCAGCCGTACGGATCAAGATTCCCAGTGATCACGATTCGCGACATGGTTCGAGTTCAAGCGCGCTTGGCCGATCACCTAGGAGTCGGTGTGTGGCATTCGGTCATCGGCGGCTCGATGGGTGGAATGCAAGTTCTCGAATGGGGAATCATGTTCCCCGATCGCGTTCGTTCTCTTGTTCCCATAGCCACGT
>ENA-ORFA01001070-ORFA01001070.1-marine-metagenome-genome-assembly--contig:-NODE-1070-length-11081-cov-8.674573_pt1 | contig 11081 bp, 2 predicted proteins | sample MGYA00248621_ERZ508587 | MGnify/ENA primary metagenome ERZ508587 (study PRJEB26250, sample SAMN06266239) | marine metagenome | isolation source: Columbia River Estuary | place: USA:Columbia River Estuary... | reverse complement strand
TGTACCTCCATTGAATCCACCATAGCTAGGTACTCCTTACCGCTTAGCTGATATGGATCTCGCATGGGTAATTCACTGTCGAACCATTCTATGGTTCCAGTGCTATATTTGATATCGATGCCAGATTTCGAAAGAAAGTCTGCGCCAAGGATGACATCATATTTACATTGCCCATTGAATACTAGGGCTTTCTGCTGGTCAACAACACGATTTTTGTCAAGCTCTGGTAGTCTGAGGTTCTTCATGACAACCATGGACTTGGTCTCACATGACCCTGCCAGTGTGTTGATTTTGCGTTCCTGGTTGATAGGATGTGCCTTACAATTCTTGGGTAGGCACTTGCGATTAATTAATGTAGCTGTAGATCCCGGATCAAACAGTACTTTCAGCAATACTCGGGATTTGACTTCCGAGATGGTATCCACAACCATAATACTGGTGGGAGTGAGTCGCTTTTTGTTGGGTATCTTGACCTCTGACTTAACATTATTCCTCTCGGGTAGATCTTCATCCTCCACCAGAGGATAGGCGTCAATGCTGACGTCGCTGCTGACGCTGACATCAGATGATACCGTCGCCTTCCAGCAATAAGTATCGTCTGGCTCTCCACAAACGAATGGCAAATGCGCCAACAATTTATGATGGCGATCTCGATCATTCATTTTTCGACAACGAAGGCTTGCTTCCATCAGATGGAGACGATCGTTTGTCGTTCTTTTTTCTGTTTGTATTATATTTGTATTTTTATTTGGTGCGTTCCCAGTGACGACATTCAATAACTTATGGGATTTAATACTATCTAGTATTTTTAAATCGTTTAAATGGTTGTAAGCTTTTTTAATACCATTTAATACTTTTATTCCATTTAAGTTATACTACTAAAGTCGATCGGCAATGGTGCCGGAGTGTCGTCCACTGGCGCAACCAGTCAGTTGGAGTCCGACAAGTAAAGGGGGTCCTTCAACTTACCCTTTTTGTTGGACCCGGTAGTGCCGTTGCCGCCGGAGTCATCCGATGCGGCGATGTAGTCCCTTTTCTTCCTTGCGGAAGGATTGGGTTTGGCTCGCTTTCGGGGAGCCAAGAAGTCGACGGCGTAGTTGTCTTCGCCGTCGTCGCGGCTCGAATAGGAGCGGCGGCTGTCCCGCGAGCCACGACTCCACTCGTCGTCGTCGCCGGACGCAATCTCCGTGCGATGCTCGTCGTCGGACGGCCCATCGCTCGCCGGACGACGCGTGTCGTGGGCGTAATACGCCTGCTCCCTTTTCGGCGGAGGCGGCTTTTTGTTCGCCGGGTTCTCCGAACACTCGGCCCACGTGTGCTTCGCCGGGCGGTCCGGCCAGCTGTGCAACATGCACGGCGGAGCGCCACCCTTGCCTTTCGGCCGACCCGCTGACGCCGACCTCCGGCTGCTGGGTTGATTGTTGCGATCGCCGCGGTCCCTTCCGCGATCCGATCGATGATCGTCGCGGTGTCGTTTCGACGACCCGCGCGATTGGCGACGATCGTGGTCGTCGCGATCGTCGTCGTCACGTCGGCGGTCTCGGCCGCGTTCGACGTCGTGGCGTCGTCGATCGTCGCGACGCGCGAGCTCGCGTCGCGCGCGATGGGTGCGACGATCGTCGGCGGCGCCGCGAATCTTGCCGCGGAGTCCTTCCGCCGCCTGGCGGAGGAGGCGCTTCTTTAAGCGCTCGACCTCCTGTCGCTCGAGCGACCCGTCGCCCTTTTTCTGCTCGTAGAGAGCCTGAAAAAAGGTCGTGACCGTCTCGAAGGTCGCGTCCTTCAGCGTTTTGCCGCTGAGGACGTACTTTTCGCGGTCGCTCTTGTGGTATGACATGTAATACCACTGGAGCGCGAGCGCTTCGGACGGCTTCGGGAAGTCCCCGGCCGGAAGCAGCTCGGCGACGCGCAACATTTCTTTGAATCGTTGCGCGTGGAGCCTCGGGGGGGTCACGAGATCCTTCGTGAGGCGATAGTCGCCGCCCGGCTGCATGTAAATGTACTGCAGATCGCGGGGCTTTTCATTGTTCAGCGTTTTTTTGATGAAAAACGCGACGGCGCGATCGAAATCATCTTTCGTCTCGCGGTGGCTGGTCGCCTCTTCGTCGAGAGGCTCTGGAAAGTGCTCCGCGAGCACTTCCTGCCATGTGGTACGGTACGAATCGCCCAGTACGTTTTCGAACTCCAAAAACGCTTCGGGCCAGCTCATTTCCAAGCGGGAACCAGCTTGGTGAAACTGAGGTAAGGTGCGATCCAGAAAAAACTCCATTCCTAGAGTTCCGCTGTCGATACAGACCTCAGCCTTGAGGGACCTGTTCGAACCGCTACCCTGGAACTTGTACTTCTCCGGGAGTTTCGTGGAGTCGTCCCATGTGCGTTCTAGCACGAAAATGGGTTCTTTTTCGTAGTTGCTTGCCATCTTAGCTTAAGCAATGTTGGTTCTTGTTGGGGATGATTGGCTCTTCCGATGAGATAGAGCTGTAATTACAGTGCGTTACCTCGCAGAAGAGAGGTGATGCTAACTAAAAATGAAAGACTGATTAAATTGTGTGCTTAGTTGTTAGTGTTATTAATGCAGAGTTTCCAAGGGGCTCTGCTGAGTCAGATGTTGCTGAGTCAGCAGTGAGTATGGAGCTCCTACCTACCTGGGCCAGAGGTAAGTAGAGCAAAGTACATATTATTTTATCTATAATTTAGCTGGGCCTTTTAACTATGTTAAACTTAGGCCAGCGTGCAGACCCAGTCGTATATGTGACTGCCCTCTCTATCCACATAGGGACGGATGGGTACTGCACTCTTCCCCACTAAGATAAACCTCTCTGAGTTTTATCCTAGTCCTCCATTTGGTTCGGTGATAGGAAAAGCATCTTGAAAAACCTATCTGACTATCCTCCGTTAGGCAGGTATGTCACATCGCTGGGAAAGTTAGCGGTTATTCTTTATAAGGAATTACTCTACGTATATTGATTCTCTCTGAGATACCTGGTTTCAATTCAATAGTTAATGTTCCATTCACATGTGTTTGTAATACTTTGTATGGACCAGCGGTTCTGTGTCCTAATTTACGTGGGTTATGTTTGATCTTTAAAACCTTTTGATTTTGGACGTAATCATAGCGTCTTCGCTTATTGTTCTCTCGAATGAGATTTTCATTGACTAGATGTTCTCGTTTTTGTGTAATAGCATGCCAATCAGCAATGAGAGGGATGTTGAGAAACATGTCCCGGTGGAATACTAGACTACCTGGACTACTACCCAATGTAGTATGTACGCCTGTGCGCATAGCGTGCATGGCAATCGATAATGCTTCATCTATGAAGTCTTTTGCTCTGGTAACATCTCGTGGAGGTTCACCATGTAATAATGTTCGTAAGATATTTCCTACTGTCTGATGCATCCGTTCACAGATTGCATTTGCTTGTGGATTTTTACTTGATGTGGGTGCATCTTTAATCCTACAACTTTGGAGAAGGAATTGGAACTCCGGTCCAACAAATTCACCTCCATTGTCGTGTACGCAACGAGCTGGCCAAGGATATCTTGATAACCAGACTTGTGCATATTTCCGTGCTACATGAGCGGATGTTTTCTTATCAATTCTAATTAGTTCTACTAAGTTAGAAACGGTGTCAATTACCGTAAGAGCATTAAACTCATATGGTTTTTTGCGAACCTGGATTATCCACGGTCCTATCAAATCAACAGCACACTCCTCAAATGGTATGGAGCGGATTTCACGTTCAGGTAACAAGCCGTAACCTTTACCACTGAGCTTGTTACGTTGACAATGTTCACAATGAAATTTGTCAATCAGAGAACGTAAATCTCTATGATAATAACGATTGTTAATTTGCATGTACAATCGCTTGCTTCCAGGATGACCAGTAACCTGATGAAACCATTGTATGGTTGGTTTGAGCAGCTCTTTTGGTAATGCTATTTTCCAATTGTTCGGAGGATCTCCTGGCTTAACATAGCATAGGATATCATCGACGGTGCCGACTCGACGACGCATAAAGCGGTCGGGATATTTGGTTGCGGTTTGCTGTAACGTATTGTCAGCATCTTGCTTATCCTTGATATTTTCCATATCCAAAGGATTGTCCGTAACCAGATCTTCTGGAAGATTGAGATAACATTCTTCCGACGGTAGGCATGCAAAGCATTCTAGCATTTCACTGTCCTCCGTGAATGAGAAAAAGTTATCCAGAGGTGTTTCATCGTCACTCTCTGAAGTATTGTCAGTGGGTGAACGGTGTTTCTTCCCCACCGTGGATGACGTCGGGGTGTCATTCCGACTCAGACGCGAAAATGTATCTGCAACAACGTTCGCTGGGCCCTCAACATAATGTAGTGTAGGACCATATTCGTCAACATAAGAAATCCAACGAAGGCGTCGTTGAGAAGAATCACCAACGTGAAGGATATTCTTATGATCGGTGTGAATATGTAATTCTGCACCGAGTAACATAGACCGAAACTCACGTAAGGTCATAACTATTGAAAGAAGTTCCTTATCAATAGTGGAATAATTGCGTTGTGCATTATTTAGTTTCTTACTATAATAAGCAACTGGTAAATCGTTTTGCATAATGCACGCCCCGAGTTGATAATCGGAAGCATCGGTGTAGATGTGAAAAGGCACATTGTGATTTGGATAGGCACAAAGCACATCCATTGCCATAAGCGCTTTCATCTGCTCAAATGCAGTTTGCATATCAGCTGTCCAGATGAATTTGGCCTGTTTTTCACCTTTCTTAGGAGCGCCCGTTTTAGAAGTAAGAGGGGCGAGAACATGGGCTCTATGAGGCCACATGTCACGGTAGTAATTTACCATTCCGATGAAGCCGCGAAGTTCTTTCAGCGACTTAGGTGGTTCCATTTTAAGGACAGCGTCCACTTTCTTTTTCCACGGTTTCAAACCAGTGGGCGTTAACCAATAGCCAAGCCAGTCAGTTTCCTGTACGGCCCAGTCACATTTCAGGGGGTTTACTGTGAACCCGTTCTCCTGTAGTTTGGTCAAGATGACTCTAAGCAAGTCAAGATGGTGATCCCATGATGGTGAAAACGCACCAATATCATCGAGATAGACCTCGGCGTCTTCGACATCACGGAATATATTTTCCATGGTCTCTTGTGCAAAATCGGGAGAACATTTCAATCCCATAGGTAAGACATTGTATTTGTATTTACCAAAGGGTGTGACGATGGTCGTGAGGTCCTTGGACTCTTCATCGAGCTCAAACGTATAGTATTGCATCGAGATATCGAGCTTACTAAAGAAGGCGTAGCCTATGCGTTTGCGTAGGACGTCAGTTATGATCGGTAATGGGTATTGTTTACGCAACACTACCTTGTTGAGTTCTCGCAGGTCACTGACCCATCGGACAGTATTGTCTTTCTTGGGTGTGATGAACGTAGGTGAACCCCATTCGCTTGCACCTGTGGGGGATAACACTTTGATTTCGACCAGGCGATCGAGCTCCTTTTTGAAAGCCGCCAAATGGATTCTCGGAATCGCATAAGGTCGACTATGTTTCGGCTTTGCACCAGGAATCAAATCAATGTGAAATTTCCTGTGGGGATACACGCCCAATGTGCCATTGAATAGTTTTGTGAAATCTCTAAACAAGATTTTCAGATCATTTCTTTGATCGGCGGTTAAGTGGGTGAGTTGATCTGCAACGTCATCCGTTGATACTTCGCCGTATTTTGCGTCGAGTATTTCCGAAGCATAGCATGTTGGATCGTACCAATCCATGCCGAATATTTCTTCCGCTTCGCGTTGTACTTCCAGTGACTCCGCCATAGCTAGGTACTCCTTGTCATCTAGCTGGTGTGGATCCCGCATGGGTAATTCACTGTCGAACCATTCTATGGTTCCAGTACTATATTTGATGTCGATGCCAGATTTCGAGAGAAAGTCTGCACCAAGAATGACATCGTATTTGCATTTTCCGCTAAATACCAGTGCTTTCTGCTGATCGACAACACGGTTTTTGTCGAGCTCTGGTAGTCTGAGATTTCTCATGACAACCACGGCTTTAGTTTCACATGACCCTGCCAATGTGTTGATTTTCCGTTCCTGATTGATTGGTTGTGTCTTACAATTCCTTGGTAGACACTTACGGTTAATTAGGGTAGCTGTGGATCCCGGATCAAACAGCACTTTCAACAATACTCGGGATTTGACTTCCGAAATGGTGTCCACGACCATAATACTGGTGGGAGTGAGTCGCTTTTTATTGGGTATCTTGACCTCTGACTTAACATTAGTCATCTCGGTTGGATACTCGTCCTCTACCAGAGGATAGGCATCAATGCTTCCATCGCTACTGATGCTCACGTCAGATGATACCGTAGCCTTCCAGCAATAAGTATTGTCTGGCTCCTCACCAACGAACGGCGAGTGCGCCAACCATTTATGATGGTGATCTCGATCGTTTATTTTTTGACAACGAAGGCTTGCTTCCATCAGATGGAGACGATCGTTAGTCGTCTTTGTTTCTGTTTGTATTGTATTTATATTTTTATTTTGTGCGTTCCCAGTGACGACAGTCGATAACTCATGGGATTTAATACTATCTAGTATTTTTAACTCGTTTAAATGGTCGTAAGCCTTTTTTATTCCATTTAATACTTTTATTCCACTTAAGTTACTAACACTAAAATCAATCGGCGATGATGCCGTGATGTCGTCCACTGGCGCAACCAGTCAGTTGGAGTCCGACAAGTAAAGGGGGTCCTTCAACTTACCCTTTTTGTTGGACCCGGTAGTGCCGTTGCCGCCGGAGTCATCCGATGCGGCGATGTAGTCCCTTTTCTTCCTTGCGGAAGGATTGGGTTTGGCTCGCTTTCGGGGAGCCAAGAAGTCGACGGCGTAGTTGTCTTCGCCGTCGTCGCGGCTCGAATAGGAGCGGCGGCTGTCCCGCGAGCCACGACTCCACTCGTCGTCGTCGCCGGACGCAATCTCCGTGCGATGCTCGTCGTCGGACGGCCCATCGCTCGCCGGACGACGCGTGTCGTGGGCGTAATACGCCTGCTCCCTTTTCGGCGGAGGCGGCTTTTTGTTCGCCGGGTTCTCCGAACACTCGGCCCACGTGTGCTTCGCCGGGCGGTCCGGCCAGCTGTGCAACATGCACGGCGGAGCGCCACCCTTGCCTTTCGGCCGACCCGCTGACGCCGACCTCCGGCTGCTGGGTTGATTGTTGCGATCGCCGCGGTCCCTTCCGCGATCCGATCGATGATCGTCGCGGTGTCGTTTCGACGACCCGCGCGATTGGCGACGATCGTGGTCGTCGCGATCGTCGTCGTCACGTCGGCGGTCTCGGCCGCGTTCGACGTCGTGGCGTCGTCGATCGTCGCGACGCGCGAGCTCGCGTCGCGCGCGATGGGTGCGACGATCGTCGGCGGCGCCGCGAATCTTGCCGCGGAGTCCTTCCGCCGCCTGGCGGAGGAGGCGCTTCTTTAAGCGCTCGACCTCCTGTCGCTCGAGCGACCCGTCGCCCTTTTTCTGCTCGTAGAGAGCCTGAAAAAAGGTCGTGACCGTCTCGAAGGTCGCGTCCTTCAGCGTTTTGCCGCTGAGGACGTACTTTTCGCGGTCGCTCTTGTGGTATGACATGTAATACCACTGGAGCGCGAGCGCTTCGGACGGCTTCGGGAAGTCCCCGGCCGGAAGCAGCTCGGCGACGCGCAACATTTCTTTGAATCGTTGCGCGTGGAGCCTCGGGGGGGTCACGAGATCCTTCGTGAGGCGATAGTCGCCGCCCGGCTGCATGTAAATGTACTGCAGATCGCGGGGCTTTTCATTGTTCAGCGTTTTTTTGATGAAAAACGCGACGGCGCGATCGAAATCATCTTTCGTCTCGCGGTGGCTGGTCGCCTCTTCGTCGAGAGGCTCTGGAAAGTGCTCCGCGAGCACTTCCTGCCATGTGGTACGGTACGAATCGCCCAGTACGTTTTCGAACTCCAAAAACGCTTCGGGCCAGCTCATTTCCAAGCGGGAACCAGCTTGGTGAAACTGAGGTAAGGTGCGATCCAGAAAAAACTCCATTCCTAGAGTTCCGCTGTCGATACAGACCTCAGCCTTGAGGGACCTGTTCGAACCGCTACCCTGGAACTTGTACTTCTCCGGGAGTTTCGTGGAGTCGTCCCATGTGCGTTCTAGCACGAAAATGGGTTCTTTTTCGTAGTTGCTTGCCATCTTAGCTTAAGCAATGTTGGTTCTTGTTGGGGATGATTGGCTCTTCCGATGAGATAGAGCTGTAATTACAGTGCGTTACCTCGCAGAAGAGAGGTGATGCTAACTAAAAATGAAAGACTGATTAAATTGTGTGCTTAGTTGTTAGTGTTATTAATGCAGAGTTTCCAAGGGGCTCTGCTGAGTCAGATGTTGCTGAGTCAGCAGTGAGTATGGAGCTCCTACCTACCTGGGCCAGAGGTAAGTAGAGCAAAGTACATATTATTTTATCTATAATTTAGCTGGGCCTTTTAACTATGTTAAACTTAGGCCAGCGTGCAGACCCAGTCGTATATGTGACTGCCCTCTCTATCCACATAGGGACGGATGGGTACTGCACTCTTCCCCACTAAGATAAACCTCTCTGAGTTTTATCCTAGTCCTCCATTTGGTTCGGTGATAGGAAAAGCATCTTGAAAAACCTATCTGACTATCCTCCGTTAGGCAGGTATGTCACATCGCTGGGAAAGTTAGCGGTTATTCTTTATAAGGAATTACTCTACGTATATTGATTCTCTCTGAGATACCTGGTTTCAATTCAATAGTTAATGTTCCATTCACATGTGTTTGTAATACTTTGTATGGACCAGCGGTTCTGTGTCCTAATTTACGTGGGTTATGTTTGATCTTTAAAACCTTTTGATTTTGGACGTAATCATAGCGTCTTCGCTTATTGTTCTCTCGAATGAGATTTTCATTGACTAGATGTTCTCGTTTTTGTGTAATAGCATGCCAATCAGCAATGAGAGGGATGTTGAGAAACATGTCCCGGTGGAATACTAGACTACCTGGACTACTACCCAATGTAGTATGTACGCCTGTGCGCATAGCGTGCATGGCAATCGATAATGCTTCATCTATGAAGTCTTTTGCTCTGGTAACATCTCGTGGAGGTTCACCATGTAATAATGTTCGTAAGATATTTCCTACTGTCTGATGCATCCGTTCACAGATTGCATTTGCTTGTGGATTTTTACTTGATGTGGGTGCATCTTTAATCCTACAACTTTGGAGAAGGAATTGGAACTCCGGTCCAACAAATTCACCTCCATTGTCGTGTACGCAACGAGCTGGCCAAGGATATCTTGATAACCAGACTTGTGCATATTTCCGTGCTACATGAGCGGATGTTTTCTTATCAATTCTAATTAGTTCTACTAAGTTAGAAACGGTGTCAATTACCGTAAGAGCATTAAACTCATATGGTTTTTTGCGAACCTGGATTATCCACGGTCCTATCAAATCAACAGCACACTCCTCAAATGGTATGGAGCGGATTTCACGTTCAGGTAACAAGCCGTAACCTTTACCACTGAGCTTGTTACGTTGACAATGTTCACAATGAAATTTGTCAATCAGAGAACGTAAATCTCTATGATAATAACGATTGTTAATTTGCATGTACAATCGCTTGCTTCCAGGATGACCAGTAACCTGATGAAACCATTGTATGGTTGGTTTGAGCAGCTCTTTTGGTAATGCTATTTTCCAATTGTTCGGAGGATCTCCTGGCTTAACATAGCATAGGATATCATCGACGGTGCCGACTCGACGACGCATAAAGCGGTCGGGATATTTGGTTGCGGTTTGCTGTAACGTATTGTCAGCATCTTGCTTATCCTTGATATTTTCCATATCCAAAGGATTGTCCGTAACCAGATCTTCTGGAAGATTGAGATAACATTCTTCCGACGGTAGGCATGCAAAGCATTCTAGCATTTCACTGTCCTCCGTGAATGAGAAAAAGTTATCCAGAGGTGTTTCATCGTCACTCTCTGAAGTATTGTCAGTGGGTGAACGGTGTTTCTTCCCCACCGTGGATGACGTCGGGGTGTCATTCCGACTCAGACGCGAAAATGTATCTGCAACAACGTTCGCTGGGCCCTCAACATAATGTAGTGTAGGACCATATTCGTCAACATAAGAAATCCAACGAAGGCGTCGTTGAGAAGAATCACCAACGTGAAGGATATTCTTATGATCGGTGTGAATATGTAATTCTGCACCGAGTAACATAGACCGAAACTCACGTAAGGTCATGACTATTGAAAGAAGTTCCTTGTCAATAGTGGAATAATTGCGTTGTGCATTATTTAGTTTCTTACTATAATAAGCAACTGGAAGATCGTTTTGCATAATGCATGCACCGAGTTGATAGTCGGACGCGTCGGTGTAAATGTGAAAGGGCACATTATGATTAGGATAGGCACAAAGCACATCCATTGCCATAAGCGCTTTCATCTGCTCAAATGCAGCTTGCATATCAGGCGTCCAGCTGAACTTAGCTTGTTTTTCACCTTTTTTAGGAGCGCCCGTTTTAGAAGTAAGAGGGGCAAGAACATGAGCTCTGTGAGGCCACATGTCGCGGTAGTAATTTACCATGCCGATGAAGCCGCGAAGTTCTTTCAACGACTTAGGTGGTTCCATTTTAAGGACAGCGTCCACTTTTTTCTTCCACGGTTTTAAACCAGTGGGCGTTAACCAATATCCAAGCCAGTCAGTTTCCTGTACGGCCCAGTCACATTTCAGGGGGTTTACTGTGAACCCATTCTCCTGTAATTTGGTCAAGATGACTCTAAGTAATTCGAGGTGGTGATCCCATGATGGTGAAAACGCACCAATGTCATCGAGGTAGACCTCGGCATCTTCGACGTCACGGAATATATTTTCCATGGTCTCTTGAGCGAAATCAGGAGAACATTTCAATCCCATAGGTAAGACATTGTATTTGTATTTACCAAAGGGTGTGACAATGGTTGTGAGGTCCTTAGACTCTTCATCGAGCTCGAACGTATAGTATTGCATCGATATATCGAGCTTACTAAAGAAGGCGTAGCCTATGCGT
>ENA-ORFA01001069-ORFA01001069.1-marine-metagenome-genome-assembly--contig:-NODE-1069-length-11082-cov-2.008996_pt1 | contig 11082 bp, 11 predicted proteins | sample MGYA00248621_ERZ508587 | MGnify/ENA primary metagenome ERZ508587 (study PRJEB26250, sample SAMN06266239) | marine metagenome | isolation source: Columbia River Estuary | place: USA:Columbia River... | reverse complement strand
AAGGACATCCTCGAAACGGTCGTGGGTGGTTGGCTCCTGCGCGATCCACGCCGCGTCGCCGCCGTGCACGGGCTCGATTGCACCGGAAAAATTGGAGCGGAAATCGCCGGCGAGCAGGCGCGCCGCTACGTGCGCATGACGCGCAGCACCGACGACACCGCCGCCAAGACGGCGTACCTGGCGATGGAGCAGGGGGTGATGCCGCACGTCAAGGTGCGCAGCAACGACCTCGACTGCCGCTTCCTCGCCACGCCGTTGGTCCACCAGCTCGACGAGCGCGCCTACGAGGTCGTCGTCCGCCGCCGCCGCGGGCTTCCAATTTTTTCGCCAATCTGCGCAAGGAGCGTGACAAGACGGTACGTGGCTTTGTGAACGCGATGTATCGCACGCCCCAGGATGCGGCGTATCTGGATGGCATTGCGCGTGAAGCGCAGCGTATGCCGGTGGAAGCTTCCATCAAGCTGCTTTCCTATCCCCGCCCGCGCGAATTCTGGCGGCAGAGCCTTTACGCAACACGCCGCCCGGTTTTCTACGCCGTAACGCCAAGGCTACGCGCGCAAGCGGAAGCCGTGGCCGCACGCCACGCCGCACCCATGACCTCAATCTACGAAGATGCGGGCCATGCTCTATTTGTAGATCGGGCGGATCGGTTTAATGATGAATTGTTGCAATTCATCACAAAAAAGGCGCTTTGGTCCTGATGTCTTCCTTGCTGCCGCTTTTCCTGATCGCCGGCACGGCGGTTGGCGTGGAAATTGCGCTAACGCGCTTCTTCGCCGTCGCTTCCTGGTCTGAATATGGCTATTGGGTGATTTCCATTGCCATGATGGGCTTCGCGGTATCCGGCGTGGTCATGGTATTGGGGCGGCAGGTTTTTCTGCGTCATGCCACCTGGCTTTTGCCGAGCCTGCCGATTGCGATGTTATTGACCGGTGCGCTTGGGTGGATTGGCACCACCGCCAATGGGTTCAACCCGCTGGAATTGCAAAACCCGGCAACGGCCATGCCGCAAATTGGCAATATCGCGCTTTATTATGCGGTGCTGTTTCCCTTTTTCTTCCTGGCTGGTTTTGCGGTTTCGCTGAATTTTGTTGTGCACGCGAATCAGGTTGGGCGGGTTTATGGCTATGATCTTTTGGGCGCTGGGTCAGGGGCCTGTCTTGCGCTGCTGCTGATGCTACTGCTGCATCCCTTCCAGCTTGTGCCTGCCTTGCTGCCTTTTCTGGCGCTGGCGGCGATATTATCGGCCAAGCGTGCCTGGCGCATCGCGGCGGTGGCAGCGCTGGTGGTGGCGGAAGCGGCGATATTTCTTTTCGCCAATCCACGCATCAATGAATTCAAGCCCATCTATGCGCCCTTGAATGTGCCGGAAAGCCGCGTGCTGGCGGAAATTTATACACCGCGCGGGGTTTATCATCTGCTCGATAACTTCACCGAGAGATTGGATACGGATGTTTCCAATAATGCCGGCGCGCTAGGCACGCCCGCGCCGCCGCGTAGCTTTGGGCTGTATCGGGACGGGTCGCGCATCGCGGCACTGCCCAAGGAAGCACCTGAAGCAGGCCACGCCCCATCAGCGCTTGATGCAGCACCCTATGCGCTGCTGGAAAAGCCGCGGGTGCTATTGCTTGGTGCGGCAGGTGGGTTTCGCGCGCCGGAAGCCTTGCGGCTTGGCGCGGCCAGCATCACCGTGATTGAACCAGAACCCGTTTTGCGCAACGCGCTGCGCCAGGGGCTTGGCCCTTCGCCCGCCATGGCACCAGACCCGCGGATAGAGCTTTCCTCCGCCCATCCCCTGAATGCCACCGGGCGCTATGATCTGATTGATGTCGCGGGCGATTTCCTTGGCGCTGATGATGCCAATCGCCACACCTATACGGCCGAAGCCATGGCTGGATGGATTGCGCAACTCAATCCGGGTGGGATGATTTCTATCCCGATCAGCATTCGGGAATTGCCTGTCTATGCAGTGCGGCTTTTGGCAACCGCGCAGGCAGCGCTGATCAAGGCGGGCATGCCCGATCCAGGCGCGCATCTGGTGGTGATCAGGTCAGCCTGGAATCTGCGCGTGCTGATTGCGCGGGATGGCTTCAGGCCAGAAAGTGTCGCGAAGCTTCAGCACTTCACCGAAGCACGATCCTTCGATATTTCCCATGCGCCCGGCCTTGGCCCCGAAGGTCGTGAAATTTGGAACGACCTGCCAGCGGTTTCACTTGATAGCGGCTTTGTACAAAGCGGCAGCGCCGCCGATGCCGTGGCGGAAGAAGCGCGGCTTTTGCTCGCGGGTCAGGCGCTGCTTGATGCCTTTGATCGTTCGCCCGTTACCGCGGATCGGCCCTGGCTTTCGCCTCTGGTGCGGTTAAGCGCCCTACCCCAGGCGCTGGAACGTGTGGAGATTCTACCGCAGCAGGAAATCGGGCTGCTCGTGAATGTCGCGGTGCTGGCGCAAGCGATCCTGCTGGCCATTCTGGTTTCCGCCCTGCCGCTTTTGGCGCGCGGCGCCTTGCGCGTGCCGAGAGGCATTTTGGGGCGCGCGTTGATTTATTTCCCTGCACTTGGATTGGGCTTTTTGCTGATTGAAATCGCCTTCATCGAATATGCCGTGCTGCTCTTGGGGGACAGAACCTCTGCCTTTGCGTTGGTATTGACCGTAATGCTGGTCTGTTCCGGGCTTGGCGCCATGGTGGCGGGGCAATTGGCGCGGCCTGGGCTGGCGTTGAAATGGGCGGTCCTGGTCGCCGCGCTATCTTGTGTTGTGACCATCTTGGTCGCGCATCAGGCCATTTTGGCGGTACTGGATTGGCCCTGGGCCATGCGCACCGCGCTGCTTGTACTTGCCATCGCGCCGGCATCCCTGGCCTTGGGTTTTCCCTTCCCGCTGGGGCTGGATCGTTTCCAGCAGGAAGGCCCCGCGCTTTTGCCCTGGGCTTGGGCGCTGAATGGCGCCTTTTCCGTAGTTGCCACGCCGCTCGCGAATTTGGTCGGCCATGGGCTTGGGCTTACAGCGCTTTTGTTGGGTGGCCTTGCTTGCTATCTCTCAACCGTTATTGTTTGGCCAAGAAACTGATCGGGTCTTGAACATGCTGCTCTCTCGTCGGGCTTTGCTGGCTGGTGCTTCCGCTGGCGTGCTTTCCACGCCTGCCCTTGCGCAATCAAGCGCCTGGAACCGCGATGCCTTCCTAGCGGCGATGCGTGATTCCGGCCGCCCGATTGATATTTCCGAAGGCGCCTTTGCTGCCATCCAGGCGCGGCGCCAACCCACCCTGACGCGGATGGAAGCCTATCTGAAATCCCGCTTTGGGGAGGCTGATCCCGCCGTGCTGCGTGGCTTCGCTGAATTGCCGCGCGAATATTTCCATTACAATTACGAAGCGCGTCAGGCTTCCCCTTCCAACGCCTATGAGACAGAGGCGAAGCCCTGGGCGCTTGGTTTTGGTTCCGCGCTTTCTGACTATTTGGGCCAAGCCTATATGACCCAGGCCTGCCAGCCGAAGCCGGATCATGTGGTGCTGGAAATCGGCACGGGCTCCGGTTTTCAGGCCGCTTGGCTGTCGCGCATTGTCGCCAAGCAATATTCTATCGAAATCATCGAACCATTGGGCCGCGGCGTGCAGCAGATTTTCGCGCCACTTGGCTTGACCAATGTGGAAACCCGCGTGGGCGATGGGTTCTATGGCTGGCCCGAAGTGACGGGTGGCTTTGATACCATCATCGTCACCTGCGCCGCGCAATATGTGCCGCCCGCCTTGATCCAGCAGTTGAAGCCGGGCGGGCGTCTGGTGATTCCGATCGGCCAGCCCTTCCGGCGCGGCCAATTCCTCTACATCTACACGAAGGATGAGGAAGGCCGCGTGCGCAGCCGTAAGGATATGGGCGTTTATTTCATCCCCATGACCGGGGCGATGATGAAAACGCCCGCCCCGGCCGGCAGCGTGCCTCAGTAGCAAAATCAGCGCGCGGGCGTCACATCCTGCGCGCGGGTTCTTTCATCCACGCGCGAATCATGCGCGAAGCCGCGGCGCATCGCCCAGATATTTTTCTGCAAATGGGTGGAGATGATGCCGGCATCTTCCACCACCACACGCGTTGCCTGACGCACCAGGGCTTCACGCCTGGCGGGGTCCAATTCCCGTGCGGCGGTGGCAAGCAGCGTATCAAACTCGGGATTGGAATAGCGCCCACGATTGACCGAACCCGTACCCCGCGCGCGGTCAAAAGTTGCGGCGATGGAACGCAAACCCGCCATCGGTTCACCGGTAGAACTACCCCAGGAAACCAGGAATACCGAAAATTCCTGCCGCGATGCCTTGGCGATGAAGCTGGCATAGGGCGCTACATCCACCTGGGTACGAATGCCAATGCGGGTCCACATCTGCCCAACGGCTTGCGTGATCCGCGCATCATTCGGATAGCGATCATTCGGCCCGTGCAAAGTCAGGCGAAAACCATTGGGGTAGCCCGCTTCCGCCAGTAACTTCTTTGCTTGATCAGGATCAGCGCGCGTCGCCGCCAGTTCCGGCACATAGGCAAAGCCACCTTCCGGCATTACCTGCCGGGTCGCACTCGCCGCACCTTCCATCACGCGCGCCACAATCGCCGGGCGATCGATGGCAAGTGAAAGCGCGCGGCGCACCCGCACATCTTTCAGCGGATTGCGGTCAAAAGGCTTGCCGTCATTATCCGTGATGAAGGGCGTTGGCCCATCGCGCATATGATCCAAAGCAAAATAGATGAAGCGCATGCTATCTATTTCACTAAGTGCAATGCGCTGATCCCGCCTGAGTCGTTCAATATCCGAAGTCGGCACCTGGTCAATGAAATCAATGTCACCCGCCAGTAGTGCTGCCGTGCGGCCCGCATCATTGGTGATCATCCGGTAATCCACGCTCTGCCAGGCAGGGCGCCCACGCCAATGCCCATCAAAGCGCTGCAAATCAATCCGATCCCCGGAACGATAAGCCATCATGCGATAAGGCCCGGTACCAATGGCGGCGCGGCCCGCGTTGAAATCCTCGGTCGTGGCACCCTGATGGGTTTCGCGGTCCAGCATCGGCACTTGCGCCAAATCCGTCGGCAGCAGCGGCGCCGGGCCGTTGGTGCGGAAGCGCAGCGTATGGGAATCAATAATCTCAACGCCCGTAATGGCCTGGGTATAGGTGCGGAAAGACCCAGGACTATTCAGCACTTGCGGAATGCGTTCCAGCGTGAAGGCCACATCCTCGGCAGTGAAATCAGACCCATTATGAAAACGCACACCGCGGCGGAGCGTAAATTCCCAGGCATCCTCACCAACTGGCTTCCAGGATTCGGCCAAGGAAGAAATGAGCCGCGCCTTGGCATCCGTTTCCAGCAAATTGTCGAATACCATGGAAGCATAGGCGTTATTGGGTGAGATATTGTGGAAATGCGGATCGGCCGAGGTGATCTGCGCCCCCACACCCATGCGAAGATTCTGCGCCTGCGCTGGCAGGGAGGCGACAAGGGCGGCGAGCAATAGGCGCTTCATGGCGGGCTTCCTTAGCTCAGCAAATAAGCCGCGCCGGAACGGGCGCAGATATCGCGGATATGCTTATCCAATGCGGGCGGCACAGGAATGCCATGCTTCAGGCGGCGTTGCCGTTCCCCTTCTTCCGGATCACCCGCCACCAGCACGGGCTTGGCGGGATCTGCCGCTGGCGTGGCGTGCAATTCATCAATCACCGCATCCAGATCGGCTTCGAATTCGCCAGGTGCGCGGAAGGCGCCAGGGTCAATCGCCATGAAGAAATGCCCGATATCATCGGGATCATTCGGCTTTTGCATGCGGTTACGAATGGGGGAGAAGGAAGAACCAACCAGCGTGCCACCCAAAATATGCACCATCATCGCCAAGCCATAGCCCTTATGGCTCGCCATTTCCGGTGAACCACCCAGCGGTGACAAACCGCCTTCCGGTTCTTCATGCAAAATCTTCATGCCGCGCTTGGCATCCGTGATGGGATTGCCCGCGCCATCCACCACCCAACCCGCAGGCATGGCGCGTTCATTCAGATCATAGACCTTCACCTTGCCCGCCGCCGTGGTGGTGGTGGCCATATCCAGCACGAAGGGCAGGTTGCGCCCAGCAGGCGCCGCGAAAGCGATGGGGTTGGTGCCCAGCACCGGCTTCGCGCCGCGCGTTGGCACCATGGTCACGCCGCGCGTAGCGCTGGTAACAAGCCCAATGGCGCCGCGCCGTGCGGCGATACGTGCATAAACACCCGCCGCGCCGAAGTGATGCGAATTGCGCACCCCCACCACACCAAGCCCGGCTTCCTTCGCCATATCCACGGCCAAATTCATGCCATAGGCGGAAACCGGATGCCCAAGCCCAGCACCGGCATCAATCAGCGCGGTGCAAGCAGTGCGGCGCTCAATCTTGGGCCGCGCATTGATCTTCAACTTGCCTTCCTGCAAGCGCTTTTCATAGGTCATCAGCATGGAAATGCCGTGGCTATCCACGCCGGCCAGATCGGTTTCGATCATCACCTCGGCGGTGGTTTCAATCAATTTCGGGTCCATGCCCCAAGCGGAGAGCACGGCAATGATTTGGGCGCGGCAGGTTTCAGCCGAAATAAGCGGCAAGGCGGGGCTCCTGTTATCGAAGCCCTATCCTAAACCCGCTATTTCACTTCGCGCCACTACTGCGCGCCCGGTTCACCTGCGTTCGCGATAGACGCTATAAATCTCTGCTTGGCCGCAGTTTCCGGGCCGCCAAGTGATTCCACTTGGCTTGGTCTAACGCTTCTTGCCGCCGACGCGTTCCATGGAAGCGATACGCAGCGCAGCCTTGCCGGACGCCTTGGCGATTTCATTGTCCTGCGCTTCAATTTCCTTGCGCGCGGGCAGGTCACCATCAAGCCCGCCTAGCAATTCAGCGGGCACTTTGCGGTTGGAACGGCGGCTGCCATCCTCATAAAGAACATCAAAAAGCACGAAGCGTGCCTGCGTTCCTGGCTTATTGGCCATGTCAATCTCCTTCAGTCTTCAGACTGCTTTTGGGCGTCGGCATTGGCATCGGTGTCTGCTTCAGCATCGCCTTCGCCTTCGGGCGCGTCTTCGCCGGATTTGCGCCGCGCTACCGCTTCCTTCAGCGCTTCCAGCTTCGCTTCCTTGCGCGCCTGCTTCGCCCTGTTCACCTCAGCACGATTCTGACCGTAATTCGGTTTGCGCGCCATGCCGCTTCTCCAAACATAAAAAAGGAAACGGGGCGGCACTGGGCCACCCCGTCCCCGATAGATTGCCGAACTTTACAGCGCTAAAAAGCGCTGCAGTTACGGATCAGATCTTGCGCAGATTGCCGGCAGAGATCTTGCCCTGCTGGCCCTTCTGCAATTCAAAATCAATCTTGTCGCCTTCGTTCAGGCCTTGCAGGCCAGAACGCTGGACATCGCTGACATGGACGAAGACGTCCTTGCTGCCATCATCGGGTTGGATGAAGCCATAACCCTTAGTAGCGTTGAACCATTTTACAGTGCCGGTTGCCATGCTGTTCGCTCCGGTTGAGGAAAAGCCGTCGCACGGAATCGCGCTACGGGCCGACCATCGCTACAGCCCAACCATGGGAAGGCACGGGAAGCAGGTTTGAGGGGACTTGCCAAACCTTCATAGGGTTGGGCCGGAACGCCCAAACCGGACGAGGTGACGAAACGCATATGGGCTTTTCCTGGCCCAATCGCAACCTTTACTTTCAAATAAGCGAAAAAAGCCCGTGATGCGCTATTCCAGCCAATGCCGAGACGGGAGCACCACCACCCCATTCGAACGCCCGCCATTGAAGGTTTCGATGCGCGCAGCATAGCCCTGAGCCGCGATCATGCCCGTTGGCACATCAATCGCGACGCGCCCGGCAATCGCAATCCGCGCTTCCTGCCCGGTATTGCCAAGCGGACCGGCCAATTCCACGGCGCATATCGCCACCAGCACTTGGCGCGCGCCCAGGCGCGAAAGACCCTCTGGCCGGCAGGTTGCGCCGCGGGCTTGGTCTGGGATGGGCATTTCGAAAATAGCCCCAGGCGCAAGGCGCCGTGCCGTCAGGCTCCAGCTTTCGAATTGCCGGCGCCAGGGCACCAAGGCGCCATCGCGTGCTGCGTCAGGGGGTTCATGGGTGAAGCTGATGATGCTGCCATCATCGCGCCGCAGCACTGCAAGCTTTTCGCCGCGCAATACTTCTGGTGCCAGGCTAAGCCGCACCGCACGCGCCGCCGCATCACGTTCCACCGCCGCCACAGACAGGCAATCGCGGCGCGGCGCGCGATCCGGCCTTTCCGATTGCTCACGGCACAGCTTGCGCCAAGGGCCCCAGGCGGCACCGCCAATCGCCACGGGCGTGGTGAAGGCGGTGACGGGCGCGCTGAGCGGCAAGGGCGGCGCGGCGCTGCGCCAATCCGGCGCTTGTGCGGCCGCGCCGCCGCCCAGAAGGCTCAGCGCAACCAGAGGGAAGCGTAACAAGAGCCGGAGCATTTTCAAGCCAAGTGGCATCACTTGGCGACTCGGAAAATGCGACCAGACAAAGGTTTAGTGTGTTCGCCGTGAACGTATGTGAGCGGGAAACACACTAAAAAGGTTCGGGCGCTGGAATGGCGTTGATGCCAAGGCTGCGCGCCGTGTCGGCCAGAATATCCCAAGTGGTCCCATCCACTGGAATGCCGCCCGCCAACCGCGCCGCGCGTGTTGCCCTTTCCTTCTCACCGGCGACCAGCACGGGTTGATCCGGATCAGCGGGCGGTGAGGCTTTCACATGCGCGATCACCGCGGCCATTTCGGCGCGGAAGGCGGCCAAATCGCCAAAGCGCCCCGGATCAATCACGAAGGAAAGCCAGCCATTGACGATGCTGCCATCCTTTGTGTGATGCGGCGCGGCTGTGACGCCGCCAATCAGCGCGCCGGCCAGGATTTCGCACATCAAGGCCAGCCCATAGCCCTTATGCCCGCCGAAAGGCAGCAAAGCGCCGCGTGGTTGATCGCGATACAGCACGCCCGGGTCATTGGTGGGTTGGCCCTTGGCATCCACCAGCGCGCCATTGGGCACTGGCTTGCCGGCATTGAAAGCAACGCGGCATTTCCCAAGCGCAATCGCCGCCGTGGCAAAATCCAGGATCAGCGGATGTTCGCCTTCGGCAGTCGCCGGCACCGCGACACAAACGGGATTGGTGGACATGCGCCCATCACTCCCGCCAAAGGGCGCCACCGCGCCGGGGCCGGAAACGCCATTGACGAAATGAACCGAAATCATCCCCGCGCGCGCCGCCTGTTCTCCGTAGGACCCGATGCGCCCCAGATGATGCACATTGCGCAGCGCCATCACCGCATGGCCATGCTGGCGCGCAGCATTGATCGCCCAATCCATGGTGATGCGCCCAATGCGCTGGCCATAGCCCATCTTGCCGTCAAACACGGCAAGGGATGGTTCCTGGCGCACCGCTTCCGGCATGACGCCGGCATTAAGCTTGCCGGCGCGAAGATTTTCCACATAGCGCACCAGCAGCATGATGCCGTGGCTGTCATGGCCTTGTAGATTCGATTCCAGCAAATGATCCGTGACCATTGCCGCTTCATCTTCCGCGCTACCACCAGCGCGGATCATGGCATGCACCAGGCCGCGCAGCGCGGCAGGATCAACTCGGAGTATCGGGGCGGCTTTCATGATTCCCTCCAGGGGCGGCGCTGCCAAAGGCCGCGTAAGTCTTTTTCATTGCGTTCAACCTCGGCGCGATAGGCATCACCAATCAGTGGCGATAAAGGCAGGCCAAGACGTTCCGCTTCCTTGATGAAGTTCGGATCAGACAGCGCGGCGCGGAAAGCAGATTCCAGCCGTGTGCGGATTTCGGCCGGCAGGCCGGGCGGTGCCACCACGCCGCGCGTGGCGCCGCTGATCAGATTGAAACCTTGCTCTCCAAAGGTTGGCACCTCCGGCGTGCCTGCCCAGCGCGTGGCGGCGGCCTGGCCAAGCGCGCGGATCCTGCCATCACGCAGCAGGGCTAAGCTCTCACTCATGTTGAAGGCGCCGACTTGCAAATGCCCGCCCAGCAGCGCGGTGGAAAGCGGTGCCATGCCATTGAAGGGCGCATGGGTCATGGGTGGTACGCTGGCCATTTCCTCAAAGGCGATCACCAGCAAATGATCATCGGAACCAATGCCGGTGCTGCCATAGGAAATCTGCCCTGGCCGTGCTTTGGCCGCAGCCACCAGATCAGCCAGGCTGCGCAAAGGCGAATTGGCGGCAACAAACAGCCCGCCGGGATCATCCACCACATTGGCGATATAAGTGAAATCCAGTGCCTTGTAGCGAACCTGCCGTTCCATGGGATAGGTCACCAAGGCGGGCACGGAGGTCGCCGCCAGCGTATAACCATCAGGCGCGGCACCAAAGGCCACTTCCCAGCCAAGCTGCCCGCCGGCGCCGGCCCGATTGACCACAACAAACCGCGCGCCCGGCAATTGCGCCTGAAGCCCCGGCAGAATCATGCGCGCCATGGTGTCCACCCCGCCGCCCGGCGGGAAGGGGACAATGATTTCAATCGGTCTATCACCCGGCCAAGCGGCATGGGCGATGCGCGGTGCGGCAAGCGCCGAAGCGGCAAGCCCGGTCAGCATAAGGCGACGTGACGGCATGGTGTTCTCTCCCGGTTTGTTGGTTTTCAGGGTAGTTCCTTCAGAAAGCGATCAAGCTCCTCGCGCCAGAAACGCGCCTGGCCTGTGGTGCCGTGGCCGGCGGTCTCGGGACTGCCTGGTATCAGCAAAAGCCGCGCATTCGGAATGCGCGCCATTGCCGCCGCCATCAGCCCGGTCTCATGCGGGTTGCGTTCATCATCGGCGGAATTGATCGCAAGCACCCGCGCGCGGATGCGCCCCAATAGCGGTTCGGGGTCATAATCCCGCGATGCCTCATACATATAGATCAGGTCATTGGCGTCAGCCGCCGCCGGCTGGGCCAGGCGCTGATCCAAAATGGCATCGGCCGCCGCGCGCGTCGGCGCGGATTTTTGCAACGCCTGAGACCCGCCATTGGTCGCAATATTGAAAAACAGAAAACCGAGGGAGAGTGAGGCCGGCTGGCTGCTA
>ENA-ORFA01001064-ORFA01001064.1-marine-metagenome-genome-assembly--contig:-NODE-1064-length-11124-cov-2.803748_pt1 | contig 11124 bp, 13 predicted proteins | sample MGYA00248621_ERZ508587 | MGnify/ENA primary metagenome ERZ508587 (study PRJEB26250, sample SAMN06266239) | marine metagenome | isolation source: Columbia River Estuary | place: USA:Columbia River... | reverse complement strand
CAGATCCGGGCGCGCTACCCGGTGCGCCTTGCGCCGGAAAACATGCAGCCGGCGGAATCCTGAAAGGGCTTCATCATGACCGTAGACAGGTTCGATACGTCCGGCTGCACGTCGACAATGAAGGCCGTCGTCACCACCGGCAATGGCGGCTACGACAGGCTCGTCTATCGGGACGTGCCGGTCCCCGTGCCCGGACCGGGCGAAGTGCTGATCAAGGTTCTGGCTGCAGGCATCAACAACACCGAGATCAACACGCGTTTGGGTTGGTATTCACAATCTGTGACCATGGGTACGAATGCAGTTGCCAACATTGACGAGTTGACTGAAGTTCAAAAACCTGATGGCGGATGGAATGTCGCGACGCCGTTTCCATTTATTCAAGGCACCGACTGTTGCGGGACGGTTGTGGGCATTGCCCAAGATGTTGCGAGCAGTTTTCTCGGCAATCGTGTACTCGTGAGACCATGCATGCGACCCGATGGCTTTGGTTCTATGCGCAATATCTGGATGGGTTCTGACTTCGATGGGGCATTTGCTCAGTTTGTAAAAGTGCCAGCAAGTGAAGTCTTTGTAATCAATTCAAATTGGAGTGATATAGAGCTGGGTTCGATTCCGTGTAGTTATGGTTCGGCTGAAAATATGTTGCATCGCGCAAAAGTTTGCGCAAATGAGCATGTGCTCGTTGCTGGCGCATCGGGAGGCGTTGGCTCTGCAGCCGTGCAGTTGGCAAAACTGCGTGGAGCCATGGTGACGGCGATAGTTGGTGCCGATAAAGCTCAGCATGCGATCAAAATTGGCGCAGACCGAATAGTTGAGCGGGGCACCGATATCGCTACTTTTTTGGGTCAAGAAACTGTTGATGTGGTTGTCGACAATGTCGGCGGAAAAGATTTTGAGTCAATGTTGCAAGTACTTCGTCGGGGCGGCCGTTACGTTTCGTCAGGAGCAATTGGTGGCCCAATTGTCAATCTAGACCTACGAACGTTCTACCTGAAAGATTTGATCCTGATCGGTTGCACAGCGTGGGATGAATCGGTGTTTGAAAATCTTGTGTCTTATATTGAAAAGAATCAGATCAAGCCAGTCGTGGCAAAAAGTTTTGCATTGCGTGACATAGCGCAAGCCCAATGCGAATTTTTAGAGAAAAAACACTTCGGCAAATTCGTGTTAGTACCAGAGCACTAATACATCAAGGTGTAAGAGGGGTAGTTCGAAAAGACCGCGTTTTAGACCGACTTGATGTCGGCGATTACTTGTGCCCAGCGGCTTTGATCACTTGAGTATGGGGCATAAAAGCTCAAGCGTTGAATAACGTCGCCGTAGCGCTTGGTGAGTTCTGGTGCGATTGTCTCTGGTTCGCCAACAACAGCAAACGTGTTGAGGATCTCATCGGTGATGAGATCACCCATCTCGACCCATTTGCCCTGCTTGGAGAGTGCGTTGAGTTGAGGTTGTAGATCGTTCCAGCCATGGATCTCGAGTACGCCCGAATAGGCGGGAGTCGAACCATAGAAAGCAATCTGTTGACGTGTGCCAGCGGCAGCTTGTTGCATCTCGTTCGCGCTGTTGCCGGTGACAACAAAGCTTGGTCCGACGATTTCAAAACCATCCATGGTCTTGCCTGCTTTGGCGCGACCGCGACGCAGTGCGGGGAGGGTGACTTCGCGCAAGTATTTTTCGGTTGTGAAACCGTGACAGATAAAACCATCACACACTTCGCCGGCAACTTCAGTCATCATTTCGCCAACACCGGCGAGAAAGATCTTTGGAACTCCAAAGTCACTGAGATCTTTTTTGTCAGGCGCGAAAAAAGGTGTCATCAGTGTGTGCTGATAAAACTCGCCACGAAACTCAAGTGGTGCGCCAGTGAGCCACGTGTCCCAGATGGCACGGATGGCCAAGATCATCTCGCGCATGCGGGGAGCAGGGTGGCTCCACTCCATGCTGAAGCGTTTGGTGATGTGCGGTTTGATTTGGCTGCCTAAACCAAGAATGAAACGGCCTTTGGAATATGACTGCAAGTCCCATGCTGTGTTGGCCAGTGTCATTGGGTTGCGTGCAAACGCAACTGCGATGCTTGTGCCGATCTCGAGAGTGCTGGTGTGTTCGGCTGCAAGGAGTAGTGGCAAGAACGGGTCGTGCGATGTTTCGGCAGTCCAGCCGCCTGTGTAACCAGCGCGCTCGAGTTCTTGTGCGCTTGATGCGGCGTTGTGCAATGAACTGGGAATGCCGCCGTCGAGTTTCATGAGTCTGTGCGGTTTTCGCGCAAAAACTTTTCGAGTTCGGCAGCAAGTTCGTCGCCGCTTGGAAGTGGAACACCACCAAAGCCCGTGGTCAGTGTGCCGTTGCCGCTGTGCTCGGCATCAAATGCAATTTCGAGTTGGGTGAGCATCGCTGCGTGTTCTGGATTGGTGCGCACAAGTTGGTCGAGACGCTCGCGTTGCACGACTGCTTGTTCAAGGATGCCACTGATATCGAGAGTGAGACCACCCACGTCGCACACTGCACCGAGCAGTGCTGCCGATGCTGGTGGATACGCCATCGACGCAACATAGTGCGGCACCTGGGCCCATAGTCCAAGCGCATCGATCTGTTGATCGTGAAGTGCGTGCTCGAGAGCTGCTTCCATGCCGGCAGGAACATCGAGTGAGCTCTTGATATAAGGAAGGGTTTGAATGAGTGGAGCGTTGGGTGACGTGCACGAGATCTGCACCGCGCGAGTGTGCGGGGTGGCAACTGGGTATGCGCCTAAGCCGAGCATGCGGCGCACGCCGAGAGTGGTTGAGAGGGTTGCTACTTCGTTGGCAAATTGCTTCCAGCGAGAGTCTGGCTCGGGACCTGTCAAGAGCAAAACGTCGCGGTGATTGACATCGTGACCGATCATCAGGTGTGGAGCGGACCAGTCGAGTTTGGTGTTGACACCTTCGCGAAGTTCCATTGTTGGTCGTCGTGCGCGGTAGTCGACAAACAAGTCGGTATCAAATTCGAGCAACATTGTTGCGCCGGTTTCCGAGATGAGAGATTCCATTGCATTACCTGCAGCCACCGAGGTGTCAATCCAGCCACTAAACATCACGACAAGGAGCGGATCGCTTAATCGTGGAAGTGTGTTGCCAAACTGTGGGGCAATGCGATATGCGTCGCTCATTGTGTGATCATTGTAGGCGCGAGAGCAACAATTCGGCTTTTTGTGCCGATGCTTCAACCTGTAATTTGAAAGGTTCAAAAGCGGTTGTGTCGGTTTGTTCGCCCATGGCGCCCGAAATGTAGCGGGCGTAGACACCTTCAATAATGCAGGCAAGTTTCCAGTAGGCAAATGCAACGTAATAATCCAAATGCGAAATGTCTCGACCAGAAACTTGCGCGTAGCGCTCTGCAAGTTGTGCGCGATTCAAAAATCCTTCGGCGGTTGTGGTGCCAAATGTGGTGCCAGAAGGTTCGTCGGTCGGACCACTCCAATAGACCATGAGTAAACCAAGGTCGGCGAGTGGGTCGCCGAGTGTGCACAACTCCCAGTCGAGTACCGCAATGATGTCGCCTGCACTATTGATCATGCAGTTGTCCAAGCGGTAGTCGCCGTGCACAATCGTTGCGGGGCCTTGCACGGGTAAATGTTTGAGCAATTCGTCATGCACTCTGTCAACGGCACTCAACTCGCGTGTCTTAGAAGCATTCCATTGCCCGTACCAACGCTTGAGTTGGCGCTCGATATAGCCGTCGTGTCGACCAAGTTCGCCTAACCCAACAGCGACAGGATCGACAGCATGAATGGCCGCCATCGTGTCGACGAGCGAGTTGCTGGCTTGCAGGCGAGTGGCCGGAGTAAGCGTGCTCGATGCAATCTCTGGATCGCGCACAATGATTCCATCGACGAAACCCATTACATAAAACGGCGCATCATTTATTGAAACGTCATCGCACATCGCAAGAGTTGGGGCTACTGGCACCTTGGTGTTCTGCAGCGCCGAGATCACACGGTGTTCGCGACCCATGTCGTGCGCGCTGGCAAGAGCATGGCTCAGTGGCGGCCGGCGCAACACATAGTGATGGTTGGCGCTATCGGTCACGCTAAACGTGAGGTTGGAGTGACCACCTGCGATGAGTTCAAAATGAAAAGGTGCAACTGAGCCGGCAACATTTGCGCTCAGCCATTGAGTTACCGATTCTGCATTAATGCCCGCAGGCGTTGGGTGCGTTGCATTCATTGACAAGCAAACTTAGTCAAGCAAGGGCTTGATGTCATACTCGGCAGTATCGTCGTGGGTATGGCGATTGATGTAACCGATGCAACGTTTCAGGCCGAGGTTTTAGAGCGCTCGAAGACCACGCCCGTCATTGTTGATCTGTGGGCGCCATGGTGCGGGCCGTGCAAGACGATTGGACCAATTCTCGAAAAACTCACCGATGCCACCGGGGGCAGGGTGATACTTGCCAAAGTAAACGTGGATGAAAATCCGGCGATTTCTGCAGCGTTCAAAGTGCAATCGATACCTGCTGTGTATGCGCTCAAAGACGGGGCAATGTTTGACGGTTTTGTCGGCGCGCAGTCCGAGCACGTAATCGCCGAATTTGTACAGTCACTGATGCCTGAGGGTGGAGTGCCGACTGTTGAGTCGTTGTTGGCGATTGGTGATGAGGCAAGTTTGCGGGAAGCATTTGTGCTCAAGCCGGGTGACGAACAAATTGCGATCTTGTTGGCCGAGTTGTTGCTGGCTCAAGGTGATGTGACTGGCGCGTTGGGTGTGCTGGCATTGGTGCCCGAGACCGACAAGGTGCGAGTAGTTATCGCTGCAGCCCGAGCCGCCTTTGCGCCAACTGATGATTATGACGCGCAACTGATAGCACTACTGCCTCAAGTGAAAGCTGATGAAGACGCGCGCAAAAAGTATCTAGACATCATGGAAGCGATGGGTCCACTCGACCCTCGCAGCGCTGGTCACCGAAAAAGATTGACCGCACAACTCTTCTAGTTGCGGCACACATTGGGTCGTGCCAAGACCACTCATCGACTTCATTCATTGGATTGGATTTAGCCGCATCTTGGCCTCGGCGTTCGGTGTTGTTGTCATGGTCGTCGGTGTGTGGTGGGTGGTGCGAGTGCCGCCTCCACCACCCGAGGCAAGTATTCCGTTTGCAACGACATCAGTTGTATCAAACGCTATTGCATCAAACACGGGTGAGACATCGGCTCTTCCATCTTCAGTAAACATCATGGTGTATGTGTCGGGTGAGGTGGTCAAACCAGGTGTGTATGTGTTGTTGGCAACAGCGCGAGTGATTGATGCGCTGCAGGCGGCAGGCGGCGCAACAAATCACGCTGATCTCGTTGTGGTCAATCTTGCTGCACCACTTGTGGACGCTGCACAAGTGTTTATTCCGCGAATGGGCTCAACACCTCGAGTGACATTGCCCCGACCACACGCAGGCATCAACTTGCCGATTGCTGGCGGTAGCGGTGGTACTGGTGCGGGTGGTGGCGCGACGTCTACTACTGGCATTGTCGATATCAATAGCGCAACATTGTCTGATCTAGATGCACTGCCAGGTGTTGGGCCATCGACTGCGCAAGCGATTATTGATTATCGAACTGCCAACGGACCATACGCATCTGTCGATGACTTACTCAATGTTCGCGGTATCGGGCCATCAAAACTTGCGGCGATGCGCGCACGAGTGCGTGTGTAATTGGGTGTGCTACAACGCGCCGAGCACAATGGCGCTCAGTGCCAATGCCAACACTGCGCCAATGGCAACGCCAATGGCAAGTGGTCGAAATTCTCGTGCCCATTCTGGCCAGCCAACAACTGCGCGACGAGTCGCCCGAATGGCCGACACGTGGCCAAGAGCAAACCAGATGGCGGCACTTGCCAATGTGGCAAGTGTGTAACTGGCAAATGTTGAAACAGCAGGAACACCTGCGATGGACAACACGGGCAGTGCAATCACCAAGATCAGATATCCCAGGATGCCAAGCAGTGAGCCAGGAAGAGCAAGCAAAATCAGGCCAACGAGGGCGAGTGAAGCGCTCATGGCAACGGCCACGACGCCTCCACGCTTGCGCACCAAATTGCGGTTGGCAATGATGCCGTCTACAACGATGCGCGGCGAACGCGCGCGCGGTTGCGACGTTTCTACATCTGACATACCTCAATTCTACGAGACGCAACATGGTTCAAGTGGGCATCTGTTGCAATTTGGCGACAACAGCGTGTTGGCGTTAGCAATCGTGTTGTTGGTGTGCACGCGAATGTCGGCCAGCATCACAAATCATGTTGTATTGAGTTTGTGTGTTAGCGCTGTATTGGTTATCGGTAGCGCATTGCGTAGGAGGAACATCTTCTTGACAACAATGATGATTTTCTTCGGATTTTCTGGCGTGGGTTTGGGTGCGCATTCGTGGAGCCAACTTCGACAACCGCAATTGGGTTCGTTTGATGGCACTGCAAAGGTCATGGAGGACCCGCAGTGGCGTAACGGAGGAGTGCAGACCGTACTGCAACTCGATGGCGAGCGGTTCATTGTCTATGCCTATGGTCTGCCCGGAAGAAGATTGAGCAATCGCCAGGCTGGTGAGGTGTTGTGGGTTTCGGGAGATCGTTTGCGTCTTGAAGCAAGCAAACAAAACAGGTTGTCGTATCGACACATTGTGGGAACCTTTGCCGTGCGCGAGGTGAGCGAAAGTTTTGGCAATGGTGCGGTGCTGTATTTGAGTGCAAACAATATTCGCACAGCGTTAAAGCGATCTGCTGCAGTGATGCCTCGCGATGAAGGTGCACTTTTTATGGGCCTGATCATCGGCGATGATCGACAGCAACCAGCCACAATGATCACAGCATTTCGAAACAGCGGCTTGTCACACCTCACTGCGGTCTCTGGACAAAATGTTGCATTTCTCTTGACAGTGATGGGCCCGTTGCTGATGCGCGCTCGGTCGTCGTGGCGGCTTGGGTTGACGATGTTTGTGTTGTTGTGGTTTACCGTCGTGACACGAGGCGAGCCTTCGGTATTGCGAGCCGCGATGATGGCTGGGTTTGTTGCGCTGGGCTCAGCGCGCGGGCGCGACACACCGGCTCGGCGCATGCTCGGACTGGCAATCATTGTGCTCATCGTGTGCGACCCACTTCTTGCATGGTCGGTTGGGTTCTGGATGTCGAGTTCGGCAACGCTCGGTTTATTGGTAATCACCCCGCAACTTGCAAAGATCATTCCTGGGCCGACGTGGTTTTCTGCAGCCTTGTCCACGACTATGGGTGCACAGTTGGGGGTGATGCCGATCACGGCAATTATTTTTCACAGTGCGCCAGTGATTGCACTCGTTACCAACTTGTTGGCAGTACCTATTGCGGGTGCGGTGATGTTGGTAGGAATTCCACTTGGAATGTTGGCAGGAATATTGAGTCAAGTTTCGAGCGGCACAGTCATGACTGGTTGCGTGACGGCTCTGATGTGGCCGGTTGAGGTTGCGGTGCGGTGGGTCTGGTGGGTGGCAGCGCTTGGCGAGCGCATGTCGTTACAAGGCAGTGTTAATGCCTTGGGTTGGGGCATCGTGGCTTTGTTGGTTATTTCTGCGAGAATATCGGCGTGGCGATCTATTTAATTACGGGCAGTGATGCCAGATTGGTTTCTGTCAAACTCACCGACCTCACTTCGCAATTGATTGGTGATGGCGACCGCAACACCATGTTGCTCAGTCATGATCTGGAAACGCTTGGCGCCGACGACCGAGACCAAGAAATTGCTAATGCCATGATCGGAGCGCAAACGGGTTCGCTCTTTGGCGGCGAGCGTGTGGTGGTGTTGCGGGGCATTGGTGAGGCAACGGTTGATCAACTCAAACCCTTGGTCGCATATCTTGCTCAGCCACTCGAAGACACGCAACTTGTGCTCACAGGATCGGGCAAGCTTGCGAAATCAATCACTGATGCGCTCAAGCAAGCAGGTGCGACAACTATAAATACGTCTCCACCAAGTCGTTTCAACGAACTCTCGATGTGGTTTCAAGAACAACTCACCGAAGCTGGGCTCAGAATTGATTCCGCTGCGCTCAAAATGTTGATTGATTGGCTTGGTGAAGACCAAGCCAGACTGCCTTCGATAATCGAGGTTTTGATTTCTACCTATGGCACCAACAAGAAACTCACCATAGATGAGATTGAGCCATTCCTTGGACAAGAGGGCAGTGTCAAGCCTTGGGATTTGACCGATGCGATCGATCTCTCAAACTCGCCGAAGGCAATCGCGATGTTGCGACGAATGATTCGTAGTGGTGAGTACCACCCGATGCAATTGATGGCGCTTTTGCATAATCACTATGTGAAACTTCTCAAACTTGATGGGCCAGAAGTACACACTTCGAACGAAGCAATGACAATCATCGGGGCGAAAAGCGAATTTCAAGGAAAGAAATATTTGGAGGCTTATCGGCGACTTGGTAATGCCAATATTTCGGCCGCCTTGCAATTGCTCGCTAGGGCAGACGTTGATCTGCGCGGAGGCAAGGATTTAGAAGAGGAACTGATTATGGAAATCCTGGTCGCAAGACTCAGTCGCATGGGCGGCGCACCGCAGCATGCAAAAACCGGGGGAAGGTTTACTTCGCGGCGTTGATTTTTTTCATCAGGCGGCTCTTTTTGCGAGCTGCTTGACGAGGGTGAATAACACGCTTTGAAGCGGCCATATCGAGGCGCTTGACGGCGAGGCGCAATGCCTCTGGGTTTTCAGGAGTACCGATTGTCTCGGTGGCGTTCTTCAAGCGTGTACGCACTTCGCTCTTCGTCGCGCGGTTGCGCGAGGTGGCCTTGGCGTTGGTGAGGATTCGCTTCTTTTGGCTCTTGATATTTGCCACTTCGACTACCCAGCTCTTTCGTCAGATGTTCCCGTGTATTTGGGGACTCTTCAGGCTAACAGCGGTTCGGCGGCAGCCCCAACTGTAGAATTTGGGGGCTGTAGTGCCATTGCCCACCCCACAAACTTGGCCCAGCAGAACAGAATCGCCTCAATGGATCTCGCAAACATCCGCAATTTCTCGATCATTGCTCACATCGACCACGGCAAGTCCACCTTGTCCGACCGCATCCTTGAGATGACCGGTGCTGTGCAATCCCGAGACATGCGGGCCCAATACCTCGACTCGATGGACTTGGAGCGCGAGCGCGGTATCACGATCAAGGCTCAGAACGTTCGCGTGCCGTGGAAGGGTCACACGTTTCATCTCATCGATACTCCCGGCCACGTTGACTTCGGTTATGAAGTAAGCCGTTCGCTGGCGGCATGTGAGGGCGTGGTGCTTGTTGTGGATGCGGCGCAGGGCATCGAAGCCCAGACGCTTGCTAACTGTTATCTCGCATTAGAGAGCAATCTTGAAATTGTTGCGGTGTTGAACAAGATTGACTTGCCCGCCGCCGATCCGGATCGGTACGCAATGGAAATTGAGAAGGTTCTTGGTATTCCAGCAGAGGACATTTTGCGAATTTCTGCAAAGACGGGCGTTGGAGTTCCCGAACTTTTGGATGCAGTAATCGAACGAATTCCTGCGCCAAGCGGTGACGCTGAAGCACCTTTGCAAGCGCTCATCTTCGACTCGCAATACGACACCTATCGGGGAGTGGTCTCAAGCATCCGCGTGATGAATGGTCGCCTTACGAGTGGAAGCAAATTGCTGTTCATGCAAACGAAAGCAACGCACGAGGTAATCGAGATTGGTGCACGCATGCCAGTGACGACACCCGTCGCCGAACTTGGGCCTGGCGAAGTGGGTTATCTCATTGCCGGAATCAAAGATGTAGGCGAGGCCCGAAGCGGTGAGACGGTAACGACCGCCATTAACCCTGCAGTAAATGTTCTTGACGGTTACCGCGACCCCAAGCCGATGGTGTTCTGCGGTTTGTTCCCAATTGACGGTGACGACTTCGAAAACTTGCGCGAAAGTTTGCAACGCCTCAAACTGAACGATGCATCAATCACCTACGAGCCCGAATCTTCTGGCGCATTGGGTTTTGGTTTCCGCTGCGGGTTCCTTGGTCTTTTGCACATGGAAATTGTGAAGGAACGCCTCGAGCGAGAGTTCAATTTGGCTCTTATTGCTACAGCGCCATCGGTTGAATACATGGTGCATAAGACCAATGGCGAAGTGGTGAAAGTTGACAACCCCGCCGACTTGCCTCAAACGGTGTACATCGGTTCGATCGAGGAGCCCTTCTTTCGCGTCAGCATCATCACGCCAAAGGAATACACGGGCTCGCTCATGGAGCTTTGTCAGGATCGGCGTGGCGAATTAATCAAGCTCGAGTACCTTTCGCCCGAGCGAGTGGACATGCAATACACGATGCCGTTGGCCGAAGTGGTCGTCGACTTCTTCGATCAGTTGAAGAGCCGTTCGCAGGGCTATGCCAGCCTCGACTACGACTTGGCGGGGTATCGCGCATCAGATTTGGTGCGCGTTGACATTTTGTTGAACGCGCTACCTGCGGATGCGTTTTCCACCATTGTTCACCGCGATAAGGCCTACGACTACGGCAATCGTATGTGCGGAAAATTGCGTGAGCTGACTCCGCGTCAAATGTTTGATGTTCCCATCCAGGCTGCAATCGGTGGTCGGATCATTGCGCGCGAAACCGTGAAAGCCAAGCGCAAGGACGTGCTTGCTAAGTGTTACGGCGGAGATATCTCGCGCAAACGAAAACTGTTGGAAAAGCAAAAAGAAGGTAAGAAGAAGATGAAGTCCATCGGTCGTGTCGAAGTGCCGGGCGATGTGTTCATCTCCGCACTCAAACTCGATGACTGAAATCACCCCAAAAAACGGGGCCATGTTTCGCTCGTTGCGGAGCTACAACGCTCGGTTGTTTTTTCTGGGTCTGCTGTTTTCGAACGTTGGCTCATGGCTGCAACTCACCGCAACATCGTTCCTGCTGTATCGGCTTACGGGTAGCGCGGTCACGCTTGGCGTCAACACGGCGCTGCAGTTTCTTCCTATGTTGCTGCTGGGGGCTTGGGCAGGAGCGTTGTCCGACCGATTTAATCGTCGTCGCATCACCCTCGTTACGCAATCACTCATGGCATTGCAGGCGATCGTGCTCGGCATTTGCGACATCACTGGCAACATCAACGTGCCAATTGTCTTTGCGC
>ENA-ORFA01001063-ORFA01001063.1-marine-metagenome-genome-assembly--contig:-NODE-1063-length-11125-cov-3.218230_pt1 | contig 11125 bp, 9 predicted proteins | sample MGYA00248621_ERZ508587 | MGnify/ENA primary metagenome ERZ508587 (study PRJEB26250, sample SAMN06266239) | marine metagenome | isolation source: Columbia River Estuary | place: USA:Columbia River Estuary... | reverse complement strand
TATGTCATGTGATGACAAATAGACGATAAAATAGCAAAGATGTCTTTATCTATTGTGATTTTAGCTGCAGGCAAAGGAACGCGGATGCGTTCTGATTTACCCAAAGTCTTGCAACCGCTTGCTCATAAACCTCTCCTCGGTTATGTCATTGATGCTTCTATGTCATTCAAACCTAAAGAGCTTGTGGTGGTTTATGGATATGGCGGCGATCTCGTCAAAAAAACATTTCCATTGCCCGATATTCAATGGGTAGAGCAAAAAGAACAATTAGGCACAGGCCATGCTTTGCAACAAGCTGTTCCTTTAATCAATGACGGGGGTAATACGCTCATTTTATATGGTGATGTACCTTTAATTGATCAAAAAACGATTGAACGCCTAATTATAAAAGGCCAAAAAAATTTAGCTGTTTTAACTTACTTAAAAGAGGATCCAAAAGGCTACGGCAGAATTGTAAGAAAAGACGGCCAAATACAAAAAATTGTGGAAGAAAAAGATTGTGATGAATCACAAAAAAATATTAAGGAAATTAATACAGGCATTATGTGCTCGCCTAATCATCTCTTAAAAAATTGGCTTACAAGACTGACCAATAAGAACGCCCAAAAAGAATATTATTTGACAGATATTGTAGGGCTGTCCATTGAAGATAACATTGAAGTATTAAGCGAATCTGCGGATAATGAAGTATCCATTACCGGAATTAATTCGAAATATGAATTAGCAACCATGGAAAGGAACTATCAACTTATGACAGCAAAAACATTGATGGAACAGGGTGTCACCATTATAGATCCGAGCCGAATTGATATCCGTGGCGAAGTCACAGCAGGACAAGATGTGACGATTGATGTAGGTTGTATTTTTGAAGGCAAGGTCATTCTGGGTAGTCATGTGAAAGTTGCAGCGTATTCGCATATCAAAGATAGCGTCATTGGTGACCATTCCTCGATCGAACCCTATTCACATATTGTTGAAAGTAAAGTGGGGAGCCATTGTCGTATTGGACCCTTTGCAAGATTAAGACCTGGTACCCAGCTTCAAAATCATGTGCACATTGGTAATTTTGTAGAAATTAAAAATAGTGAAGTGAACGATCACACCAACATCAATCACTTAAGCTATGTCGGCGATAGCCTTGTAGGCAAATCAGTCAACATAGGTGCCGGAACTATTACATGCAATTATGATGGTGCAAATAAACATCCGACTACCATTGAGGATGATGTTTTTATAGGATCAAATACAGCATTAGTAGCACCCGTTAAAATTGGTAAGGGCGCTACGATTGCAGCAGGATCGACGATTACTAAAGATGCTCCACCAGGAGATCTCACCGTGTCACGTGGAAAACAAACCAGCATTTCTGGCTGGAAAAAACCTACAAAGAAATAAAGAGAGAAATATATGTGCGGCATTGTAGGTGCAATTTCAAATAAAAATATCGTTCCACATTTAATCGAAGGATTAAGTCGTCTCGAATATCGTGGTTATGATTCCTCCGGTATTGCAGTATTAAGAAATGGCATTGAGCGAGTTCGTTCCGTAGGACGTGTTTCTGAGATTGAAGCAATGGTTAAAGATCAGAAATTGGAAGGATTTTTAGGTATCGGTCATACCAGATGGGCAACGCATGGCGGTGTCACTGAACTTAATGCACATCCGCATGTATCAGAGGGCGAGATTGCAGTAGTTCACAATGGGATCATTGAAAATTATGAAGAAAAACGTGAGCACCTTAAAAAATTAGGTTACCACTTTGAATCACAAACAGATACGGAAGTCATTGCACATCTCATTCATTATTTTATCAAACATGAAAATAAAACTCTTCTTGAAGCAACTCAAATGCTGGGTGAAGAATTAAGGGGTGCATTTGCAATTGCTGTGATCTCGCTTAAAAATCCTGATGAAATGATTTGTGCACGTCTAGGCTGCCCTCTTATCATAGGATTAGGAGATACACAAAATTTCATTGCATCAGATATTTCAGCGCTTTTAGCTGTCACTAGAAAAGTAATCTATCTTGAAGACGGTGATATTGTTCAAGTTAAAAAAGATGGCATTCAAATTTTTGATAAAGATAAAAAGGTGATTACACGTAAAACACATATTAGTGAAGTAACTTTATCCTCCATGGAATTAGGCCCATATGATCACTTTATGCAAAAAGAAATTTATGAGCAACCTCGCGCTTTGACCGATACGATTGAAGCCATCATTGATCAAGGCCATTTTGATGTAAGCTTGTTCGGGCAAAACGCAAAGGACGTATTTTCTAAAATAGATAGTATTTTAATTTTGGCGGCAGGGACAAGTTATTACGCAGGAGTCACGGCTAAGTATTGGTTAGAAAGTATTGCAAAAATACCAACCACGGTAGAAATCTCAAGCGAATATCGGTATCGCGACTCAGTACCTAATGCTAACCAATTGATCCTCACTATTTCTCAGTCGGGCGAAACTTTAGATACGATGGAAGCTTTAAAGCATGCCCAGTCTTTAGGTCAGCATTTAAGTTTAGCAATTTGTAATGTGCAGGAAAGTACGATTGCGCGTGCATCAAAACTTATTCTATATACAAGGGCAGGTGCAGAAATTGGCGTAGCATCTACTAAAGCTTTTACAACACAACTGGTATCCCTTTTTAGTTTAGCTGTGGCGATTGCTACTTTTAAAAAGCTTATTAACAAGACAGAAGAAAAAAATTATCTAGAAAGTTTAAGACATTTACCAGGTAGCATCCAACAAGCGCTTAACTTAGAACCGCAAATTAAAGAGTGGGCAAAGTTATTTGCTGATAAACACCATGCACTATTCCTGGGTCGAGGTATTCATTACCCGATTGCTATGGAAGGAGCGCTGAAATTAAAAGAGATTTCATATATTCATGCAGAAGCTTATCCTGCAGGCGAATTAAAGCATGGACCCTTAGCCTTGGTGGATCATGATATGCCAGTCGTAGTGATTGCACCAAACGACAATTTACTCGAAAAAGTAAAATCTAATATGCAGGAAGTCAAAGCGCGTGGCGGTGAAATTTTTGTGTTCGCAGATGCTGACAGTCATTTTTCGGAAAGTCCGGGTGTACGTGTGATCAGAACGCCAAGACATACAGGCGTATTGTCTCCGATTATTCACTCTATTCCGGTTCAGTTATTGGCTTATCATGTCGCACTTATTAAAGGCACAGATGTCGATAAACCTCGTAACCTAGCAAAGTCTGTCACGGTTGAGTAATAAATAATTTAATATGCCACCTATGGAAAATATTAAAAATATCACTTAAAGTTTTTCGTAAAAAGGATAAAATATTACCTAGAAGTTTATTTACATCAAAAAGGACATTCATTTAAATGGAAACTAAAACAATTGTGCAGTATGTAGTCGCTGGCGTTATCGTAGTAGGCTCACTATTCGTGGCTTACAATGCACAAGATAAAATTACCGGTCAAGCAAGTGAAATTAAAGCATTACAAAATCAAGTGGCCGTATTAACTGATCAGGCAGCTCAAAATGAAGAGCTGATCAATCAAAATAAAGCGCTTCAAATGGAAGTGAAAAATTTAGAAACAAAATTAGCGACAAAAACAAAAGCGTCTGCAAAAGCTAAAGCTTCAGCTAAAACTAAGACTAATAAAAAAGCTCATAAAGCGCATAAGGCTTCTAAAAAGAAATAACTTAGTAGTAGGTTTTATACCAGTCAACAAATTGCTTAACGCCTTCCTTGATGGAGGTGTTAGGTTTGAAATTGACCCAACGATTAAGTTCCGACGTATCTGCTGAAGTTTCTTTGACATCCCCTGGTTGCATATCTGTCATTTTCATAATTGCTTTTTTACCTAAAGCATCCTCAAGTGTTTCAATGAAGTGCATCAAGGGCAGGGGCTGACTATTGCCGATATTAAAAATACGATAAGGTGCATGACTTGAAGCTGGATCAGGATTTTTCGAATCAAAATTGGTACTAGGTGTTGCAGACTTAAATAATGTTTCTTTGACAGATACTATGATGTCGTCAATATAAGTAAAGTCACGCATCATATCGCCATGATTAAATACCTGAATAGGCTCATTAGCTAAAATAGCTTTCGTGAATAATATAGGTGACATATCAGGCCTTCCCCATGGACCATACACCGTAAAAAAACGTAAACCTGTTGTAGGGATTTGATAAAGATGACTATAAGTATGAGCCATGAGTTCATTAGCTTTCTTAGTCGCAGCATAAAGACTGATTGGATGATCTACATTGTCGTGTTCGCTGAATGGCACTTTCTCGTTTCCACCATATACACTTGAACTACTTGCAAAGACAAGATGTTCAGCCTTAATTGTGCGACAACCTTCTAATATATTAATAAATCCTTGTATGTTGGAATCAATGTAAACATACGGATTTTGAATGGAGTAACGCACGCCTGCTTGTGCTGCAAGATGAAGAACTCGTTGAGGTATTTCTTTTTTAAAAAGATTAAGAACGTCTTTTTGGTCTTTAATATCAAGCTTTAGAAAACGAAAATGCTTATAACTTTCTAATATTTTAAGCCGATCATTTTTTAAAGCCACATCGTAATAGTCATTCAGATTATCGATACCAATAATTTCATGACCATCATCAAGAAGTTTTTTGGCGCAATGCATGCCAATAAAACCGGCTACACCTGTCACCAAGATTTTCATTTAACGTCCAATAGGATAGTAATTAAATCCAAGTGCTCGAACAGCTTTTGGATCATAAAGATTTCTACCATCAAAAATCATGGGAGATTTTAGTGAAGATTTAATTAATGTAAAATCTGGACTTCTAAATTCTGTCCATTCTGTGACAATGATAAGCGCATCCGCATTTTTAAGTGCCTCATCTTGCGTATCAGCAAAAGTTAAATGTTTTTCATCTTTAAAAATACGCTTTCCTTCATCCATCGCTACAGGATCGTAAGCTGTGATCGAGGCTCCTGCTTTGATTAATTCATTAATCAGTATACGACTTGAAGCTTCTCGCATATCATCGGTGTTCGGTTTAAAAGCCAAACCCCATAATGCAAAATGTTTGCCTTTTAAATCTTCACCAAATTGCTTTTTAACTTTTTTAGGCAATACAAATTTTTGAAGGTCATTCACCTCTTCAACTGCTTTAAGTAATTTCAAATCGAAACCAGCAACATCTTTAGCAGTTTTGATTAAAGCCTTCACATCTTTTGGAAAGCATGAACCGCCATAACCACACCCCGGATATAAAAAGTGATAACCAATACGTGAATCAGAACCTATACCTTGTCTCACCATTTCGATATCAGCGCCCAAAATTTCAGCTAAGTTAGCCAATTCGTTCATAAAACTAATGCGAGTAGCTAACATTGAATTAGCTGCGTATTTAATAAGCTCAGCACTTCTAAGGTTGGTGACCACAAGCCTTTCGTGATTTCTTTGAAAGGGAGCGTAAACTTGTTTCATAACTTCAATCGCTTTTGGGTCTTCAGTCCCAATGATAATTCGATCAGGCCGCATAAAATCTTCAACTGCAGCGCCTTCTTTTAAGAATTCTGGGTTAGAAACGACACTGTAATGAATATCGAGATTTCTTTTCTTTAGTTCTTCAGCTACTGCCGCTTTGACCATGTCACCTGTTCCAATTGGAACGGTTGATTTATCTACAATCACCTTGGCTGAATTCATAAAGCGACCAATATTACGAGCAGCTTCTGTCACATATTGCAGATCAGCAGAACCGTCTTCATCGGGAGGAGTGCCAACGGCTATGAATTGGACTTCACCAAAGCCTACCGCTTCTTCGACATTGGTGGTGAAAGAAAGACGACCATTTTCAACATTACGACGAACAATTTCTAAAAGGCCTGGCTCGTGAATAGGAATACCACCTTCTTTTAGAATACGAATTTTTTCTGCGTTTACGTCAAGACCTAAAACGTGATTACCCACCTCGGCTAAACATGCCGCAGCAACTAAACCCACATATCCTGTACCAACAACAGTAATTTTCATAATAATTCGTTGTATTTAAAGCTATATTTTACCTCTTTTGTTTAAGGCTTGTCTTTTCTAGATACGGAATTCACTTATAATTTAAAGAATATAAGAGGAGTTCATCATGACGACTTTATTTGAAGATTTACATATCCTTCAATCAGTTTGGGAAGACAATCTTGCGTATCAGGTGAAAGAAGGCTGGGTGTGGTTAGACCCTGTTTTGACTTTAGTGCGAGATTATTTTTTTGAGACCACAGTGGTAGTCACAGTGATTATTTTATATACCATTATTTTTTCTGCCATGTCACTTTATGGCCAAAAAAATGACTTTAAAAAAATCACGTATACAGATAAATTTAAAAATTTAGTTAAAGGTATCGATCTTCACTTAGGTAACGAGCCTAAACAATCCCTAGAAAAAAATAATGTTACAAAAACCGAAGAATGATTTATTCACTATAAAAAAGGATCATCGATACAACCCTTGTCTGAACACCCCTAAAACGTTTTTTTGGTCAGGCGTATTAAGTGGCACGTTACCTTAAAGTGAATGGGTTGATATAAGCGTCTTTTCTGATTTTAAAATTTACTTCTTCAGTGGTTTTTTTTCTTGAGCTTTCCCTGCCTGTATTTTTGTTTTCTTTACTGCCTTTTTTGCAGGCACTACTTTTTTGACTTCTTTTTTAGCCAAGGGTTTCTTTTCTTTTTTTGGCTCTGCTTTCGCAGCAGTCTTTTTTGCTAGGGAAGTTTCCAATTCTTTGACTTGATTTTCAAGAGAATCGATACGCAATAATTTTGTGTTGGCTTCTTCTAAGTCAGATTTAAGTTTCTTGATTTCAGCATCTTTAAAGTATGTTGCTTGATAACTCGCATAACCAAATATTAACGAACTGATAGAGATCACACCTGCTGCAATATAAACCGCTAATGTTTTTTTATTGGTCTCTTTTTTTTCGGGGAGAATAAAAGGCGTTTCTTCTTTTTGGTCGAATTCCATTTTTTGGGTCCTTAAGGTTAATTTTTTTAAATTTCATATGTAATATTTTATCTTATGTTGTTGATTTTGCAAAAAATAATTAATTATCTAATGATTAGCTTATAATTTATTTTATGAAAATATTAGATACGCATTTTTTAGCATTAGCATGCCTTTTATCTAAAGGACATCTTCTTATTGAAGATGTTCCTGGAACAGGCAAAACATTGCTTGCCAAAAATCTTGCACAGAAACTGGGCATCAAAACGATCCGTCTCCAATGCACAAATGATTTACTGCCATCGGATATATTAGGCTACAACTTTTATGATCAAGAAAAGAAGAAGATGATCTTTAAAAAAGGCCCTATATTTAGTCAAGTTTTATTAGCCGACGAATTAAATCGAGCGCCCTCTAAAACCCAGTCAGCACTTCTTGAAGCGATGGAAGAAAGCCAAGTGAGTATCGAAGGCGAAACATATCAGCTTGAAAAACCTTTTTTTGTCATCGCAACACAAAATCCAAGAGAGCATGTAGGTGTATTTGATTTGCCAGAGTCACAAATAGATCGCTTTTATTTGTCCCTGAAAATGAATGAGCTCAGTCGCAAGGATTACAAAACCATTTTGACGCAAGACAAACATGCATCTCCACTTGAGCTTATTAAAAATATCCCAGAAGGTAGTTCTAACATTACAAAAATTCAGTCATTGGTTGAAAAAATTCATATGCATACCGATGTACTTGAATATCAATTGACACTTGTTGAAAAGGCCGAAGAAGCTTTAGAGATTAATTTAGCCATTCGCTATCGAAAGCAACTTTACAGATTATCTCAATCGATTGCTTATCTATCGGGTAGAGATTTTGTGACACCAGACGATATTCAAGCTGTATTTGTTCCTTCTTTAAGGCATCGATGCAAACATCTAAGCGACTCAGAAACTATTCTTTTACTTGAAAAGATTATAAAAACGACTAAAGCACCTTAAAGCATGGAAATCGCGTGGACGCATAAGCTTTCTTTTCAACTGCAACATAAAAAAAAATTACGACAACGTATTGAAAGTATCCGTCAAGTTTATGCATTGCCCAACCGTTTTGGACTCTATCTCGCATTTACTTTATTCGGATCTGTGGCACTAGCCATCAGACTACAAAATAATATTTTATTACTGATCGTGGTCATACTGATGGTCATTTTTTTTCTATCCATGATTTGGTCTGCAGAAAATTTAATTGGAGTTTCTTGCCAAGTACAAAAAAAAATTTGCTTTGCCAACACACTTAATTCTATCTTTATTCATATTCATAAACCTCAAGGTGCCATGGACATTGATTTTATCTACAATAAAGTCACGACAAAGATAGACACTAGCAAAAAAATTAATATTAAGGTTTTCTTACATCAACGCGGACGGGAAGTTGTAAGCCCCATGATTTTGCAGTCAGGCTTTCCTTTTGGAATAATCCGTGCGTGGGTCGCACTCACAGCGGGCGACGTGATTGTGGCTCCGAGCCCTGCGACTTTAAAAGAGGTGAGGCAATATTTAGATGTGATGAATACCCTCATCAATCATCATTTAGATCGTGATCAGGGGGACTCAGTCGATCACTATAGAGATGCCCTAACGTCTGACCCGATCTCAAGAATTGATTGGAAGATCTTTGCATTAAAAGGGAAGAAGCTCACTAAGGTTTCACATAAGGATAAACGACATGATCACACTATCCTTGACTATGGATCAATCCAAAAGCTTGGTAAAGAAAAAGCGCTGAGCATCTTATGTGCGGCGTTGATCTATTGTGAAGCGAATCATATTCCTTGGGAATTAAAGCTGCCTAAAAAAAATATCCATCACCAGTCATCCAATGCAATTTATCAGGCCTATGAATCTCTTGCCTTGGCTTAATTTTTATAAGCAACCTAAAAATCGTTTTTTTATATGGCTACTGCCATTAAATTTTATTTTGATGAAATATTTAATTTGGTATGCCATGCCGCTTTATTTAGTAGGTTGGATTTTTTTACAGACAAAGTTATTGACCCATGTCTATTTAGTAGTGCGCGCTTTCATTTACGGGGTTTTGATTGCGGCTGCATTGTATGTAGAAAAAGATTTTACTAAGGCTGAGTTTTGGGTGTCACTTCTTTTTTATTTGATCCCGTTGATTGAATGGCATGACGATGAGAAAGTATCAAATTTATTGCTCACGCCTATTATTTTTTTAGTGGCCTCCGTTTTTATTTTTAAGCCCGATTTTTTTATTATGCTTTTTATGATTATCTGGCTAATCTTTTTTCTATTTATTTATATTGAGCTTTATTGTCAGCAAGCTTTAAATTTATTTACGATTCGCTGGGGTTATCTTATTCGTATATCAAGCCTTATCTCAGTGCTATCCTTGATCGTTTTTATAGCCTTGCCGCGGTTTTCTTTTGGCATCATCCCCTCATTTAATCAAGCTAAAGATAGTTTATTAAGCTTAAACGATCAAATTGATTTAGATACGTTAGGCCCCATTCAAAAAAATGATGCAGTGAGTATGCGTATTTTAGTTGAAGGGGGAACGCCTCTACAGGATCTCTACTGGAAATTTTATGTCCTAAGCGATAACGATGCGATCTCTTGGAAAAGAGATGTCAATGCCAAAGAGATCATGCAACAAAAAAATTCAATATCAGGCGATACCATACGTTATAAGGTTTTATCTGACGGGGTAGAAATCAAAGCAGTTCCATCCATAGGGATACCTATTGAGACGCCTGAGATTAAAGACATGCTGATGGTGAATGAAAATGGAGAAATTATTTTACGAGACAAAACAAAACCTTTAGGCGATGTTTTTATCACTGCTTCTCTTGAAACTTCTGACATAAGTCCTTACAAAGAAAAAGTAGCCATTCAGATGGCGCCACAGTTACAAGCGTGGGCAAAAAAATTACGTGCCTCATCCGATAGCGATGCCATCTTTGTCAAAGCCTTTATAAACTATTTGCAAAAGGAGTTCAGGTATACGCTTGATACAAAAGTATTTCAGTATAACGGTCTCGATCAATTTTTTTTCAATGAAAAAAAAGGTTACTGCAGTCACTTCGCAATGGCGATGGCTACTGCCTTACGCGCTAATCAAATCCCTGCCAATGTCGTCATGGGTTTCTACCATGGAGAGTGGAATGAAGTGGGGGGCTACTATATCCTAAGAAATTCCGATGCCCATGCGTGGGTTGAGGCAAAGTTAGATCAAGGACCTTGGCAAAGAATTGACCCTACAAAATTTATTCAGTCTCTGCCAAATGAGATTAACCGACCCATGCAAACACAACAAATGGTCGATGGTAAGCGCTACAGATGGGAATTTTTGCGAACAATCTTACACCGCATAGATTACTTCGATGCGCAGGTGACGGGATCGATTTTATCTTATGGATACGATCAACAGGATACCGCAATACTTAACATCGATCGCTGGAAAAATTTAAAGTCTGTTGGTTTTATGATTTCCGTGATGGCCATCGTTTTAATCGTGATGTTATTTGGTATGTATTTACTTAAAATGAATCGCTCATCTTTTAATGCTATACAAATCATAGAAAGAAATTGGATCAATTTTTTAGAGACCAAACATCTGATAAATGGTACTTATTTTTTACAAATCGTTTTAGATAACAAGACTACCACCGAGCAACTAGTGATACAGCACTAAAATTTGCTTGAAATATAAAACTACAAACCTTCTTTCAGGATTGAACTGCTCCTATAATTTGGTATAACTTTCCAAATTATCTATCCCCCAGTTATCAAGCTCGTCTTGGCTCCATAATTCAGGAAAGAAAATTCTTTTTTGGTATTTGGGTAGCATATACTTACGCCAATCACTTCCACCGGTTGCTTCTTCTACAGTTCCATCTGGTTTTGCTAAATACTTGCCCGCAGCTGTATAATGCGCCATCACCCAGCGTACGTTCATGGTATGGTCGTAATGACGCATTGCCTTAACTAATTCAGGGTTTTTTTGATCGGTTTCAGGCAATTGTTTGAATTTTTGCCACAAATTAATCGTATTGTATTCTTCCATAGATCGAAGAAATTGCGCTTTGTATTTTCGTTCAAATTCTAAAATTAAGAACGATTTTTTGCCTGTTTCATGGTCTTT
>ENA-ORFA01001062-ORFA01001062.1-marine-metagenome-genome-assembly--contig:-NODE-1062-length-11130-cov-2.667783_pt1 | contig 11130 bp, 8 predicted proteins | sample MGYA00248621_ERZ508587 | MGnify/ENA primary metagenome ERZ508587 (study PRJEB26250, sample SAMN06266239) | marine metagenome | isolation source: Columbia River Estuary | place: USA:Columbia River Estuary... | reverse complement strand
ATCTTGATGTAACGCGCAACCGTCCCGACTGCACGGGCTATCTCGGAGTGGCTCGAGATCTCGCCGCAGGCTTGGCAAAGAGTTGTAAGCAGCCATCAAGCGAGATTGGCAAACTCGGCCCTCAGTTGACTGTTCCAGTTCAGATCCAGGCGCCGGATCGTTGCAGCCGGTTTACCGTCGTGGCCATGTCTGGGATCGTCGTTACCAAATCTCCAACATGGATCGAGCAAAGACTTTCTCGGGCAGGAATGAGATCCATCAACAACGTTGTCGACGTTTCGAATCTTGTGAATCTTGAGCTCAATCAACCTAACCATGCATACGACTTGCAGTCGGTGAACGCTGGCTTCATTGTTCGCATGGCAAGCAGCAACGAAGCGTTCACCACGCTTGACGGCAACGAGAGAAAGCTTGAAGCATCGGATTTGGTCATCGCCGATGCGGAAAATACAGCCGTCGGACTTGCCGGGATTATGGGCGGGTTGCATTCGGAGGTCACCGAGTCAACTCATTCGATAGCACTTGAGATTGCGTACTTCGAACCCAATGCCATTCGGTCAACTGCTACTCGTCTCGCATTACGTACAGAGGCATCACTGCGATTCGAACGCGGGGTAGACCCGTACGGAGCAGAAGCGGCCGTAGCTCGTTTCTCCGAACTTCTTCGTATCACCTGCCCTGATTTGGTTGTTCATGGAGGTTTCACTGATGAACGAACGGAGGCCTTGCCTTCGCAAAATCGAAAATGCGTTCTTCGTGCAAAGAGCGTGAAGAGAATATTGGGCATTGATTTGTCCGCTCAACATTTTGTGGATCTGTTGGTGCCAATCGGTTTCGGTGTAACCGAAATTAATGGCGGTGAAAGTTTCGAGATATCCATTCCCTCATGGCGTAATGACTGCACTTTGGAAATTGATGTGATCGAGGAGATCGCACGACATTACGGATACGACAAATTGGGCAAGATCGTCCCAACTTCACCTGTTCACGGTCGGTTATCCGAGATGCAGCAACGACGGAGGCTGGTGCGCGAGATCGTTGTCTCATTGGGAGCTAGCGAAGCAATGCCGAATCCGTTTCTTGCGCCTGGCGAATTAACAAAAGTCGGTCTGACTGAAGACAATGCGCTTCGGCTAGCAAATCCCTTGGTAGCAGAAGAAAGCGTGCTTCGAACATCTTTGATACCGGGGATGCTTAAGGCTGTCTCGTACAACCAGTCCCATCGCAATCGTGACATCTCGCTGTTCGAAATAGGTCATGTTTACCCTCAAGGCTCACAGGTGTTGCCAGACGAGTTCGAATCACTCTGCATCATGGTGGCCGGAGCCGATGCTTCTGCGGCTGTTGATCTGTGGAGTCAATTGTCGGCAGGCCTTTCTGTTGGTGCGCAGTTGTCGCAAGACAATCCACCGGCGGGTTATCACCAAACTCGAAGTGCTCAATTGCGGCGCGGAAAGGTGGTCCTTGGTTCGATCGGCGAAATCGACCCAACAGTTCTCGCTAATTTCGGCGTTGTAGGAAGGGTCGCGTGCGTAGAGGTAAACATTTCGCTTCTGCTCGCCGAAACGCCTAAACCGGCTGCAGCCCAATTCGTCAGTAAGTACCCATCAAGCGATTTCGATCTGGCGTTCGTTGCACCCGAGAAGGTGAGTTCTTCGGCCATTCAGAAGGCCATTCGACAGGCTGCCGGCAACATTGTGGTGGATGTCGCGCTCTTCGACGTTTATCGAGGCAAAGGGGTTGCCGAAGACTCGCGGAGTCTCGCTTTCCGAATCAGATTGCAGGCGTCGGATCGCACGCTCACCGAAACAGAGGTGGCCGAAGCAAGGGCGAAATGCATTGCCGCTGCCGAAAAGAACGGCGCAGTCCTGAGGTCTTAATCGGGTAATCAATGCTTGCATAGTTATGCATTGGGCTGTATAATTATGCAATGCTAAATGTAGGAATTCTTGGTGCGTCAGGTTTCACGGGTGTTGAATTGCTGCGCCTATGCGCGGCACATCCTCATTTCAACGTAACTTACGCAACGGGTGATACCCAAGCAGGAACATTGGCAAGATCGTTGTATCCATCTTTGTCGGCCAACTATCCAAATCTTGTATTTGAGGAGTTTTCCCTTGAGAAGGCTTTGCAATGTGACGTACTCTTCCTGGCGCTCCCACACGAAGCTTCACTGGAATTGGTGCCGCAGTTGTACAGCAAGGTGAAATTGGTTGTCGATTTGTCGGCTGCGTACCGCCTCAAGAATGCTTCTCTTTATCCGAAGTGGTATGGGTTCGAACATACGCATCCGGACTTAATCGAACACGCTGTATACGGCCTTCCTGAGATCAACAGGGAACAGCTTCATTCGGCGCGGCTCATCGCAACACCAGGCTGTTACGTAACCGCTGCAAGCCTCGCGCTCTCTCCGTTGGTGGCTGCGGCAGTTATTCAGGCGGAGGGCGTTATTGTCGACGCAGCCTCCGGTGTCTCCGGCGCCGGTAGGGCAGCGAAGAATTCAAATTCGTTCAACACCGTCAATGAAGACTTTGTCGCCTACGGATTATTGGATCACCGTCACACACCCGAGATCGAACAAGTCACTGGAGCGCAGATTCTGTTTACGCCGCACCTTGCCCCAATGAATCGAGGAATTTTCGCTACCTGTTACGCCAGACCTGCGAAGGAATCTTCGCCCACTTCAGCTTCGTTGGTTGCTGTTCTTGCCCGAGCTTATGCGAAAGAAGATTTTGTTGTCGTTGGGCAACAGATTCCGTCAACCAAAGCAACGTTTGGAACGAACGTCACTCAATTGACTGCTCGATTTGATGAGCGGACAGGGTACGTAGTTGTTCTTGCGGCATTAGACAATCTTGCGAAGGGCGCATCCGGCGGTGCCGTCCAAGCTGCGAACGCAGCGCTGGGTTTGCCCGAAGATAGTGGTCTATCAAAGGTGGGCATATTCCCATGAGTTCAACTCACGAGAAGGTGGGCGCCTTATTAATCGAGGCTCTTCCGTATATCCAACAATTTGCTGGCAAGACTGTCGTGGTCAAATATGGCGGAAACGCTCTCGCGGGCGCTTCTGATGCAGATGCGGCCGGAACCTTTGCGCAAGACATTGCGCTGATGCACGCGGTTGGCATCAAACCAGTCGTAGTGCACGGAGGCGGTCCACAGATCAGTGCTTTGATGGAGCGACTTGGCAAGAAGCCAGAATTTCGCAATGGCCTGCGCGTAACCGATCAAGAGACAATCGAGATTGCAAGCATGGTGTTGCTGGGTACGGTCAATCCACAATTGGTCTCTGCCATCAATGTGCACGGTGCGCGTGCAGTTGGGGTTTCGGGTCAAGATGCAGGCTTATTGCAAGTCACGCAGCGCGATCCTGAGCTCGGCTTTGTTGGTGACATTCATTCGGTTGATCCAACAGTGTTGTTGTCGACCATCAATGACAATGCAATACCCGTTGTGGCCACAATTGGCTCGGACTCATCGGGGCAGGCTTACAACGTCAACGCCGACACCGCGGCCGCTGCGATTGCTGTAGCGCTTGGCGCTGAGAAACTGATTTATCTCACTGATATCGAGGGCTTACGCGCAGTCAAGGATGACCCTGCAAGCCTCGTTCGCAAAGCAACTGCGTCAGAGATTGACGCGATGCTGAAAACTGGGTCAATTGATGGCGGAATGATTCCCAAAATGGAGAGCTGCGTGTCAGCACTTCAACAGAGCGTGCACGACTGTCATATCTTGGATGGACGGATAGCTCATGTGTTGCTGATCGAACTATTTACCATCGCTGGTGTTGGCACCATGATTTCACAAGACTCAGAAGCAACTTTTCAATCAAAGGCTCGTAACTGATGAGCACAAATATCAACACTCATGCCAATTCGCATGCTTTTGCCGATTCGGTCGTAGCGAAGCAATTGTTGGAGCCGCAGACTTCGAATAGCTCTGGCCACTGTCCGTTTATGCCCGTATTTGGCGCACCGCAAGTGATGTTCGTGCGCGGTCAGGGCACCGAGTTGTGGGATGCATCTGGGAAGCATTACTTGGATTTTCTCTCGGGTATTTCTGTCACTTCGCTTGGACACAGTCACCCTGTGGTGACGGCTGCAATTAGCGAACAGGCAGCGACTCTGATGCATGTCAGCAATTTCTTTTCGAATCCGGTCGCTACAGAGGTTGCAGTGATGGTCGACAAGCTGCTCGGTGGCGGGGGACAGGTGTTCTTCTGTAACTCAGGTGCTGAATCGATTGAGGCAGCGATCAAACTTGCACGAAAGTTTGGTGGAAGAGGACGTCACACTGTTGTGAGTGCTTTGGGAAGTTTTCATGGCCGCACACTGGCTGCGCTTGCCGCAACTGGGCAGCCTGCAAAGCATGAACCATTTCAACCTATGCCGGAAGGTTTTCGTCACGTAGTGTTTGGCGATTTTGCTGCCCTTGATGCTGCTGTCGACGCCAGCGTTGCTGCGGTGTTGCTCGAAAGCGTGCAAGGCGAAGGTGGTGTAATTCCTGCGAGTATCGAATATCTGCAAGCGGTAAGTGCACTGTGTGCCGAGCGCGGTGTGTTGTTGATGATGGATGAGGTACAAACTGGCTTTGCTCGCACAGGGCAGTGGTTTGGATTCGAGCACGCAGGCATTAAGCCCGACGTCGTGACACTCGCAAAGGCGATGGGTAATGGCATGCCTATCGGAGCAGTTTGGGCCCGCAAAGAGGTCGCATCGGTGTTTCAACCAGGTGATCATGGAAGCACATTCAGTGGCACAGCAATTGCTACTGCGGCAGCCAGAGCGACCATCAACGTGATGCTTGAGATGGACGCGCCTGCGCAAGCAAAAGCTAAAGGAAAAATGTTGATTGACGCTTTGTCCAAATTGCCTCAAGTTGTCCTGGTGCGTGGTCGTGGTTTGCTCTTAGGTGTGGAGCTGCAATCTGGAATCGACGCAAAATTGGCTCAGTCGATGCTGCTCGATCGTGGTTTGGTGACCAATGCAGTGACTGCATCGGCTTTACGTTTGGCTCCACCAATCACAGTTCTCGAATCTGAAATTACTACTGCTGTAGATCTCATCACTTCGGTACTGGCCGAGATTGCGAGTAAATCATGACATTGCGTCACTTCATTAATTCAACGGATATCTCTGCAGATGAATTGCGCAAGGTATTGCAACTGAGCACTGCAAGCACTGATGCACTCGGCAAGCCACTCGCTGGTCTTGGTGCGGCACTCATTTTTGAAAAGCCTTCCAATAGGACCCGGCACAGTATGGAAATGGCTGTCGTGCAGTTGGGTGGACACCCTGTGTACACGCGCGGAGAAGAAGTCGGTTTTGATGTTCGCGAGACTGTTGAAGACATCACCAAGGTGATGGGCGGTTATCACGGGATTTTGGCCGCTCGAGTTTTTGATCACAACATCGTGAGGCGAATGGCCGATAGTTCGAGCGTTCCAGTTGTCAACATGTTGAGCGATAGGCAGCATCCATTGCAGGGCTTGGCTGATGTTTTGACAATGCAACAACAACTTGGTGATCTCGTCGGGAAAACTGTGTGTTACGTGGGCGACTACAACAACGTTGCTCGTTCGTTGGCGCAAGCCTCGGCGTTACTGGGCATGCATGTTCGTTTGGGTTGCCCAAATGGGTATGCGGCCGAGGATGGAGAATTGCAAGCATTGCAAAAATTGGGGGCTGCATCTGTAAATCAATTCGACAACATGAAAGACGCAGTTGGTGGCGCTCATGCTGTGCATACCGATGTCTGGACATCGATGGGCCAAGAATCAGAAACCAATAAGCGCGAAAAAGCTTTTGCGAATTTCCAAGTAACTGAAGCAGTGATGAAAGATGCAGCGGCTGACGCGATATTTATGCACTGCCTGCCAGCGCATAGAGGGATGGAAGTTGCTGCAGAGGTAATTGATGGTCCAAGGAGCAAGGTATTTGAACAGGCACACAATCGCATGCATGCAGCACGTGGTCTGCTTGCGTTTTTGATGGGAGTAAACGTATGACAACCAAGGTGCAACGTCAGCAGTCCATTACGCGACTGATTTCGGAACGAGATGTAACCAGTCAGCCGCAGTTATTGAGGCTGTTGAAGAAATCTGGAATTGCTGCAACACAAGCGACAGTTTCTCGTGATTTGGAAGATCTCGGTGCCGTGAAAGTGCGCACTGCCAAGGGCGACACTGCATATGCCATACCCGAGTTTGAACCAGAGAGGATTGCTCCTCTTGAGCAACTACGTCGGGTGCTGTCTGAATGGGTTGCAGACATTCAGGTCAGCCATCCGCTCGTGATTGTGCGGACTCCACCGGGTTGCGCGCATGTTGTCGCTTCGGCTTTGGATCGCTCTCGCATAGAGGGTCTTGTTGGCACGGTGGCAGGAGATGACACCATGTTCTGTGTGGCAAGTGAAAAGTTTGGCGCCAAGAAACTTGCGGCGCATCTTGGGAAACTAGCGGGATTGCAAACAACTGGAGCGACGAGAAAATGAGCGCAGACAAAAACGGTTCATCTCAGCCTTTGTGGCACGGACGTTTCAGTGTCGCCCCTGCTGCGGATCTTATGGCATTCACGCAGAGCCTTTCATTCGACAAGAGATTGTGGAAAGACGACATTGCGGGCTCAATTGCGCACGTCAAAGGTCTTGAACATGTGGGTCTGTTGAAGAAACAAGAAGCAGCGGCGATTATCGACGCTCTGAATGTTGTAGCAACCGAGATGGGCGACAACACCTTCGTGTTTGTTGCGTCGGACGAAGACATTCATACTGCGATTGAACGCCGTGTTACGGAGATTGCTGGCGAAGTTGGTGGCAAAGTGCGCACGGGTCGTAGTCGTAACGATCAATGCGTTACTGCTGTGCGACTATGGACCAAGCGAGAACTGGGTGCGCTTGCAAATCAATTACTCGAACTTTGTGATGTGCTGTCCACTCGGGCCGATGCGGCTGGGTGGGGCAGTGACGGTGTGTATCTACCCGGCTACACGCATTTGCAGCGAGCCCAACCAGTTTTGCTTGCGCACCATTTGCTTGCACATGCTTGGGCGTTTACGCGTGACATAGACCGACTTTTGCAAACAATCGAAAGACTCGATGTTTCTACTTTGGGGGCAGGAGCACTTGCTGGTTCATCGTTGCCGCTGGATCCAAAGTTCACTGCAAAAGAAATGGGATTCGCAACTCACTTTGCTAATTCGTTGGACGCTGTATCGGACAGAGATTTTGTTGCAGAAGCACTCTTTGACATTGCGCTGATCGGAACACATCTCTCGCGAATTGGTGAAGAGTTTGTATTGTGGACCACAACAGAGTTTGGCTTTGCTTCGCTTGACGATAGTTATGCAACTGGCTCGTCGATGCTGCCGCAAAAAAAGAACGCCGACATAGCAGAACTCGCTCGTGGCAAGACTGGCCGCTTGATTGGTAATTTGACAGGACTGCTTGCCACATTGAAGGGGCTTCCGCTTGCATATAACCGCGACTTGCAAGAAGACAAGGAACCACTGTTTGATTCGTACGATCAAGTTTCGTTGGGCATAACAGCCGTGGCTGGAATGATCGCAACTGCCACTTTCCATCGTTCAACAATGGGCGAGGCTGCTGACGCAGAAATGCTGTTTGCGACAGATCTTGCAGAGTGGCTGGTGCAACAGGGAACGCCGTTTCGCCAAGCTCATGCAATGGTTGGGAGCCTGGTGCAACAATCGATCAAAGGCAACGAGTCACTTCGCGATCTCGTTCTTAAAGATCCGAAATTTGGCAAAGACGCAGCCGCGCTCATCGGTAAGGGTCTTGGCGTAGGTCATCGCACGTCGCCAGGAGCAAGTGGACCAGCGGCTGCCATTGAGCAACAAACAAGATTCTCAAACCAAATTGCTTCATTGAGAGCACGCATCAACAGCAACTAACCACCTATTATTGGCGCATGGCCTCGAATGGTGTTCCGTTGCATCGCGACATCGTTGCCGAGTTTGCATCTCGAGGGTTGATTCATGATTCGACCGACAGAGCAGAGCTGACCGCAAGAAGTACCACTTCGCAGATTTCTGCATATGTTGGTTTTGACCCGACTTCTGATTCGCTGCACGTCGGCAACCTCCTTGGGCAAATTTCACTGAGGCGTTTGCAGTTGTTGGGACATCGCCCGGTCGTGTTGGCTGGCGGGGCAACGGGCATGGTTGGCGATCCATCTGGTCGTAGTGACGAACGAAATCTGCTCGATGCGGAAACTCTGAATCACAACGTGCAATCGATCAAACGACAGCTTGAACGTATATTGGATTTCACTCCTGGACACACTCAGGCAATTTTGGTGGACAACGCCGAATGGACTGCAAAGGTTTCTGCGCTTGACTTTTTGCGCAACGTTGGCAAACACATCACGGTCAATCAAATGCTGGCAAAAGATTCGGTCAAGTCTCGACTTGCGGAAGGCAACGGACTTTCATTTACCGAGTTCAGTTATATGTTGCTTCAAGCAAACGACTTCCGCCACTTGTGTGAGCACCACAGTTGCGAAATGCAAATGGGTGGATCTGATCAGTGGGGCAATATCACGGCAGGTATAGATCTCATTCGCAAGACATTGGGACGAAGTGCTTTTGGTTTGACGTGGCCGCTTGTTACAAAATCTGACGGGACCAAGTTTGGCAAAACCGCTGATGGTGCGGTGTGGCTGGATGCTCGTCGTACTTCGCCTTATCAGTTTCGCCAATTCTGGATGCAGTTAAGTGACATCGACATCGAAAAAATGTTGCCACAGTTTTCGTTGCGCTCGATGGATGAAATCAACGAGATTTTGGCCGAACAGCGCGCGCGTCCAGAGTCGCGTGTGGCGCAACGAACGCTTGCACGCGAATTAACCGAGTTACTACACGGCGAAGAATCAGCAGTTGCAGCAGAACAAGCGGCCGATGTGTTGTTTGGAGCAAATCCAATTTCGGCAAGCCCTGCGGCTCTGCATTTGATCGCCTCTGAAGTGGCGGGGAGTGCGATGGGCAAAGCGGCTTTGGGTGATGCCGTGAGTGTTTTGGTGTTAACCGGGCTTGCAACATCAAACACTGAAGCGCGCAGATTGCTTACTCAGCGAAGTGTGCGGGCTAATGGTGAGCAGATCGATGAGCACACCAAGCTTGACAAGATTCCACTGTTGCACTCGAGGTGGTTGTTGTTGCGTAAGGGCAAGACTGCCTATCATCTGATCGATTTTCAAGGTTGAGTTTTCGAATCAATCGATAATTGATCAGTACCATCTTGCGTATGTGCGATGTTTAGACATCGTTTGCAAGTAGACTTCATCAAGTGCCAACCCCTGAAAATCGCGGTCCACGTCGTCCGCGACGGGAAGAAGAATCTGGCAGACCTTCGCGTCCAGCGCGTCCCGGCGGTGCCGGTGGTCGTTCAGACAGACCAGCCGCAGGCCGGGGTCGTCCTTCGGACAGTCGCGGCCGTCCAAGTAGTGGCCGTCCGTCAGCAGATCGTGGCGAGCGTCCAGCCCGTCCAGGTAGTCGTCCAGCAGGTCGTCCTGCATACGGGCAAAGTGATGGCCCAAGTCGTGGTCGTCCGTCAGCAGATCGCGGAGATCGCGGTGATCGTCCGTCGTATGGTCGTGGTGATTCAGCGGGTCGTCCACCAGCGGGTCGCGGTCGTCCATCAGATAGTCGTGGCCGTCCTCCAGCGGGTCGCGGTCGTCCAGATTCTGGCCGTTCGTTCCGTGATGATGATCGCCCAGTAGTTCCGCAGACCGCTGCACAGCGTAAAGCGGACGAAGTTCGTTATCGCACAGGTGGTCGCAAGAACGATCGAGATGCGTTGCCGCGCAATACACAGTCAAACGAAGTTTGGAAGGACGAAGGTTCGACTCGTCCAGCACGTGGTCGCGGTCCTCGTCGCGAGGAAGAATCAGCACCAATTCGCTTAGAGCGAGATGAGCGTCGTGCGTCGGCCGCCGCGATGGCACATGTTGAGGCAACAGTCGCTGGAAGCATCATTGCAATTGTCGGAGAGCGTGCATCTAAGCGCCTGATTGAAAAGCTTGCATTGGCACTTGATGCATTTGAGCGCGGTCGTTATCAAGATGCAAAGAAGATCATCATCCCAATTTCGCGCGACTGCCCAGGGGTTGAACTGATTCACGAAATCGCCGGATTGTCGATGTATCGCATGGGTCAATGGCGCGATGCTGCAGATCATCTTGAGCAAGCACGTGCACTCACTTCTGGCTCAACTCTCAATCATCCAGTGCTCGCAGACTGTTATCGCGCGTTAATGCGTTATGACAAAGTTGACGAGTTGTGGAAAGAACTCAAAGATGCATCTCCGGATCCGACGATTGTGGCTGAAGGTCGCATCGTTGCTGCAAGCGCTCTCGCCGATCAAGGCGACATTCAAGCCGCAGTGCGTCTGATGCAACAGTCAAAGCAAGACCCTGCCAAGGTTCGCGAGCATCATTTGCGCGAGTGGTATGTGCTCGCCGACTTGTATGACCGATCGGGCGACGTAATTCAGGCGCGCACTATTTTCCAGCGAATTGCAAAGAACGATGCAGACTTCACCGATGTTCGTGATCGGCTTGAGACTCTAGGTTCTCGCTAACAGCAATTAATCGCGAGTATTGAGCTCGCGGATTACAAAGCCAGTACGCAGTTTCGGCGTAAAAAACGTTGACTTTGGTGGCATCAAAATGCCTTCAGTAGCGGTGCGCTTGATCTCAGCGACACTCACGGGTCGAATCAGAATTGCTGCATTGGCTTGATGCTGCGCAAGAACATCGACTACTTCGGTAACTCCATGTTGAAAAGAAACTGTGTGACTCAGATCGCGAAGTGCGTGCTCTAAGCGGGCGCTATCGAGCGACCGAACGCCAACAAAGGCATCCTCGCGAGGAGTCAGCCACTTTGTCTGTAAGTCACTGTCAATAAAACATAGACAGCCGTCTTTGTCCATGGTTGCAAGCGTGTTCGCTCCAATTGGCGGAGCATCGGTGATAGTGAACGATGCTGCAAGTGTCTCTAGTAATGCTGTTGTCGAGACATCGGTGTACAGGCGATGAATTGCGGCAACGCTGAGTTGCTCGTCGATCAATTCATTAACAAAGGTGAGCGTTTGTTCTGCGTCGGTGACAGT
>ENA-ORFA01001061-ORFA01001061.1-marine-metagenome-genome-assembly--contig:-NODE-1061-length-11134-cov-3.303518_pt1 | contig 11134 bp, 12 predicted proteins | sample MGYA00248621_ERZ508587 | MGnify/ENA primary metagenome ERZ508587 (study PRJEB26250, sample SAMN06266239) | marine metagenome | isolation source: Columbia River Estuary | place: USA:Columbia River... | reverse complement strand
TTGCACGATGCCCAACGCCTGAGGACCCTGCAATCTTTCTTGGCCAAGCGCAAACAACAGCGCCAACGCCAATTTGAGAAGCACGAAGACAAGGCCTTAGAAGACGTTTTACAGGCGCGCCAAAACACCAAATAGCAAGGTGGCACTGAAGTTGCATTACATGATTTAAATTTGGGAACTTAAATCATGGCCATCTTTGTATCGAATCCAACTTCTTCAGCAATTACAACGCTTTCTCCTGACGCGCTAGACCCTTCGGTCATCTCGCCAGAAGAGGGCTTTACAGAGGAGCTAGCAGCTGCCATGCAGCCCTCTGCAGCGCCAACCGATGCGCTTGCCAAAACGCCTTTAGACATGCCCGAAGAGGCAGTCAAGAAAGCTTCAGACCTGCAAATTTTGCCGGCAGAAGTTCTCTTGAATGCGGTGGGGGATGCAAATTTTGCCTTTGCGGGTCAGACCGGAACTGCTAATTCAGCAGCTCAAAATTCGGTGCCTGGCGCGGCTTTGACAGATGCTACCGAAACCTTAGAGCAAGACAACACTGTCCTTGATTTAACCAATCCATTGCAAGGCGCTGAGTTGGCTGCAGCCAACTTGGCCGCGCAAATGTCGGCTTCTGTGGCCAACGTGCCTGTGGCCCTTGCTTCCAATTCAACCGAAGTTTCGGCTGTACTTTCTATCAACGCCACTTCGGCAAGTGGCCAATCTGCTGCGCAAGCATCACAGGCGCCAGTTGCTGGTCCGGGCTTGCAAGAAGGTGAACAAGTTGCCTCGGCTACTCATTTGGCAGCACAGCAGAACTCGCCTGCATTGAGTGACGAAAGTATAAAGCCTGCGACAGACAAACAGACAGCAAGCATTGCGCCTGTTGCAACGGCACAGGCCGCGCTTAAGTCTGTTCAATCAGATGCCACAGGCAATGTGTCTCAAGTCAATGCGACGCCTACAGCCAATGCTGTCAGTGCAGTTGACGGGCCAGTGCAGCAAGCTGTTGCTGGGGTGATATCCAACAAAATTCAGCCAGACGGCGCGCAAGCAGAAGCAGTTGTTCAACAAGCTGCCATCGTCAATCAGGCTTCGCCTCAAGCCATAGTGCAAGTTGCTGTGGGCACTTCTTCGACTTTGAAGACTGAGGCAAATTCAGTCACGGCCAATGTTTCAAGCAATGCAGATGCGACTGCAGCCAATGTGGCCGGCACGCAAAGTACGCCTTTGGCGACTTCGACTGTTGCCAATTCAAGTGACGCCAAAATCACAAGAACGGACTTAACGCAAGCCGCGGCCATCAATGCATTAAACCCTGCGCCATCGATTGGACTTACCAACGTAGTCTCAGAAAAGACAGCTGCTTCATCAGAAACTAAAGTGGAAGCACAAGCCGCCCAAGGTCAAGAAAGTGCCTTCAATTTTGATGCAAAGTTGGCTAAATCGGATGCGCAGCAAAACCCTAAAGCGCTAGAGACCCCAGTCAGCCTTGCAGGCGTTGCCAAGACAAATGCACAAGTGCAAAACGCAAGCCTGACCGCCAAAGGCACCGAGCTTGGTGTTCAAGCTGCTGCGGCAACTAGCGCACAAATTAGCATCAAAGCAAATACCAATGCCAATGATGATTCAAACGCCCTAGAAATAGAGTCAGACCCTACAACGTTCAGCAATGTTCAATCGGGCATGAAAGCTGGCAGAACAGGCGAAGCATTCCCCGCCACAGCCAATTCACCCGCCGCCATCACCGCCCCGGCCAATCGATTGGACTCTGCCGCTCTGGCAGCTGCAAATCCAAATTCAGCAGTGACTGCGCAAGAGGCTCCTCGAGCAGAAACGACCCAAAGCTTGGAAGATATTTCTTCTAGTTTTGTGAGCAGCTTGGTAGGTGGCCCGCAGCGCCCCGTTACAACCGTCATGGATTGGATTTCAATGCAATCGCAAGAACGCCCAGCACCCTTGGTTCCGCATGAAGTGCGCTTAGATGCCGGCGCTGTGCAAATGGAAATTCAGAAAATGGTGAAGCAAGGCGGTGGTCATGTGGTGATGGAACTCACACCCCCCGATCAAAGCAAATTCACCATTGAACTCAAGCTAGATGAACGCGGCAACGCCTTGCTGATTGTGGAAGGCGTAAGCGACTCCACCAAAACCCGATTGGAACAAAGTGCACCACAATTGCGCGAGCAGTTTCAGCAAATGGGTTTAGAGTTGCAGCTTGACATGCGTCAGCAAGGTCAGTCTGCTTCTTCTAATGCTGCAAATTTTGCGGACGCCCAAGAGCGTGGTTCTGGCGACAACAATTTGGCCAACAATGGCGCAGGCGACACGCCCAAGGTTTTGACGCCGCGTGAAGCAGGCGCAAACCGCGCCCGCGAAACAGGTTCTAACCAGGTTTACCTCTACGCGTAAAGCTTTGAGCCTAGAAGAAACTTATGAACACCAACCCAGACAACATGCAATTTCCATTTGCCAAAGAAGCCCTTGAGGGCTTAGACACCCAAGTCTCGCAGGACTGGAATCGCGAGCAACTGGATGCCATGCACATGCAATTTGTGGCGCAGTGGCGTCAGTCAATGTCCACTTTGGTTCCCGCTGAAATTAAAATTTTGGCCGGCAACATGGAGATGAAAACTTACGAAGCCTTTGTGCTTGAAGCGCCCTCTTTTGCAGACATTCAAGTCTTTGAAATCGACGCGCTTCAAACACTTTGCGCCTGGAGCTTTGATTCGCGCTGGGTGGCTGCGGCCGTCGATTGTTTGTTTGGCGGCGCCGGCATCATTCCCATCAAAGAACGCACCGGCAAACTCACGCACATTGAATTGGGCATCAGGCAACGTTTGCTTGCAACACTGGCCACGGCCTATGAAGCGGCATGGCAAACGGCTTATCCCATTCGCCTGCAAACCCTCAGGCAAGAGCAGCAACTTTCTTCACTAAGGCTAACCTCTCACAAAGATACTGTGCTGCACGCCCAATTTGCCATCCATTTCAACTTGCTTGAATTGAGGGTTGATCTGTGTCTGCCCAAGCGCGCACTAGATTGGCAAACACCCAGCGCCTCATCCAAGTCCTCCGAAGCCTCAGGTCAACCTGCTGGCTGGGGTCGCAGCCTGCAGCATCAGCTGTATGCCAAGCCTGTCGATTCGGTGGCCGTGTTGTGCGAAAAAGAACTTTCGGTGGCGCAGCTGCTGTCCTTGTCTTTGGGTCAGGTGCTGCCCATTGATTTGTCGGCCCCTGTTCGCCTCATGGTCGATGGCGTCAACATGCTCAGTGGGCGTTATGGCGTTCGCAATGGCCACTATGCCCTGAAGGTAGAGCACATGAATCAGCCGCCATTGCTACACCCAGAAGACTTTGAAGGCGCCACCTCAGGTCAGTACCTAGGTAGCCTTGACATGCCTGCGCAGGCGCAATCGGATTTGGCCAATGCCGCCAAGGCCCTGAGCCAGCTAGACCAACAAATTCAGAAAAGTGAAGGTGACGTGTGACCGAGCAGATTGAAAAAGAGTCGTCTGATGACTTAACCCAATGGGGCAAAGAGCCAGCCCTTGAAGCAGACACCGCCAAACCAGTCATTCACGACATGGACATGGTCATGAACCTGCCCGTGCGGGTCATGATTGAGCTGGGCCGGACCAAAATGCCTTTGGGCGACCTCATGTCGATTCAAAACGGCGGCGTGATTGAGCTAGACGTAGAGGCTGGAGAGCCCTTGAATTTGGTGGTTAACGGGTGTTTAATTGCACAAGGCGAAGTTGTCATCGTTGACGACCGCTATGGCATCCGCTTGACTGATATCATTTCACCATCGGAGCGTTTACGGAAATCTAAAAATTGACCCCACTTTTCTCCTTGTCGCGACTTTCAGCATTTGTCTTCTTTGGCATTGTCTCAGTCGCCGCTCAAGCGCAAGCCTTGTCAGCGCCAGTCTCTAGTGGCTCGTCTGGCTCGTCGTCTGTTTGGGGAGGGGCTTGGCTAGGTTTGGTCACACTCAGCTTGCTGGTGGTGCTGGCAGCCGTGGTGGTCTGGCTTTTCCGCCGAGGCGCACAAAGCACCACAGTAGGTGGGCAAATTCAATTGTTAGCTGCATTTCCGGTGGGCCCTCGTGAACGTTTGTTGGTGGTTCGCATGCAAGATCGAATTTTGGCTTTGGGCCATACGCCCACACACATCAGTTTGTTGGCAGAGTTAGACGATTTTGAACCCATGGCCAACTCGGGTTCATTGCCATCGGGTTTTGCAGGGCAACTCATGACCCTGCTCTCTGGAAAGAACAGCCCATGAGGTTCCCTAACCTCAAATGGCTTATAGCCATTGCCCTCCTGCTGTGTTGCGGTTGGGCAGCAGCCCAAAACTTACCGCTGGTTACTTCAAGCACTTCCAAAGCCGGCACTGTGTATGCCGTGCCTGTGCAAACTTTGCTGGCCTTAACGGCCCTTTCTTTTTTACCGGCTGCGCTCATGCTCATGACCAGCTTCATTCGAATTCTCATTGTGTTTTCTATGCTGAGGCAAGCCTTGGGACTGCAGAGCATGCCGCCCAATTTGGTCTTGATTGGCCTCTCGGTATTCCTCACATTTTTTGTCATGAACCCCGTGCTTGAGTCGATGTACCGAGATGCTTATTTGCCTCTGGCCAGCGGCAAAATTGGGTTTGAAGAAGCGGTGACCATTGGCACCGAGCCTTTGAAGCAATTCATGCTGAGTCAAACCAACAAAGATGACCTGAGCCTGTTTGCCAAGCTCTGGGGCAAGCCCATTGAAACCCGCGCCGATGTGCCCATGACGGTGCTCATTCCCGCCTTTGCCGTGTCTGAAATCAAAACAGGTTTCTTGTTTGGCTTCCTCATTTACTTGCCCTTCTTGGCCATTGACTTTGCGGTGGCCAGCATCCTGACATCCCTCGGCATGGTCATGGTCTCGCCCATGATGTTCTCGCTGCCACTCAAGTTGGTGGTGTTTGCGCTGGCGGATGGGTGGTCGCTCTTGGCCGCATCATTGGTTAACAGTTTCAAGGTCACCTAAGATGGATTCAGGCTTTGTCATTGAAGTCGCTTTCAGAGCACTTTGGATGGCCTTTGTCTTATGCGGGCCGATCCTTATTTCCTTGCTCATTGTGGGACTGGTCATTGGCATTATTCAAGCCGCCACTTCGGTCAACGAAAGCTCGGTGGCGTTCATTCCTAAATTGGTCGTGATTGCCGTGGTCATGCTCATTGCGGGGCCCGTTAGTTTGGCAATTTTTGTGGATTACCTGCGCGAGGTCATTCAAGAGTTGCCCGAAATTCTGCGGTAACCCTCATGCTGCCGATCAGCCCAGATTGGATGACGCAAACAGCCACCCTCTGGATGCTGATTTCTGTGCGCCTCTTGGGTTGCTTCATGACCATGCCCTTGTTTGCATTTCGGTCAGCCCCCATGCGCTTAAGGGTGTTGCTGGCCTTGGTCATTGCATTTGCACTCGTTCCCCTGGTTCAATCTGACCTGCCCCCTTTAGACAGCATGCCGCCAGGCTATGCCTTGGTGTTTGTTGAATTGGCTGTGGGCCTTACATCTGGCTGGATGGTCAGGATTGGCTTGACGGCCGTAGACATGCTGGCCGACGTGCTGTCGCAACAATCCGGTTTGAGTTTTGCGGCCACACTGCAACAAGATGCCAATTTGGCTTCAGGTTTGGTGGGCGAGTTTTTGGGCTTGTTGGCCATTGCGCTGGCCTTCACCTTGAACATTCATTTGGTCATGCTCGAGTTGTTGGTGAACAGCTTCAAAGTATTGCCCTTGGGAACTTGGCCAACTGCTTGGAACTGGGATTCTGTGCTGGGCTTGGTTCAAGATGCTTTCGCTTTGGGCTTGGTCTTGGCGCTGCCAGCCATCGTCATTTACTTTTTGTTCAACATGACGCAGGCCATCTTGGCGCGGGTCAGCCCCCAGATGAACCTTTTCTCGGTGGGCTTTGCCATCATGATTCCGGTGGCCTTCGTGGTGGTGGTTTTGTTGCTGCCGTCTTTCACCGACTTGGTTCAAACCGCCTTTGAGTCACCCTTCGAATTAATTCGCGCTGGCTTTGGCCCCAGGCTCTAGGTCTGGCAAAGCGCCAATCTCTGGCAAAGGCAAATCGTCTGTAGCGCTGGCCTGCTTAATTTCATAGGCCCAGGCCAGAACCTTGGCCACCACCTCAAACAAAGGCGCGGGAATGGGTTCTCCCACTTTCAAGTGCTTGTGCAACAACCTGGCCAAAGGTGGAATGCGTGCCACCGGCACTTGGTTTTCGTTGGCCAAGCGTTGAATTAACAAGGCCATCTCGTCCATGCCTTTGGCCACCACAATGGGGGCGCGCATTTTTTCGGCGTCGTACCTGAGGGCCACAGAATAGTGATCGGGGTTGGCCAGCACCACGTCCGCTTTTTCCATGGCCGACATCATGCGCGACGTGGCAATTTGACGCTGACGCTGCCTGAGGCGATTTTTGAGTTCAGGCGAGCCTTCACTTTCCTTCATCTCCTGCTTCATCTCTTCTTGGCTCATTTTCATTTTCTTCGAGAAGCTGAACCACTGAATGACCACATCCACCGCCGCCACCACCACAATGGGCAGCAGCAAAAGCAGGAGGCCGGTTTCAATGAGGCCCAGGCTGTTGGCCAGCGCTTGGTTTAAATCCTGCCGAGAAAGTACGCTGAGGTTGCCCATGAGGCTGGTCACGTAGGCCACGCCCACGCCAAACACCACAATGACTTTCAAAATGTTCTTGGCCACCTCGGTCAGGGTGTCGGTCGAAAATATTCGGCCCAAGCCCGCAAAGGGGTCAAGTCGGCCAGGATTGAGTTTGAAAGCCCAAACGGGCTGAAACTTCACCATGGCCAAAGGGGCCAAGGCCGAGACCAACCACAAGGGTAGGACGATGGCCAAAATCCACATCATGGCGCCAACCAACGGGCCACTGGCCCAATCGATCAAATGGTTTTGCCAATCATCACTGGGGCCAAAGGTCAGGCCTTGCTTGACCAATTCCACCATGCCCTTCATCAATGAGCCGCCAACGCCCACAAAAAAAGCTGCAAACAGCAAGAGCACCAAGAACGTGGTCAGGTCTCGGGATTGGGCGAACTGACCCTCTTCGCGAGCGCGTTCAAGCCGCCGCTCGGTCGGGTCAAGTTGTTTTTCTTCGCTGGTGTCTGAGGACTCGGCCAAATCAACTCTCTGAGCTTGTGTTTTCCCGGCATAAATTGCCAAGGCCCAACAATGAAGGCCTGCAATTTTTGCCGTGAAAACCAGTTAAGGATTGGTTTTGGGCTATTTGTACCACTTAAACCACCTAAGTTTGGTGTTTTTAGAGGTTTTAGTGGGTTGGCACGCTGTTTGCGAAGTATCTGAGAAATTTGATTAATTTATTGGATCTAACGTGAACACCGTCCCTCAATTTGACTCGCTGAAATTTGGAGAAGCTGCACTCAAGCTGCGCAGCCTTCGCCATGAATTGCTCAGCTCAAATTTGGTGAACGCAGACACGCCCAACTACAAAGCGCGTGACATTGATTTTCAATCGGTGTTGATGCAGCGCTTGTCTGGCCAAGCCAGCACTTCTTCTGTCAGCCTTGATCGCACGCATCAAGGTCACATTCAAATGACCTCCTCTGTTCAGTCACCCAAGCAAATGTTTCGCGTGGGTGTTCAGCCTTCTTTAGATGGCAACACCGTAGACCCCGACATTGAGCGCGGCAACTTTGTGAAAAACGCTTTCTTCACAGAAGCTGCCCTGAGCTTCCTAGGCTCTACTTTGCGCACCCGCTTGTCGGCCATTACAGGACAGCCATCATGAGCTTACTAGGCACATTTGATTTGGGCACTTCAGGTTTGGTTGCGAATTCATTGCGCTTGAACTTGATTGCTTCCAATGTGGCCAATGCTGAAACAGCGGTGAGTGCAGACGGCCAGCCCTATCGTGCACGCCATGTGGTATTGCAAGCAGAAGCGCGCGCAGGCCGTATAGGCCAAGGCGTGAAAGTGGCTCGCATTGTAGAAAGCACCGCCGAGCCACGTTTGGAATACCGCCCTGGCCACCCATTGGCCAACACACAAGGCTACATCACCATGCCCAACGTGAACCCTGCTGAGCAGATGGTTGACATGGTGTCTGCCTCACGTGCTTACCAGTTCAACATCGAGATGATGAACACCACCAAACAACTCATGCTTAAGACGTTGGATCTGGGCAAATAAAGGAAGTAACCATGGCCACCACAATCAATAACATTCCCGTTTACGACCGCTCTGCTCCGCCAGTGCAGGAGACCAGCAATGGCACTTCTGCAGCTGATCTTTCAAAGAATTTTTTGAAAATGTTGACGGTGCAATTGCAAAACCAAGACCCCATGAACCCGATGGACAACGCCGCCATGACTTCACAGTTGGCCGCATTGAACCAAGTGGATGGCATTAACAAACTGAATACTTCTGTGACTTCATTGGTCGCTCAAATGCAATCGGCCAACTTCATGAACTTGTCTTCAAGTGTTGGCAAAACAGCATTGGCTGAAGGCTCACAAGTTTTCTTCTCTGGACACGCAGTAGGCATGGCCGCCAAGTTGGATGCACCCGCAGCTTCCTTGAAAGCTGTGATTCGCGACAGCAACAGCCAAATTGTGAACCAGTTTGATTTTGGCTCTACACCTGCTGGCATGACCGATTTCATTTGGGACGGCGGCGACGATGCTGGCAAGCAAGTGGTATCTGGCATGTACACGCTGGAACTCACAGCCACGGATGCGCAAGGCAAAACAACTTCACCCGCCGCTTATGTGGGCGCCATGGTGGCCAGCATTGGTCAAGAAGGCGCCGACATGAAAGTGGGCCTGAGCGACGGCAGAAACATTTTGACCACTGACATTGTCAAGTGGTTGGCCATTTAATTTTTTTACGCATCAACAGATTAACCTGAGGACATTGACATGAGCAATATCGCAACCGCACTCTCTGGACTGCAAAACGTTTCCTTGGCCATTGACACGGTCAGTAACAACATTGCCAACGCCAACACCATTGGCTACAAAACTGGCGAATATGTTTTTGCTACACAGTTTTTGAATGGCAGCAACTCATCTGACCAACCTGCGACAGGTCAAGGCAGCCAGTCTTTGGGCGTAAGACGTGCTTTTACGCAAGGCGCCATTACCAACTCGGCCAATCCTTTGGACTTGGCCATCAGTGGCAAGGGCATGTTCCGTTTGTTGCAAGGTTCTGGCAGTGCAGCCACGGTAGATCCTTCTGCCGTTTATTACTCACGCAATGGCCAGTTTGGTGTAGACAAGAACGGCTACATCGTGAATGAGAACGGCATGTTCCTGACTGGCTACCAGCCTACGATCAATGGCAATCAAATTACAGACGATTTGATCAAGAACAACGGCTTGCTGCGCATGCCTGCCAGCAACTTGCCAGGCAATGCCACCACATATTCCACGTTGTCGGCCATGTTGGACTCCACTTCCACAGCGTTTACCAAAACAACCAACGTTTCATTTGACCCAACTCAGGCTACTTACAACAACAAGACCACACAGACAGTGTTTGACAATTCTGGTAATTCACACACCTTAGAGGTGTACTACCGTCGAATTAACGATTCAACTTTGTCGATCACATCGGGTTCTACTGGTTACACCTATACACCTAGCACTGCGTCATCGCCCAATACATTGGGTACGACCAGCGTGACCTTGAACAAGGAAACTGTGTTGCGTGTGAACACAACGCCTGTTGCCTCTACATTGGCCAGTGCCGCATCAGCTGCCACTACCGTCTCTTTAACAGCAGCACCCAGCAGTGCCGGTGCAGCAGTGACGGTGACTGCTGGTATGAAAGTGTTCATCAATGGGGTTGATTCAGGTGTAACAGTTGCAACCTACACAGCTAACGCCACTTCGTTCACAACAAGTGCCAATGTGACAGTTCCTAGCGGTGCTTCCATTTCGTTTTTCAACAAAGACAATGCAACCACGACCACTGCCAACACGGTAGCCGCAGACACAACAGTTGCCATACAATCAGCAACTGGTTTAGCTGTTGGCGATAAGGTCTATATAGGCTCAACAGACACCGGCACAACCATAACCGCAATCAACAACTTGACCATCACAGTTTCCGGCGCAATTGGAGCTTCAAGTTCTGGTGCAACCATCACGTTCAAGCGTCCCTTGTCGATGACTTTGATCACACCTGAAGGTACTGAAATTCCAGTCACAGGCGCCACCAACAAAAAGACTTCTGGTGAAATTTTGACAACCACCACTTCACAAGTGGAAGTCTATGCATCGATTGACGGCAAGTTTTACGACTACCAAGATACTTCTACATTTTCAAGTCGCGCTGCCAACCCAGAAACACAAGGCGCAAATGGAACAGGCTACAAGACTGTTGCCAAGCTCAGTTTCATGGGTGGGCAAAACATCGACAACATCGTGAAAGATTCTTTGTCTGGCGATCCGATGTTCAAGACAACGACCAAATTAACCAGCCGTCTCACAAACCAAGCAGGTGGTAGCTCAGATTTGATTTTAGATCTTGACTTGTCTGGCACACAACTCCGTGCGGGCGCTTTCCAAATGACAAAGAGTGTCCAAAATGGCGAGGCTGTTGCTCGCTTAACCAATGTCACGGTTGACAACCAAGGTCGCATTGTAGGTGTCTATGGCACAGGCAAACAACAATACATTGGCCAAGTTGCCATGGTGAGCTTTGACAATGAAGAAGGCCTGATTCCTGTTGGCAAGAATGCATTTGCTGCATCCAACATTACCGGCACCGAAAAAGACGGTACTGGCGTCACAGTGGGCCGCGCAGGCACAGGCGTGTTGGGTGAAATTCGCAGCCAAGCGCTTGAATCTTCTAACGTTGACTTGGCCAACGAATTGGTTCGCTTGATGGTTTTGCAGCGTTCTTACAGCGCCAACTCACAAAGCTTGAAAGCCATTGACCAGACTTTGCGTGACACGATACAAATGGTTGGCTAAATTTTTAATACCCTCAAACAGAACCTGGCTTAAATCATGATTGATCGTTTTGTCTTTACTGCAATGTCCGGTGCCAAAAGCGCCATGGGGCAGTTGGCCACAACGTCTCACAACATGGCCAATTTGCAAACGCCAGGTTTCAGA
>ENA-ORFA01001055-ORFA01001055.1-marine-metagenome-genome-assembly--contig:-NODE-1055-length-11163-cov-3.716038_pt1 | contig 11163 bp, 10 predicted proteins | sample MGYA00248621_ERZ508587 | MGnify/ENA primary metagenome ERZ508587 (study PRJEB26250, sample SAMN06266239) | marine metagenome | isolation source: Columbia River Estuary | place: USA:Columbia River... | reverse complement strand
CGGTATAGGTGGTGGGTTGGCTCGCAAAGGTGTTCGCTTCCTGCCGGAAACTCGCAAGGCTTGAGCCTTTTACAAGCCGTATGAATCTCGCTTTGGCGCATCCCGGTCTCCAAGGAAAAGACGATCAGCGGATAGATGTTTGAATTTTAATGAGCACTTGCCGCGGTAAGCAGGCAGTGCTCTTCGTCGTTGATCAGCTCTCGTAGATTTTGCACTCAGCGCTCACACCGAGCACGCGAAAAGTTAGACGCTAGGGTTGGGGCTCGAACCAGTCAGGGGAAAAAGTTAGGCGCAAACGACGGCTGATGCGCGAGGCTTGGTGCATCTTTGTGAATCATCAGGACTCAGGAACCTTTGGTGCCAAGCTCCTTACCGTCGTTAGAAATTTCAATTCCGTTTCCGATCGGCGGTGAGCATAAAGCGCTTGATATTCTGGATCTTGATACCAAGCATGGGCCTAGGCCTTTAGAGGAACTTGTGAGCTTATTCTTTATCCTTTTTTAACCCAGGCACTGCACCACCCTTTAGCTAAAACTGCTTTACCACCAAATGCGAGGCACGGCGGATTGGCATCTTTTGAAGTTCCCTGAAACAAAGTACAAGCAGAGCAATTTTGGCCCGATGCATATTGAGAAAATTTGTTTGCGTCAATTTTCTTAACATCACTGGCGTAGCCTAGTGCGATGGCAGATGGATCAGAATCTTGTACCAAGTGTTGCTCTGGCTTTTGAGCAAGGCAGTCCCGATTAAAGTGAGCGCAGAAAAAATCGGAATTTTTATACGAGATCCTTCAATGGAGTTGGTTGAATATAAAAACATTAAATACGATATAAAGTTAATATAAAGAAAAAGATTTAACAGTTAAAGTTTTTAAAAAGCTTGGCTGTTTGATAGCCGCTATTTTCCGAAATAAGCGGACAAGATCATTTGTAAATAGGAGAAAGAGCATGAAATCATGGTGGATCCGTACCGCAGACAATGCGATGGCGCTGGAGCTGCGCGACATACCTGTTCCGCAACCCGAGCCCGGGCAGGTGGGTATTCGCATCCGTGCCGCAGCGCTAAATCGCGGCGAGTTCATCGCCGGCCACGGCCTGCATACAGCGTCTAAGGCTCGACCCGCAGGTTTCGAGGCGGCGGGCGAAGTGACATCGCTTGGCGAAGGCGTCACGCGCTGGAAGGTGGGCGACCGCGTCATGGGTCGCTGCGATGGTGCCTTCGCGGAGCACGGCTGCATGACGGCAGATGAAGTCTTTGCGGCGCCTCAGCGCTTGACGTGGGAACAGGCAGCTGCGACGACGGTGGTGTTCCTCACCGTATATGAAGCGGTGATGGCGCACGGCCGTTTGGCTGCTGGCGAGTGGGTGCTTGTGACTGGTATCTCGTCGGGCGTTGGCGTGGCCGCGCTACAGGTCGCAAAAGCCCTTGGTGCGAAGGTGATCGGCACCTCAGGCTCTTTAGACAAACTCGATCGCCTGAAGGCACTGGGCCTAGATCTCGCGTTGCACACTCGAAAGCCAGACTTCGTCCCCGCCGTCATGCAAGCCACACATAACCAGGGCGTAGACTTAGTTGTCAACAACGTTGGCGGAAGTGTCTTTCCCGCATGCATTGAAGCGATGGGTTTTCAGGCGCGACTGGCCATGGTGGGCTATGTCGACGGGCTGGTCGAAGCACCCATGGACCTCGGAGCGCTGCACAGTAAGCGGCTGCAGTTGTTCGGCGTATCCAACAAGATGCGCACGCTGTCACACCGCATTGCCGCGGCGCAGGCTCTAGAGCGCGATTTGTTACCCATGGTGTTGGATGGCCGCGTGACGCCATTGGTCGACCATGTGTTCGCGCTAGATGATCTGCCGGCCGCACAGCAAATCATGCAAGGTAACCAGCACCTTGGTAAGTTGGTGGTACGCGTCGACTGATAACTGGCTCTTAAAGACTCTTGACTTCATCACCGTCCAATTTGACTAGACAATTTAAATCCAGAGCTTCCTGTTTTATCTGTTCTTATCCTAAAACCATTTGGAGACACACAATGATTAAGCAAATAACAGCCATTGCCCTAGCCCTCGCCGCGGTGGGGGCCACACAGGCCCTTGCTCAGGTTTACCCCAACAAACCCATTCGAGTAGTGCTTGGCTACACTGCAGGCGGGGCGGCGGATGCTGCTGCGCGACCTTTAATGCGCATCCTCGAGCCGCTGCTGGGACAGCCTATCATCGTCGAACCCAAGCCGGGCACAGCCGGTGGTGTGGCGGCGGATTTCATCAGCAAGGTTTCACCAGATGGTTACACGCTTTACTTTGCCGATGGCGGTCCCTTCACTACCGCGCCACATCTGACCAAAGTGGCCTACAACCACCTGAACTCTTTCACCCACATCGGTCATGTTTGTAGCACCGGTAGCGTCCTGGTGGTTCATCCTTCCTCGCCATTCAAGAGCGTTGCCGAATTGGTAGCTGCGGCAAAAAAAGAACCTGATAAATGGAGCTATGGCACCTCGGGCGTTGCCGGTCCACACCACTTTTCCGGCGAGCTGTTAAAGAGTTTTACTGGGGCGAACCTCTTGCACATTCCTTACAAGGGTGGTGCTCCTGCGATGACCGACCTAATGGGCAACCAGGTGCCGATGCTATTTTCCTCACTGACTGCGGCGGTAGGCCCTTATAAGTCTGGCAAGATTCGCGCACTGGCGGTGACTTCGCCAAAACGTTCAGGTGCCTTTCCTGATGTGCCGACCATGGAGGAACTGGGCTACAAGGGTTTTGATTCCACAGGCTGGTTCGAGCTGATGGGCCCGGCCGGAATGGCGCCAGAAGTCGTAGCTCGGCTGTCACAAGCACTGCTCAAGGCTGGCGAGGACAAAAGCCTCCAGGAACAATACAAACAGATGGGGTGTGACGCGGAATTTCTCACGCCTGCGCAGACCGTCGAGAAGGTTAAGAGTGACTATGACAAGTGGGGCAAGGTGATTAGAGAAGCCAACATCAAGGCCGAATAAAACCAAAGTCGCTACCTATGTAAATTCTTGGAAACGCAAAGACGATGAGTTGCTTTGGAAAACGGACCGCTCTGGACGGGTAGGGGTGTTCTTACTGAAAGTGGGTATAAAGAGTCGTTGTACCCGCGGGTAGAAGGGTAGCCAGGTGCGACAAGTTGGTTCAAAAATTTTATGAAGTACAAAATTTTCAAAGGAAATAAACATGATCAGCCAAGACGTCGTCGAATGGGGGAAACCGCTTCAACAAGCTGTTCGTGAAACACCAACGCCGCATGGAACAGAGGTGCTTGTCAAAGTAAAGTATTGTGGAGTTTGCCACTCAGATGTTCACATTAGGGATGGGTACTTTGATCTGGGCGGTGGCCGTAAGTTTCAAATGTCTGATAGAGGCATGAAGCCTCCCGTAACGATGGGTCATGAACCCTATGGCGTAGTGTTGTCGGGAGGACCAGAGGCAGGACCTTTGCCAGTAGGAGAGGATCGGTTGGTGTACCCTTGGATAGGATGTGGCGAGTGCGCGCGCTGTCAAGAAGGAATAGATAACTGGTGTCCGACGCCACGTTTCATTGGTATCCAACGGTCAGGTGGATATGCAGATCATGTTTTGGTGCCACATTCTCGCTATTTAATTGATACAAAAGGCATTGATCCGAGTTATGCACCTGTTTTAGCCTGCTCTGGGCTTACAACGTATAGCGCGGCTAGAAAGCTTATGCCGTGCATGCCCAAAGATTGGATCGTTGTCATGGGTGCTGGCGGGCTCGGACTAATGGCCATTGCTATGCTTAAGGCAATGGGTCATGAAAATATTGCAGTGTGCGAAATTGATGAATCCAAATGGCAAACTGCTCGCGATATGGGTGCCTTAGATGCAATCGATCCTTCTAAGGAAGACGCTCTTGCAAAATTGCAAGCTTTGCAGGGAGGTATCTGGGGAGTCATTGATTTTGTTGGCGCACAAACCACTGCGACTTTAGGAATTGCCTCATTACGTAAAGGCGGTCGTTACGTGATCGTGGGTTTGTATGGGGGTGAAATACCTATGTCTCTTGTTCCCATAGCTCAACGTGCAATCACAATTTCAGGCACATATGTTGGATCCTTGCAAGAGTTGCATGAAGTTGTTGCCTTGGCAAAGTCTGGAAAATTAAAACCTATTCCTATTGCAACATGTTCGATGGATCAAATCTCTGATGTACTTGATCGACTTAAGGCGGGTAGTGTTACGGGCAGAATAGTTTGCAAAATAACTGATAAGCATACTGAGGGAAGCAGTTAGATAATGCAAACGTACTCTTCAAAAACTCTGTTTCCTTGTTTATCTTGAAGCCTTAAGAAAGTCCCAAGATGAGTACCTTATGAATGTTGTCTGATATACAAAAGGATAAACCATGACCCTAGGATTTAACCCGCTCGGTGCCTTTAGCTTAAAAGGCCAAACAGCAGTTGTGACAGGTGGCGGAAATGGTATTGGTAGAGCTGTAGCAATAGGTTTGGCACGCTCGGGAGCTCATGTGGTCGTTATGGATTTTGATTTTTCAGCAGCTCAGTTTGCAGTCAGTGAAATTATGAAAGAAGGACTGTCTGCAAAAGCAATCTGTGTAGATGTTAAAGATGAAGCCCAAGTCGATCAAGCTATGAAACAAGCGTATGAGCTTCATCAACGGCTAGATATTCTGATCAATAACGCTGGAATCGCGATCAGGAAGCCAACAATTGAATTGGACCTAACAGATTGGAACCGTGTGTTAGAAGTTAACCTCACAGGTGTATTTTTATGTGCGCGAAGTGCAGCGCGCTTCATGATTACGCAAGGCAGTGGAGCCATTGTTAACACAGCCTCAATAATGGGGCTATCAGGCGGTGGTTTGTACCCCAATATTTCTTATCAATCGACCAAGGGTGCGATCATTAATTTAACTCGCGCATTGGCGGTGGAGTGGGCCCCTCATCAAATACGTGTCAATGCGATCGCTCCTACATGGGTGGAAACTGATTTCATTAAACCACTGCTGGCACAGCCCGATTTGATTGAGAAAATAAAAGGGCTAACACCCTTGGGGCGTCTCGCCAAACCCGAAGACATGGTGGGTGCTTTTGTTTTTTTATGCGCACCTTGCTCCTCCATGGTTACGGGGCATACCTTGGCAGTTGATGGCGGATTTTTGGCGCAATGATCTTGCATCCATTTGGTGTACCAATTCACGCAATGTTTGAGGTTCAGCGATCTGGTAATGGTCGGTTCTTGCCATCAACGAAATTGGCCAAAATTGTAGGTAACACGGGCATGAACTGACGTTCATGGCCCAAATGGTTAGCGATTTGGTAAACCTGTGTGGCCGCATCTGCCAAATTGGTGATACCCCCATTGGGTTCAGCAATTCGGCGGTAGTACTGTAAGTCCTTTACCGCGATGCTCATCATGGCTTTGAAATCAGAATCGTCACCATCCAATGTCCAGCGCATGAAGCGCTGAAACATGACACTGTTACCGCCAGCACTGTCAACGACTTCTTTCAAAATCCGCATGTCTAGCCCCAGTCTAAGCGCTGTTGAAAGTGCTTCTCCCACGACAGCACTGGTGGCAAGGGCTAGAAAATTATTCAGAAGTTTGATGGTATGGCCTGTGCCTAGTTCACCCGTTTCCACGATGGTGTTGGCATAGGTTCTGATCACCGGCATTACGCTTTGAACCGTGTCAGGATGGCCTCCCACAAAGGTGCTCAAAGTGCCCAGCTCTGCTTCTTTCGGAGTTCTGCCAAAGGGGGCGTCGACCATGTCTGCACCCTTGGCGCGAAGTGCTGCACCGATACGTCTTGTAGAGTCAGGCTCCGAAGTGGTGGAGTCGACCAATACGAAGCCGGGTTGAGCCACGGAAAGAATACCCGACTCGCCGAAAACCGCTTCTTCAACATGGCCTGAGGACGGTAAGCACATGAAAACAATGTCGGAGCGAGATGCCAGATCTGCGGGCGTTCTGGCTTCTTGAGCGCCGCGCTGCAACAAATCATCGATGGGCTCCCTGTTTTTGTGGCCCAGAACCGTTAAGGGGAATCCTTTTTGAAGAATATTTTTGGCCGCGCCATGACCCATAAAGCCAACGCCCATGTAGCCAATTTTTTTCAAGTGTGTCTTGGAATCAGTCATATATTCGAGTCGCAATCGCATTTTTGCGGATAAAGTTCCAGTCGTAGGTTACACCCAGACCAGGTCCAGTCGGCACTTGAACGCAGCCATCAGTGCCGCAGCAATCTAGCTGGTCGGTGTAACCGCAGGTGTAAACCGGTGCAACCATATTGGGGCAATCGGGACCTACCAGCGCCAGTTCGTAGAAATTGCTGTTGCGCATCGCCGACATCAGATGTCGGTGGGCTGGGCCGCACGCATGGACTTCAACATCCAGTCCTAGAGCCTCACCCAAGTGCGCAATCCGCAAGCTGCCGGTGATGCCGTGGTCGTATTCAGGGTCGACACGCAAAAAGTCGGTTCCACCCGCGATGACAAAGTCGGCTTTGGGCTCAATGCCACGGACATATTCCGTGATCAGCAAAGGCGTCTTGATCATGCTTCTGAGTTTTTGGTGCATGAATGCAGATTTGCCGTTATCTCTCATTGGATCTTCGTACCAGAAATAGTTGCCCTCATCGCAGGCTCTACCTACATAAAGAGCGTCTGAAAATTTTCGCAACTGGTTTGCAGGATCAAGCATCAAGGTCATACGGTCACCAACCATCGCTGCCACATGCAGAACGTTTTCAGCCTCTTTGCGAGCATCTCCCTCGTTCCATCCGTGAATCTTGTAGGCGCGAAAGCCCAGTTCATAGCATTGCTCAGCAAATTCCGCATAGGCCTCCTTGCAATTGAGCCCTGTCTTGTCGTCGCCTAAATAGGTTGACGCATAAACGGGCAATCTATTTCGATAACCCCCAAGCAGTTCAGAGATAGACGCGTTGTATTTCTTGCCCGCTAAGTCCCAAAGCGCAATGTCCAGCGGCCCATGGCCCATGCCCGACCATTGACGGATCTCACGTTTGAGGTCGTCGTAAATTTCTTCTCGCGCCAGAGCGTTGCGGCCAATCATGAATGGCGCCAGCATGTCCATCTCGCCGCGTGTAGCTGGGCTAGCAACCCAGTTGGTGACGTATTCACCACGATGACCATCTTGTGTAGTGATGGCAATGGCATTTTTGGTGGCGCGGATGGACGCCCCTTTTTTATAAGTAATCAGTTGACCTACCCCGATGCGCTCCTTGTTCGGAGAGTCAAATTGGAAATCAACAATCTCGATGGATATGATGCGGCTCATAGGGGTGACACCTTTTCGGTTTTTGGTTTGGGTTTTGCTGCCGTGACTTCTTAAGAAGCATCGAGCAACCTGTATTTCGAGCTATCCAGATCTGAGGGCAGCGCAACTCCACCGTGACGGAAAAAATTGATAGGGAAATCACTAACTTGTTTAAGTCTATAGGATAAAGCAGTATGGATTTTTTACAAAAGGAGTTGAAATGAAATTTAAGCGCTCTTTACCTTTTCTGGTCACATCTTTGTTTGTGGCAATGTTTTCGACAGCGGTCATGGCTCAAACCACACTGCGATTTGGGCATGCCAACAGCCCTGGCGAAATTGCTCACGACCTTTATAAAGAGTTTGCTGACAACGTCACAAAAAAATCAGGAGGGCAATTGGTTGTCCGGGTTTTCCCTTCTGAGCAGTTAGGTAAAGAAGTGGACTTGCTCCAGCAATTAAAGTCGGGTGCATTGGACATTTCTTCACCGTCAATGCCAACACTCAACTCTATGGTCCCAGCGTTTGAAATGCCCAGTGCACCCTTTCTCTGGAGGGACTGGAAAGAGGCAGAGGCCGTGATTCGTGGTCCTGCCATGGAGCCCATTTGGACGGAGTTGAAAGACAAACACAACATTGTTCCTTTGAGCAAAATTTGGTATTGGGGGTGGCGCAATTTCACCTTTGCTAACAAGGAAGTTCGAAAGCCTGAAGACATGGCAGGACTGAAAGTACGTGTGCCCGAGTCGCCGATTTGGGTAGAGATGGTGAGGGGTTTTGGAGCAGCACCAACACCGATTCCTTTTGGTGAGGTTTACACGGCGCTACAGCAAAAGACCGTTGATGGTCAGGAAAATCCAATTCCCACAATCTATTCACGCAAGTTCTATGAAGTGCAGGGGGTGTTGTCCATGACCCGCCACATGCTTCAGAACAACACCATCCTCATCAACAAGAACAGCCTTGACAAGCTCAAACCAGAATTGCAAAAACTGTTGATCGATGAAGCGGCAGCGTCATCTGCCAAGAATTCCGAGATGCAACAAGCTCGGGAGGTTTCTATGCTGGAGGACATTCGCAAATCAGGCAAGATAAAGATCATTGATAACCCTGATCGGGATGCATTCTCTGCCAAGATGACGCCAGTCTATTCACGCTTGGAGGCGCGTTGGGGCACTGAGCACTGGAAGCGAGTCCGTACAGAAATTGATCGCATGCGTGGCGGAAAATAATTCGGATGTTGTCAACACTCAAGACCATTGATAGGCGTCTTGCACGTCTTGAAGATTTGCTTATCATGGTCATGATGGCGACGCTTGCACTGCTTCTCGGTTTAGGCGTGGTCCTGCGGTATGTTTTCAATAACCCACTGACTTGGTCCGAGGAGATTGTTGTCACCGTCTTTGTTTGGATGGTCATGTTGGGCGTACCGTCTGCCTTGCGGTCAAAGATGCACATTCGAATCGATATTCTGATTCTGAGATTGTCCAACTCGGCTCGGCGATCAGTGGGCTATGTGTCATATGCCGCTGGGCTGATTATTTTTCTGGCTGCCGTTTACGCAGGTTGCTCTCACACATTCGGCGTTTGGGGAAGTCACACCCCCATGCTGGGCCTTTCGATGGGCTGGACCTTCATTGCCATGCCCATTGGCTTTGCCCTGACTCTTTTCCACGGCAGCATCATTTTGCTGGAGGAAGGACCAGAGAAAGTTTTTCAAAACGCGACAGAAACCGTGATCGATTCAGCCCAAGTTTGAGAACCCCATGCTAACTTTGCTATTGTGTGTATTTGTCGCTTTGCTCCTGCTGGGAATGCCGATAGGCTTTGCAATGCTGGGCTCATCCATGTTGGTCATTGGATTGGAGGGTATTCCAGTTTCAGTCGTAGCTCAGCGTGTCGCCACCAGTGTTCAGTCGTTCCCTTTGCTGGCGGTGCCTCTGTTCACTCTAGCGGGAAGTTTGATGAACGAGTCCGGCATCAGCGAACGATTGTTCAATTTCACAAGGGCATTTGTCGGGCATATCAGAGGAGGCCTTGCGCAAACAGCCATCGTCGGAAACGTATTTCTTTCCGGAATTTCCGGCTCTTCGGTTGCTGATTGCGCAGCGACATCACGTGTATTCGTGCCCCAGTTAACGCAAGCGGGCTACGGGCAAGGCTTCGCTGCTGCTGTTTGCGCTGCTGCAGCCACCTTGGGACCAATTATTCCGCCATCTATTTTGATGGTGATTTACGCTTGGCAGGCGAACGTTTCTTTGGGCGATCTGTTTATTGCCGGCCTTATTCCAGGTTTGATCATGGCCTTGGCGATGATGTTGGTGATTGCAATCACTGCACATCGGCGTGGTTTTCCAAAAGATGCCGGATTCAGCGGGCAAAGGCTTTGGCATGCATTCAAAGAGGCTCTGTGGGCGCTAGCCATGCCAATTCTGATTTTGGTCGGGTTTCGCATGGGCGTTTTCACGGCTACGGAAATTGCGGCAGTGGCATGCGCTTATTCCCTGATCGTTGGCCTCTTTGTTTACCGCACATTGACTTGGAAAGGGCTGCCAGAAATTTTGCTGACCACAGGCCGCGAAACAGCTGCAATTCTGGTGATTGCGGCAGGTGCCGCACCGTTTGGATGGATTTTGGGTGTCGAACAAGCACCGCAACATGTGGCTGAGCTATTGACTTCCATTTCCAGAGAACCATGGGTCATTTTGTTGATCCTTAACATTGCCCTGCTGATTGCAGGCATGTTCATGGAAACGTTGGCAATCATGATCATTCTTGTGCCTATCCTGATTCCGCTTCTTACAGAATTGCAAATCAACTTATTGCATTTCGGCATAGTTCTTCTTGTCAATCTGGTCATTGGTCAAATCACACCACCCGTGGGAGTTTTGATGTTTGTTGCCAGCTCTGTGTCAAAAACACATTTAGGCTCGATCGTGAAGGAAATTGGGCCATTTGTGTTTGCCTTGATAGCTGCGTTGGCGCTGCTCACTTACGTTCCAGGGCTATCCACTTGGCTGCCGGAAGTCTTAAAAAAATGATAGAGCATTCATACCGTTAGCCATAGGCTCTTTAGAAGTTTTGTAGCTGCGCGGGAGCTGGTGCTCAGCAAAGCGCGAAAAAACTCTAGATGACGGTTTATTTTCAAATGGAGGCAAAGGAATGAGTATTAACTCTCCTCCTGCAGAAATTGATTACATAATCATCGGCGGTAACCTTGCAGGTTGCGTTTTAGCATTCCCCAAATTTTATAAACAATCTACATAACTCAATTTGATGCCTCTCAAATTAAGATGATAATAAGTTATTGAATATCAATTTTTGAACGCTTAGACACAAGTACTTTCCCATAAAAAAGAATTGATACTCTGGCCCAAAAATTTCACGCTTTCAGAGTCAGCAAATGATGCTGACTGATGACCCCAGCGCGAAGGAATTTCAATAAACCTGCAATTTGGAATGTGTTGAGCAGCCCATTTTGCGCTTTCCGAAGGGTTATATAAATCCAGAGGAGGAGCCAAAATTAGGGTCCTGGCGCGAATGCTGGCCAGTGCTGACTCGGTCGAATAATATCCCGGTGTTTTACCCACGTCGTGTGCATCATATGCATGGGTCTGACATAACCAGTCGAAAACAGAATAGCGCTGCTGTTGCCAGGCTTCAACGCGTGAACAGATGCCGTTCAATAAATCTGATAGTTCTTGGTACTGTGCATCCCAATGATCGGGCGTGCGTGAGTTGATCATCTGCATTAGAGGAACCCATGCTGACCAGGCTTGAGGGTCGTCATCCCGCCAGCCAGGGTGGGCTTGTAAAACTCGACGTGAAGTTTCATTGATAAGCCTAGCCCATGTCGTAGTTCGAGCCATTGGGGTCAT
>ENA-ORFA01001052-ORFA01001052.1-marine-metagenome-genome-assembly--contig:-NODE-1052-length-11169-cov-7.667057_pt1 | contig 11169 bp, 10 predicted proteins | sample MGYA00248621_ERZ508587 | MGnify/ENA primary metagenome ERZ508587 (study PRJEB26250, sample SAMN06266239) | marine metagenome | isolation source: Columbia River Estuary | place: USA:Columbia River... | reverse complement strand
CACCAGTTGCGGATTAACAGTGACTTGTATAGCGGATGAAGTATCCACTTGCGTACCCGAAGTCACAATTCGGCGGAACCAGGTGGTAGCCGATACTGCTCCCGGACTGTAACTAATTGTGGAGTTGGTACCGGTGGCTGCACTGAAACCGGAGGAACTTCCTGTCGCGGAACTGATCCACTGGTAAGAGTAGGTGCCGTTACCTCCCGATGGAGTAATGCCGGTCAGCGTGCCGGCTGAAATGCCGAAGCAGCGCGTTTGTGTGCCGAAGATGGAATTGGAGGTGATGGCAATAACTATCGTAGTGTTGGCGGTGATGGTTTGCACCGGATCATTTTGCAATCCACCGTACTCCACTACATACGAGATGGTAAAGCTATTGGGAAGATCATTCCATTTACCGGTCGCGTTGGACGAATAGATTTGTCCGCAATGCTCATTACTTCCTGAGTTATTCGGTTCGGCGTTGTTCCAGTTGGCATACTGTCCGGATACCGTGGATGGAGAATTGTTGCCGGTGGAGAACATGGTACCTTTTTCAGGACCCGTTACCCAGTACCATTTGCCTTCAGCAGCCGACTGATTGGCAAAAGTGGTGGTACCGGTTGCGGCATTGATTTGCGAATAGTCATCAGTAGCACCGATCCAGGAATCGGAGGCCAACACCTGACGGATGAAATTATTTTCAGCATCGGAAGTAATAGTAGCGAGGTAGCCGGTGTAGCCGAGATAGCTGCGTGATTCGGCCGCCGTTTTTGCTGACGACCAGTTGACATTGCTGCTGACCAATTCATAATAATGTCCGTTGGAGCCTGCCGCCAATGTTCCGGCACTGAAGGTGATCGTTCGATCACCGTATTGTGAAGCGTTCGCATTACTAAACGTGACCGTACGAAGAAGTGTTTGCCATTCAGCAGCGCTAGCATTACCTGAGAAGGTGAGCACGCCGGTACCGCTGTTGTACGCCGCCGAAACTCCGGAAGGCAATGCGGCTGTGTAGGACAGCATATCCATATACCGCAACCCCGCAGAGATGGTGACTTTAAAACCACTGATCGGTGCTGCAGATGTTATGCTAAGTTGAGGGTCAACGGCAACGCCGGTGGCAGTTAAGGTGTAGGAGGTGGTAGCCGTGCCGGAGGCGACATTGGTTTGCGCGAACGACATGGACTGAAAAAGCAAGAGGGCGGCGAGAGCAGCCACGGTGGCGATGACGGTTCGACGGTCGAGCAGGGAGGTAAAAAAATGCATTTTAGTGGTTTTTTTAAATGAATTCAATGTTGACGATGGACTGAACAATGATACGCCAGAATATAGGTGTTGTTACCTATAAAAATGACTCAATTCTTACAGCGTAACGGTTGGGCGGAAAGAAATGATTGATTTCGGGGCAAAAGCGCTTAAAAGCCATAATGTTTTAAATAGCCTGACATTAGTCATACGCTTAAAACGTAAGATTTTTGATGGAGGTTTCCGTCGGTAAAGTACCCGGAAGTAGTGGCTTCCTACTGAAGGTCAAATACTTACTTTTCAGACGAAATTTTATGGATTTGAAAAAAATCGTATCTTTGCACTCCCTAATTCAAACGGTTCGGTAGTTCAGCTGGTTAGAATACGTGCCTGTCACGCACGGGGTCGCGGGTTCGAGTCCCGTCCGGACCGCAAAAAGCCTTGTAAGTCTATGATTTACGAGGCTTTTGCTTTGAAGAGCGGTCAGATTAAAACGGGTGCTCCCCGCTATGATCGTAAAAGGATCGGGAATTCGGGCTGTCGGAATGACTGTTTTCTTCCCGGAGACAACGATTGTGTGTCATCCGCTATACTTCCCTCCTCCTCCAACAATTCAATCCGCTTTGGTCCATTGAGCGCGGAAACTTTTTACTCCCGGTCGCAAAGTCAATGCGTCGGATGCAATCCTTTATCATTCCAATAACGGATAAGCTGATGACAGTAAAAAGCGAATCGATTTGAGCAGCGGTGTAGAAAGCGCTTGTCATCACCAAAGCCCACGCAAGCACCATTTTTTTACGCTCATGGCGAATAGGCTGCTTCGTAAAACCACACGACAAGACAAGGAATGCGTGTTAGTCTTTCCTTGAATAGCAGATGAATGATTTTAGATTATCCGGTTGTTTAAAGCGCGCTTTTAACAGACAAGGAAATGGATTCAACCGGCATGCTTGACGTTTACCGCGAACAAACCACGATCTCCCTGGTTGGCTTCAAACGTCACACGATCTCCTTGTTTGATCAGTTCAGTCAATGCAGAAGCATGAACAAAAATACTTTCCTGTGAATTGGAGTCTTTGATGAACCCATATCCCTTGCTTTCATCAAAGGAAGTAACAACACCCGACCTGATGTTCGAGTCTTCGGTGTCTTCTCGCTTGGAGATAGAGATTTGAATTTCCTCCTGATCGATGGGTTTGCGTTGCTGTGGTGGCGTTGAAGTGAATCTTCCGAACTCATCTACATACGCTATCATTTCATCAAATGATTTCGCCTTAGTAGATTTCTGGACCGCTCTTTTCTCTAATTTTTCTTTACGCTCCTTCTGCTTTCGCTTTTCCCTGTCCTTTTTTGCAAATGTACTGCTCGATTTTGCCATATTATTTCCACAAGGTAGTCATTAAATAGCCTGCATATTAAAAGCAGAACAGCTGACCGCGTTTTTATTCCACTTTTTTTCAAGTATATCCTGAAGATTGAGCGCCGTTAGTCCTTCTCCGGATGACAATTGTCGTATTTCGCTGTTGAATGCCTTATTATCGGCTTACCCATTACTCCCTCAGGCATCAAATAACTGAAAAGCACTTGCGAGCTTTTCACAACCCATTAACCCGAATAACCCGAACTCTGAAAAAGTAGAACGCGATGATCCCAAAACGACCGGGATTTAAGGGGGCGTTTGTGCTAAAATTATTTTCACGCTCAACTATTCTCAATTCACGAAACACGAATTGACTTTAGCCTCTCCTACTCTACGCCGCATTAATTTATAGATCATTTAATACTATCAAATACAGCCAATTTCCTGTACCCCATGAAACCTAGCTAAGTTGAATGGGTATCCGTACATTTGATCCGTTAACCACTACCACCGGACGAGAACTATTCCACGCAAGTGTTTACCGAACCACCTTTGCCGAGCTAATCGAAATTAAACTTCATCCAATTTATTCTATATTTCAAATTCAATTTCTTTGATGTGAGGGCTTTTGCTTGCTTTTTGACCACTGTGCTAAGTGTCAGAGTTGTTGCAATGTCGATTCAGGCTTTGGAACGCTTGAAATTACCCTCACTCAGCAAGAAACCAAGGTGTTTCGCCATTTGTGCATTGAAGATCAATGTGAACATTTGGGCGATAAGGGATGTAGCTTGGGCGATCGTAAACCCTTGAGTTGTCAGTTGTACCCCTTGTCATTTGATCCACAGCTTCAAAAATACTACTTTGATGCCGCATGCCCCTTGTTACCCGAATACAAGCGGCAACTCAAAGACTCTGGCAGTGATGCCTCCAATCACTTTCGTGAAATGAACACGCGCATTGAAGAAATGGCGGTTATTGATCCTAAGTTCTTAAGTCGGAACCACGAGATTGATTTGGACTTTTTTGAATTGGTGCCCTTGCGCCAACCCAGTCACCTGAAGAAACCTCAACATGAGCGATAACCCAAGCAATCTGCTTGCCGCTGAGGACTTCCATGTTGACTTGGCTTTAGAGGTGGACGACATGCGGGTTGGTTACCAAACTTGGAACCAACACAACTTGTGTGTAGAAAGTTACCACGAGGATATTTTGTACTACACCTCGAGATGGGATGCCTTGTGCCCCTACATCGATGTCACGCCAGAGATGTTGCAAATGGCGGCCAAGCCTTTCATCGTTTATGCGTTACCTCCTGAAAGCCCTTATGGTGTGCCTATCAATGACAAATACGGACTGGTCGATGTGGCTGCTGAAGGCTTCTGGACCGAACCCAGACGGCAACGCAAATTCAAGGAATTAGAAAAATTATGCAAATGCTTGACTGTCACTGAAAGTGTGGTGCCTGGGCATGCTTTAAGCATTGAGGATGTTTATGAAATGGGCGGAGTGCACTTTGACGCCTACTATATTCACCCAGATGAGGTGGCAGGTTTTGTGGACTACATTCAAAATTTGGATGTTTTAATTATCCGTGCCTTCTCTGAAAAAGGCGATTTGGTACTCACGGATGTTTCAATCTTATTGCCCGAGCGAAAACAAGTTTATGGCAGTTTTTGTCAGTGGAACCCGTTGTATAAAAACAGATCGCCCGGCATTTTTGCATGCCTATTGGCTTCGAAGTGGGCGGCCAAGAATGGCTACCATTGTTACAACTTGGGGCCGGTTGACGACTATGGCTACAAAGCCTTGTTTGTGACCCATTTTGAACCTATCTTTGCTGTGGCCATGACCGATGAAAATCACCCATTGGCCTTAGATACCAAGTCACCCTTGCACACCGACTTCAGCCCTGATGTTTGGAATCAGATCAAAAGGCCGAAATGAAGTGATTGGGGGGTGAGCCATCATTCAAAGTGATGTTCCTCGTCAAACGCCAGGTCGTAGTCAAAAAACAATTCTTCACCCGCTTTTATTTTCCTGAGCGATAAAAGCGTATTGTTTTTTAAGTATTTGATATTGGGCTTTTTAGAGTGGTTCATGTAAAAAGCCATGTTCATTGCGTTAAGGCCAATGGATGGAATGAGGTGTTCGTCTTTGTCGTAGTAGCAAAACATGCGAACCTCTTTTTGAACGCTGGCAGGCAGTTTTTTGATTTCTTTCTTGGAAAAAGAAAACTCTTTGATCTTGAGCAAGCTGACCAAAGGCTGGGTGCCTTTGGGGATGTCTCTGATGGCAAATACGCCAATGCCGTGAATGGGTGAAACGCCTAGCCTGCAGTACACCTCTGTTTGAAGGTGTTTTAAAATTCTTGCTTTATCGATGGCCATCACTGCTCCACTTTGCGGTATCGTTGTATGTTAACGGCATGTGAACTTTTATGAAATACAAAACAACAGAGCTCATCTCATTTGCAATCGACTTATTGCAGTCTGCAGGGCTACCCGCTGACAAGGCAAAGTCTGTGGCCGAAGTACTGGTAGAGGGTGACTTGCTGGGGCATACAACCCATGGCCTAGCTTTACTGGCGCCCTACTTGGCTGAACTTGAAAAAGGCAGCATGCGCAAAGAAGGGGAGCCGAGTGTTGTTTCTGACTTTCCAGCAGCCCTCACATGGGATGGCAACAGATTGCCTGGCCCTTGGTTGGTCTTGCAAGCCATGCATGTGGCCATTGATCGAGCCAAATTGCAGGGCACCTGCACGGTCGTGATCAGGCGCAGTCATCACATCGCATGCCTAGCCGCGTACCACCAGCGCGCCACCGATCAAGGCATGCTGATGCAGTTGCATTGTTCAGATCCCAACTCAAAAAGTGTGGCGCCCTTTGGCGGCCTAGACCCTGTTTTTACCCCCAACCCTGTCTCCTATGGCTTGCCCACTTCAAGCATGCCCATTTTGGTAGATGTGTCTACTTCGGCCACGACCAATGGCATGACCAACCGTTTGTATGCAGAGAAGAAGCCGCTTCCTGCAGCTTGGGTGATGGATGGGCATGGCCAATCAAGCACAGACCCAGCGGTGCTCTTTCAGGAGCCCAAGGGCACCATCCTGCCTTTAGGTGGCATGGATTCGGGTCACAAAGGCTATGGTTTAAGTTTGATGGTTGAAGCCTTGACGGGTGGCTTGGCGGGCCATGGTCGCGCCGATCCTCTCGAAGGGTGGGGCGCAACTGTTTTTCTACAGATCATTGATCTCAACGCATTTGCAGGAAAAAGCGCCTATGAAAGGCAAATGGATCAAGTCGTAGCCAATTGCCACAACTCAAAACCGGCCAAGCCTGAGCAACAGGTTAGAACGCCTGGTGAAAGAGGCTTGCAACATAAAGCTGAAAGCCTCTTAAAGGGTTTGACGCTTTATCCAAGCATCATGCCCATGTTGTTGCCATGGGCCAGCAAACTCAGTGTTAAGGCACCTCAGGCCATTTGAGAAGGGCTGGGTTTGGACCGCAGCTTGGCAATCAAAGGCCATGACCAAACTAGGATGCACAACACGGCAAGGCACAGCGCAATAGGGCGCGCAAAGAAGGCGCCTAGATCGCCATTGGATTTAATCATGGATGTGATGAAGTTTTCTTCTAGCATGCCCCCAAGCACAACACCCAAAATAGCCGGTGCGATGGGAAAACGATTGGCCTCTAAGATGTAAGCCAAGATGCCGGCAACCAGCATGATGCCTACTTCAAACAGGGAGTTGTTGATGGCAAATGTGCCTACGATGCAGAACAGCAAGATCAGTGGCATGAGGATTTCTCTGGGGACTCGCAAAATACGTTTTGCAACCTTGATGCACAAAATGCCAAGCGGAATCATGATGATGTTGGCCAAAATGAAAAGTAAAAAAACTGCGTAAATATTTTGCGGATTGGTGGTGAACAGCGTGGGCCCGGGGTTCATGTTTTTCATGTAGAGCACACCAATCACAATGGCGGTGATGGAGTCGCCTGGAATGCCAAACACCAAGGCTGGAATCCAAGCGCCCGCCAAGGCGCTGTTGTTGGCGGACCCTGATTCGACAATGCCTTCCACATGGCCTGTGCCAAACTTTTCGGGTTCTTTGGAGAATTTTTTGCTCATGGCGTAAGACATCCACGCGGCAATGTCTGCGCCTGCACCAGGCAATGCGCCAACAGCAGTGCCCAAGACACTGCCACGAAGAATTTGCACCGGATATTTTTTGGCCAATGCCCATTGACCCGCCATGACGCTGCCAACTTTTTCGACGACCAATTCTGCGGGCGGGCTTGTATCGATGACATATCGAATGATTTCAGAAATGGCAAACATGCCAATCATCATGGCAATCATGCCAATACCGCCCATCATTTCTGCATTGCCAAAGGTGAAACGCGGGAAGCCTGCAGGATTGCCTAGACCGACACAGGCGACCAAAAGTCCAAGCAGCAGTGTGGTGACGCCTTTGAGTGGCTGGTTGGACGTGATGAAAACAGCGCAGGTTAAACCTAACAAAACCAACCAGAAGTATTCGAATGAGCTGAAATTCAAGGCAAAGTCTGCAAGTGCAGGGGCCGCTAAGATTAAGACCACAGTGCCAAATAGCCCCCCCACTGCAGAGAAAACCAAGCCAGCACCTAAAGCCAGTTCGGCTTGTCCCTTTTTTGTCATTGCAAAAGCTTCATCGGTGTAAGCCGCAGACGCAGGGGTACCTGGAATGCGCAACAAACAACCGGGAATGTCGCCAGAGAAAATGGCCATGGCTGTGGCTGTCACCATGGCTGCAATGGCTGGGATGGGTGGCATGAAAAAAGTGACAGGCACCAGCAAAGCGGTGGCCATGGTGGCTGTGAGGCCGGGTACTGCTCCTACAAAAAGTCCGTAAAGTGCAGCAATCACCATCACCATCAAGGTGTAGGGATCGAAGACCATCGAAAATGCTTGACCAATGGCTGTCCACATAGTGAGACTCCTAATTCATGCGACTGACTGAAAAAGCAATGTGAACAAATCACCAAGCCCAAGGAGTGAGAATGCCCCAAGGTAGAGGGACGCGAAGCAGTTTGTAGAAAGCGAAATGAATCACCAATGTGGCTATGCCGGCAACCAATAGTGCACGCCGCCATTGAACCTTGAGCGCTTTGAACAATGCCACCAAGATTAAGAAACCAGTGGGCAAAAAGCCAAGATGGTTTGCTACAACGATGTAGAACACCACGCTAGCCAAAAGGACACAAAGTGCCACGATGTGGCGCGGCGAATGGACCCAATCTTCCCAAGCAAACCACGCGCTTGGCTCACGACTCCGCAGGCCCTTGATGACCATCAAGGCGCCAGTGATGCACAAGCCAACGGCAATCAGTCCTGGAAATAAGGCGGGGCCAACTGGTTGACCCGGAATATTGGGAAACCCCCTGATGGCAAAGAGCACCAAAGCGCCCAATGCCAAAAAGAAGAATCCAAAAAGCGCGTCATGAATCTTCATGACTTACTTCACCAGGCCAACAGCTTTCATGGTTGCGCCCAGTTCTGAGTTTGATTTCACCATGAATTTGGAGAAGTCATCGGGGCTCGCATAGATGACGCCAAAACCACGACTGGCCATGAATTCGTTGTACTCTTTGCTGGCAGCTACTTTGCGAACAGACTCTGCCAACTTATCGCGGATGGGGGCGGGTAAGCCCTTTGGCGCCACAATGCCGCGCCATGCTGCCATGGTCCAGTCACTGCCAAGTGCTGACTTTAAGGTGGGTACGTTGGGGTACAGGGCAGAGGGCTTGTCGTTCATGATGGCCAAGCTTTTAACTTTGCCAGCATCAATCAATGAGCGAGCTTCAGGCAGTGACACTGGCGCCACTTCAATTCCGCCAGCGACCATGTCTTGTAAGCCTGGCGCTGCACCGTTACTGGGCACCCATGGCAGTGCAGCAGGGTCAATTTTTTGATCGCGCAACAGGCCCGCAATGGCCAAATGCCAAATGCCGCCTTGTCCTGTGCCGGATGCTTTGAATTTGCCAGGGTTGGCTTTGATGGCCGCCAATAATTCGTTCACCGTTTTATAGGGTGAGTCTGCACGCACTTGAACGCCTGCTGGGTCGGCATTGACCAGTCCAATAGGGGTGTAGGAGGCGCTGGTGAGTTCGGTAAGGCCTTGCCAATGCATCATGCCAATTTCAACGGTGGCCAAGCCAATGGTGTAACCATCTGGTTGGGCTGAGGCAATGGCAGCGTGCCCCACGACGCCACTGCCACCTGTGCGATTCACCACGTTGACAGGCTGGCCCAAGTCTTTTTCCATCAGGCTGCCAATGATCCGAGCCGTTGCGTCGGTTCCACCGCCGGCGCCCCAAGGGACGATGAGCGTGATGGGACGAACGGGATAATTTTGCGCTGCAGCAGGCAGTACGCTGACAACGCTAAGCAATCCCAGTAAAGCACTGGCCAATAATTGACGACGGGGGAATACAGACATGGCGAACTCCTGAAAAGATGGGTTGAACACGGTTTTGTACAAGGTGCTCAAGTTACGCCTTTTTTGGCATGATGGCATTAGGGTGAACCCAATGTTTGGTCTGAAATCAGGTGTTTGTCAGCCTGCCGTTACAAACGATCATTTCATGCGCACCAGTTGGCCCGGTCTGGCGCCTGTAATTTCGCCGTGGCGCTGAACTTGTTCGCCGGCCACCCAAGTTGAGGCATAACCACTTGCGCGTTGTAAAAAGCGTTTGCCATTCGCAGGCAAATCACGGATTAATTGAGGCAAGCCAACACTCAGACCATGGGGGGCGATGGCATTGATATCGGCGCGAAGGCCAGGTGCAATGAGGCCGCGATCTTTCAGGCCTAAATACTTTGCATTTCTGCTTGTCAGCATTTCTATGGCCGTTTCCAATGGCATGGCGTCTTTGCTTCTGCCTTGGACCCAATGCGTGAGCATAAAGGTGGTGAAACTGGCATCGCAGACCGTGCCAACGTGCGCACCGGCATCACTCAGGCCGCTCAAAGCGCGAGGATGCCCCAGCATTTTCCGCACAGTGTCTAAGTTGCCTTCGTTGTAATTGAAGATGGGGAAGTAAACCAAAGCGTCGCCTTGGCCAGCGCTGAAGTGGTCGTAGAGTGCTTCTAAAGGCGTGATGCCTTTTTGTTTGGCCTGTACCAAAAAACTTTCCATGACAGATGGCTCGTAATTCAATGTGGCTTCAAGTGGGAACATGCGACCACTGATCATGTCAATGCGCGCTAGCAAGATGTCGACCAAAGGCGGAATGGCGCTGCCATCGCCTGCTAGCCGCTCAGACTTTTCAGAAAGAATGCGAGCTTTTCTGGCGGGGTCGCGTAGCGCCGTCGCTCTTTCTGCCAAGGGCAAGTGAGCCACTTCTTTGTAGGATGGAAAGCCCATGAACGGATGGAAGCTGGCGTCTAAACCATTTAAAACCCCAATGCCCCTGGCTGCTGTTTGCATGAAGAGCGAAAGCCCTTTGGCAGTGGCTTTTTCAACGCGATCTTGTATTTTTAAATATTGCTCACCACCCGGATCACGTTGTAGCCAAGTTAGTGAAAGTGGTTTGCCGCTGGTATGTGCCACGGCTTCTACCAAATCAAATTCAGCGTCAAATTCGGTGGGCCCGTTCATGAGGTTGTAGTCACTGACCATTTGAATCACACCATGACTCAAGCCTTGGAAAGCTTGGGCCAAACCGGTTAATTCGGCATGGCTGGCATTGGCGGCAGGTGTGTCCTTGCCTTCTGAAGTTCGATGGTTGTCGCTTCGGCCTGTGCTGAAACCTGCGGCTCCGGCTTCTAAGGCTTCGCGCAAAAGGACTTGCATGTCCTTGATGTCTTGCGCTGTGGCCACTTCATGGGCCAAGGCACGCTCTTTCATGACATACATGCGCAGGGGATCGTGAGGCACTTGAACCAAATAGTCTAGGCTTCGAGGTGTGGCCGCCAATGCGTCCATGTACTGTGGAAAACTTTCCCAATTCCACACAATGCCTTCGTGCAAAGCGGCGCCTGGAATGTCTTCCACGCCTTCCATGAGCTTGATCAGATCGTCTTCGTGACCCGGGCGCTTGGGTGCAAAGCCCACACCACAATTGCCCATGACCAAGGTAGTGACACCATGGTAGATGCTGGGGGTAAAACATTCATCCCAAGTGGCTTGCCCATCGTAGTGAGTGTGAAGGTCTATAAAACCGGGTGTGACCCACAGGCCCGTGGCGTCCATGGTTTCTTTGGCGGGCTCATGGATTGTTCCAACACTGACAATGAGGCCTGCCTTGATGCCGATGTCTGCACAGAAGGGTGCACGGCCTGAACCGTCAACCACGGTCCCGTTTTTAATCAGCCAATCGAGCATCTTTCGTTCTCCAGAAATACGCCAAAGACATGCCGCTCACTATGTGCCAAATACCCCATAAACTGGCCAAGGTGACCATGCCTAAATCGCTGTTGAATTGAACTGCAATGATGCCCAGCGCTAGGCCAGAATTCTGCATGCCGCCTTCAATCATGACTGCACGTCGGTCTTTTTCGCCCACGCCCATCACTTTGCTGGTGACCCAGCCAAA
>ENA-ORFA01001049-ORFA01001049.1-marine-metagenome-genome-assembly--contig:-NODE-1049-length-11174-cov-3.728125_pt1 | contig 11174 bp, 13 predicted proteins | sample MGYA00248621_ERZ508587 | MGnify/ENA primary metagenome ERZ508587 (study PRJEB26250, sample SAMN06266239) | marine metagenome | isolation source: Columbia River Estuary | place: USA:Columbia River... | reverse complement strand
TTCACAAAAATTAACTATTGTCACTCACCACAGATTTTTGGTGGTGGTGCCGGAACAGAAACCATCGTTTCATGGAGTCGTTCGCCTAAGAATGCGACCTCCTTGAAGGGAGTCACTCATCGCACCGACTTCGGTGATTGTGAGTGCCCACAACTGACCTTCACACGTCTTGAACGTGATGGTCGAATCCTCTTTGAAGGATGGGACGACTAATATGCTTTTCAACGGGAACGTAGCTCAGAGGATAGAGCAACAGATTTCTAATCTGTCGGTCATGGGTTCGAATCCCCTCGTTCTCACATTAAAAATTTGGCACTGGGTGGTGTCGCTTACAACAGGAGTCAGAGGTCCCATTAGTCAACGCTTGTTGACAACCTCTAAGTTTTCTAAAATTATGGCTATGGTAAACACTATTTTTTATAAATATCTATATGTTTACCATTTCATACGATACAATAAAGGACGCGATTGATTCTTCTAATACAATGCGAGAAGCTTCAATCAAATTAAATTTACATTTTTCAACATTTAAACGTAAAGCAGAATCTTTTGGTTTATATGCACCCAATCAGGGGGCTAAGGGAGGTAAAAAGACACGAAATATCTCAAAACTAATTAGCTTAACGGAAATACTAGATGGAAAGCATCCATACTATCAAACTTTTAAATTAAAACAAAGGTTACTTAAAGAAAAAATTTTTGAAAACAAATGTTCTAAATGTGGTATAAGTGAATGGGATGGAGACAAAATAAATTGTGAATTAGACCATATAAATGGTATAAGACATGATCATTCTTTAGGAAATCTTAGAATGCTTTGCCCAAACTGTCATTCTCAAACTGATACATATAGAGCAAAAAATATTAAAAAAATTATGGCTGTGTGATGAAATTGGTAAACATTGCGGACTTAGAGAAATTTGAGTGCCCTGTTTGAAAAAATAGGAGTAGAACTTGTCAAATTCGGTGAAGGCTTTAAAATGCTAACCCCGAGCCAAGCCTAAGAAATTAGGAAGGTGTAGAGACTAGACGGCAGGGATCTAATGTAGCGATACTATGATCAAGGTATAGTCCAGACCACAAACAGTAATGGCGGTGAAAACCGTAGTGGTAAGAAAATCCGTTGCCTCACGGCTTGTCGGTTCGAGTCCGACCACAGCTACCATTCGTATAGATACAAACCATGCATAACATTGACCACCTAAAGAGATTGATAGGAACTGAGCTCGAAGCACTTGTAGATGAGGTCAACTCACTTAAGCAGCGAGTATGTGAATTGGAACATCAACGATTCCACGCGATCATCTCTGAAAACAAAGACTTTGTTGGAAAATGGCTTGATCAAAAGCCTAAACAGTCTTCAACTGTGTCTTGCAATACGAGTGCAATGATTTAAATACTTTCGGGCTTGTAGCTCAGCGGTAAGAGCAGGGGTCTCATAAACCCTTGGTCGTTGGTTCGAACCCAACCGGGCCCACCATTTTATAAATAAAACACAATGATTTTACGAGTCTTGTGTTTCTTTAGCAGCTTGCTTGTAGCGGGATGTGCCGCATGGTTTTCTGTGCTTGGCATCGCTACACTTTTTAGTGGCAGCTACGCTTCAGTTCTCGTAATGGCAAGCTCATTAGAACTTGGCAAGCTTGTCGCTACAACCTATCTTCACCACTACTGGACCAAGACTGGCACGCTCTTAAAAACATATCTGCTCGTTGCGGTTGCGATGCTTATGTGCATCACTTCGCTCGGCATCTTTGGATATCTGTCAGCTGCCTATTCAAGCAACTCATCAAAGTTTGCAGTCGTTGATTCTCGCATAGAAGCAGAGACGTCTCGTAAAGCGTCAACAGACTCTGAATTGGAGCAGATACGAGCTCGCATTGAAACGCTAAACTCTGCACGACGTTCACAAGAAGAAAGACTGCCAAAGATGTCTGCAGCAAATGCAAAACCTATCTATGCAGACATCGAACGCACAGCAGCAGAGATTGCAACTCTCAGTGATCGTAGCCGCGCGTTGCAAGACAGCAAAATTGCAGCTGACAGCGAGATCGCAAATCTAAAGGGGCAAATCAGCGCAGCAAAAGATATTGGCACCTTTAAGTTTGTTGCAGATCATCTAAACGTTCCTCTAGATACCGTAGTGATGTGGTTTGTTGCAATCATCATAGCAGTATTTGATCCGCTCGCTATAGCGTTGCTGCTAGCATACAACAGCACACTAACGAGAACGATTCCTAAAGATCGATCAGTCGACCTGTCTGATCGCATCTATGACCTGTCAGACAACTAATCTATGAATCTACATGATGCAATTTCTGGAGAGCGCTACACAATCAGTCACATATCGGGAGACAACTGTGAGTTGCTTCGTGACTATGGTTTTTGTGAAAAAATGAATGTGCAAAAGATAAGTGACGGCAGAAACTGTGTGTGCAGCATATGCGGAGTTCGAGTGTGCCTGGCTAAAAATTTAGCAAAGGACGTTGAACTAGTAGATTATAAATAATTTTTTACGGGTAGATGGCAGAGCGGTTTATTGCGTCAGTCTTGAAAACTGAAGTGGCGAAAGTCACCGTGGGTTCAAATCCTACTCTACCCGCCATTTTAGGGCACGCTCTGGTTTCGACTCTATGAGTGACTTGTCGATTAGCATGCAGAGGAATGATAAGGTTGGCCTCTTTAAAAGCCTTTCAAAACAAACAAACGGCAAAAATAACAACGTCGTAGATTCTGGACTCGCTCTCGCGGCCTGATCTAAACACGCTCAGATGCAAGCCTGCTCTGCTCTGAGATCAAACCAGGCAAAAACAAAACAGCGTATGCCTGTTGCATACAACTTGAGAAAACACATAAGCATGTTTGAAGATCGATAAGTGTTTATAGAGGACAGGGGTTCAATTCCCCTCGTGTCCACCATTTCGGAACGTTGGCTGAGTGGCTTAAAGCACTCCCTTGCTAAGGGAACGTAGGGGTGACTCTACCGTAGGTTCAAATCCTACACGTTCCGCCAATCATATAGATAACTTATGTGTGACGGCAGTCATGCACAATCTCCCCCCATAACACAAAATAGATAAACTATGAAAACAACAAAATTGGTTAAAATCGTTGGCATTGCAGCAGCTGTTGCAATGATGAATGTGAATGCTGGTCAACCTGAAGCTGCAGTTGCAATCGCACCTGTCGTTTCTGTAATGACTGGCTATTCTTCTGAAGATGTGTGGCGCGGTGCTAGTCTAGGACAAGACGAAGCAAATGCTGTGCTCTCAACAGAGACCGCGTTGCCAGCTGACATCGCTCTTACATTGAGTGCTGACTATAGCGCCGCTGACTCTGATGTTAAAGATGAACAGACTGATCTGTCTGCAGTCTTTTCAAAACATGTCTCTGATTATCTTGTATCGTTAAGCTATACCTGGTATTCTCAAGACGTTGCGCTAGGTGGTGGTCAAGCACAAGAAGCTGGCTTATCAGTCTCTCGTTCTCTTGGACCAGTCGACCTGTCGTTGACACAATATGTAGGTTTGGTTGGAGACAACAACTCGTATAGCGAGCTTGCAGCAACATACAGCGACGACTTTGGTTCATCGATCATCTTTGACTTTAGATCGGAACTTGGCTATGTCGCTCAAGAAGGTCAGTGCACTCATTTTGAAACACGAGTTTCAACTGACATTCCAGTCACTGCAGGTGTAGTTGCGGTGCCGTTTGTCGCCTATTCGCTTGGACTAGACGACTCGGTTGGAATACACTCTGACATGAGCAACCTTTTCTTCGGTGGAATTGAGTTTAAACGCTCGTTCTAAGTTGTCATAAAACAAAAAGGATCCTGTGAATTGCAGGATCCTTTTTACTGGGCAAGTGGTGTAACGGTAGCCACGCTGGTCTTAGAAGCCAGTGCAGAGATGCGTGAGAGTTCGAGTCTCTCCTTGCCCACCACCATACATAAATATCTTTTTAATGCGCAAGTAGCACAGTGGTAGTTGCGTCTGCTTTACACGCAGAGTGTCGGGGGTTCGAATCCCTCCTTGCGTACCACCTCTTAGTAGTTTGTCTTTCCAAAGCTATAGAGCATTGGATTGTCACTTGAACCGGTACCAGTAGTGCTTACTTCCTTTTTCTTTGGAGTAAATGCGTATATTTTACGCTGTGCTTTGTATGCATCAATCCAGATTTCTTTTCCGTCACCGTCTTTGATAAGAAGCATCGGATTCTCATGAACGTATGCAAAGCCAACACACAGTCCACGAATGCTGTCGCTGCCAGAGCGAACTTCAATATATTTATCAAGCAAAGATAAACGTTCAACTTGACGCACTACAGTATCAACTTCGGAACCTAAATCTTTTTCATCAACAAGCTCTTTACCAATATACTTTCCTTCGCCACGAGCATAGTATGCTGGAACAGTAACGATTTTTTCGTTTAACTGAGCTTCTGAGAGTATAGAAGAAGCGATTGAGACGAGTGGGTCTGTATTCGTAAAGTTGTTCATATAGCCTTATTTATATTACCAGTTTGCTTCGCTATCTTTCGTATGAATTGGATCGGTGGGTTCAAATTCATATATAGGATCGCCAGTTCCAACCCATACCCATTGATTCCTGCGTCTGCTGTCTTGAAGGAGAAGTCTTGACCCATTAAAATTAACACCCTTCATAACATCTGCAAACCCAACACAACGACCACGAACAATCATATTGCTGTTAATGTGTATCTCAATATATTTTCCCATTAAAGGAGATTTCCATACTGCCAAAGAAAGTGCTGATACGTTTTTTGAAATATTTTTGTTATCTACAAGATCTTTTCCAGCGTTTGGTGATTTATCTCCTGTATAAAATTTTTCGTTTGGAGAAAAATATTCATTTAGAGGCTCTCCTGAGAGTACCTTTGCAGCTGCCGATACGAGGCTATCCGACTGTATATTCGTAAAATTATTATTCATACAATATTATTTATATCGGGTGCAGTTTCGAAAAAGTATAAATAAGACATATGCAAAGTTTCAATGACTATACAAACAACCCGTTGGCCGATGCTGCTCGTGCAATACTTTCTGGTCAGACTTTACAAGAGAGCTTTGGCAGGTTACCAGGTCACGTGATCAACAACGAGCTCTACAGCTTAAACAAAGCATGGCAAGCTTTCTACAACGGCCAAAAGAATGGCAGCGATGCTGATCCAAAAGTCATTGCAGCCCTTATAAAGGGATTAACCTCAATAAAAGGTGAAGTCAAAATGTTCTCATCAAGTGACAGCGTGCCTGTCAGCTATACCTATAAAGAAGCAGCAGAACAGGATCCAGGCGAATATGACGCTGAAGGCAGCATGGCAAAAAATGCGCTGCGCACAATCATTCGCAATGCAAAGGGTTTGCATGACATGCTTGCAGACGACGAAAATCTTCCAGAACACATTCAAGCAAATCTTGTAAAGGCCGAGGAGGCAATTGTGAGTGCGCGCGACTATATCGAAAGTGAAAAGGAACTAACTAAATAAAAAGAATAAATAGACAATATATGAATAACTTCCACTATCATCAAGATTCACTCTACTCTGCTGCAGCACGCATACTTGAAGGCGCCTCTGAAGTACAAGCGCTGGTAAAAGACTTTGCTGTCGGAGACAATACAAACTTTGGTAAAGTGCTAGAGATTGGTGCAGACAGCATCACTTTTAAAGCAAAGGACCTGCCAAAGACGCGCATCACTTTTAATCAACGCAAGATGGGCAGCTCTGAGTTTCTACTCACCAAGCTGCTTAAGCTCAAAGAAGAGACGCTTGATGAAGCTTCTATGGATTCACTTTCATTGAGTGATCTTTGGAACAAGCATCGTGAATATACCTATGCTGCAGACCAAGGATGGGGTGGTGGTTATGGATCAGCAAAGGGTGGTAAAGCCGCGGCTGAAGCCATCTATAAATTTGTTTCTGCAAAATATGATAAAAAAACTGCAGAAGACATGCAAGACGCGTCTGACAACTATCTTGGTTATCAAGAATATGTTGGTGGAGCCGAAGCAAAAAGTGCTAAAGCTGATGAAGAAAAACTTCGTAAGAAATATGGTATCAAAGAATCAAAAATGCAAGAAGAGACGCTTGATGAAGCATATGCAGCATATAAACCACTTAGAAAACCAGAAGACCTCGTTGCTGAGTTGCAAAGCATTGTTGATACCCCCGACTCAAAGCTTTGGGACGTCACAAGCGTGTCACTGCGTTTGAGTCATGAAGATATTTTCGATCGCTTTCCAAAAATCTATGACTATGTTGAGGATATGTGGGAAGCAATCATGACACCAGACGGCGCTCGCAAGACCAAAGAGATTGCTAAAAAGGCAATTGAGGCCGTTCATAAATACTATCCAATAAAGGAAGAAACTGAAGAGTCAGAAGAGACTCTTGATGAGGCGATCAACTGGCTTGGTGACTATCTTCCAACTTCAGAAAAGAGCAAATTTGGCGGCTATCGCCCAACGATTATTAATAAGCAGACAAAGGGACTTATGTATCAATCTGCAGCAGCATATAATACACCACAAGAAGCAAAAGATCATGCTGAAGACTATCTCAAGCAAAAGTCAAAGGGCATCAAGGATCCTAAAGTCCCACTTGTTGGAACATATAAAGAAGAGACTGAAGAAGAGGTCACAGAAGCAGTTGATCCTACAACAAAGCGTCGCAAGCAGCTTGATATGGCCCGCGTCAATGCCGGTGCGATGAGCAGAGATGACTACGACAAGAAGTATAAACTTGGCAAGTACAGTCCAGCTGGTAGCAAGCTGTCAGGTCCTGGTGGGCTCTATAAAAATCTAGTCAAAGAAGTACTCAACCCAGATGACGACGCGAGTGTATGGATTGACGACTTTGTAAAGAGTGACGATCCTCGCTTTGAAGGCAAGAGTAAAGAAGAGCGCATCAAGATGGCACTCGGTGCTTGGTATGCTGCTCAGAAAAAAGAGAGCATTGAACCTACTACAGAAGTTCTCGAAGAAAGCGAAATGATTGAAGTAGAAACACAAGAGGAATTAGTTAAAATAATTAAAAAAGACCCGGTTTTAAAAAAATGGATTGGAAAACGCGACGTTTACTTTGATAATACTGATTTAGTAGTAGGCGACAAAACAGCAATGAGTAATCCAATTTGGGATGATGGCACAGTTGATATGACAGAACTACGTAAAATGGTTCAAAAAAATATTACGTCATATGACCAGATTTTACAGGATGCCAAACCTAAAAGTGGTGAAACTAAAGTTGGTTCGTTTAACGTTATTCTTCCAAAAGAACTTAAGGGTACATTTGGAGGTCCAAATATTCCCCTTGAAAATCCTCGTGCAATTGTAAGAACGACCACTGATAAAGGCAATGCAATTAAAAAACTATTGCATAGTTCGCGTGAAGGCGTAACAGTTCGTGTAATGTCAAGAAAGGGCGACATCGCGGCAGTTTACATTGATGCAAAAGATACTCAAGGATTTTCTAATGCTCTTAAAAAATTAGCTTCAGACAAAGCTTTAAATGAAATGACAACTCTTGAAGAGGTTGTAGCGCTTCCAAGCGTCAAGAAAGTTATCGACGTTATCGACGAGATGACCCCAAAAGAATATTCAAATTTCTTGCACGCACTTGCTGACAACGCATTTGGTATCTCAGTCATGGCTCGCCGAACCAAACCCAAAGGTCCATCAAATGCAGATGCATGGGAAGATGTTGCTGATGGCATTCGTGATGCCGCAAAGGCATATGACGCTCGTCCAGTAAATATTTACAAGACGAATGAATGTGTTGAAGAGACTCTCGATGAACGTGTTAGAATGCAGTTGGTTTTTAAAGCAGCCGATGCTGTAACTGCTCTTGAAGATGAAGAATTTGAAGAATTCTTAAAAAGATTAGCTGACAAACTAGAACGTACTGGTAAAAAGGCTGGCTATAAAGACGCAGTAAACGTTGCAAGCCTGCTTAAAAAGGCATATGGTACTTGGAAAGCCCGTAAAGACACTAAAGATTGGAAAGAAGATACAAAAGAGCAAGGTGAAGCACTACAAGAGGCTGTATATCCACTAACTAAAAAGGCGCTTGACGCAACATTTAACCTTGACCCAGACGAGTTTGAAGAGTTTTTAAAGGAACTTGCTAAAAACCTTAACAATGAAGGTGACGATACAGGATATGACGAATGGTATCAGGTTGCTGATCACATTGAAAAAGCCCACAAAATCTGGAAAGCACGCGATTCAAACATCTAATAAAACACATGAAACCATTCCATTACAACCAAGACCCACTCTACAGCGCTGCAGCTAGCATACTCGAAGGAGCCAAAGACGCTCCTGAAACCTTGCAAGAAGCAGCAGTCGCAAAACCTGTAACTTCTGACTATGTCTTTTTTGTTCAGGATCGTGAGCTCTATCAACTCAAGCCGTCATACAAGCTTGTTGCAAAGACTGACTTTGGTCGTTCTGAACCAACCATGTTGTTTAAGTCGTTTGACCGCTACTACTGGGTTGCTGCGATGGTGGCAACCGGAGAAGAGCTGCAAGACGACGACAGCACTCGCAATATCGATCCAGACACATTTGGTGACTGGTATGAAGTAGACAACACATATCGCGGTCACAAAAGCTTTGCGTTGATCTCTAAAAAATACTAAAAGATTAAGAAAAAATAATTAAAAATCCCCTAGAATTTTGTGTTCTAGGGGATTTTTTTGTATAGATAACTTTATGACTGACGCAGTTGTCAGTCATGTACAACACACAAACACACAAAACAAAATGAATAAAAACGCATACGAAATACGACTAGAGGTACTCCAACTCGCTCACGGCGACATTATGACACAATATCATGAGACGCTAAATTGTCAAAAGGAGACAATTTATAACGATGGACAAGAATCATCAGACCTGTCTGGCATAGACGTGTCATTGCCAGACGCTTCTAAAATTATTGAGAGGGCTGAAGAACTCTACAAATTTGTAGAAAAATCCTAAGTTAAATACAAGAGAGGCCTATTTAGCGTAGGCCTCTCTTTTTTGTTTACATATTAAAAAAGATTGTATATAATAACAGCATGAAAGTTAAAGACATAAGCGGCGCCTCTATTGAACTTGATGACTGCACAGTTTTACAAATTACACTAAACAAACTGCGTGAAGTCTATGACTGGCAGTCAAACTATTATATTGATACGCCAAGCAACAAGGTGCTAAAAACCGAAACGTTTCATACAACTCATAGTTGGGACACTACAAGCGAAGTTCGTGAGGCAACAGTCGACGACTACCGCTTTTATGCAGTGTTTAGCAAGTTAATTTCTAATAAATAATACTTTAATATATGTTAAAATCTGAATTAGTCGTATCACACTATAATGAGGACTTATCATGGATAAATGATATATCTTCAAACTTTGATAAAATTACTGTATATCATAAAGGAAACAACAATTCATTTCCAAATATTTTACCTAATATCGGCAGGGAAGCACATACATATCTTTGGCATATTGTAAATGTAAATGAACCAGCACTTAATACAACTTTTACGCAGGGTAATCCTCTAGATCATATTAATGACGTAAATTTATTATACAAATTTACTGAAAGTCCATTCGAATGGATTGGTAATTATTGTTATATGTCTAATAAATTTGGTGAGCCATGGTGCAATAAATGGAAATTTCCATGTGAAGAAGTTGCAACATTAGCTAATATACAGTTGCCAGACTGGTGGTCATTTTGTCCGTATGCAAATTTTAAATTAACTAATGAATGCTTAATTAAATTTAAACCACTTGCGCATACATTATTAGAAAATTTATTATGGCCAACAACTACAGGTCATCTAGAAACAGAATATGAATATAGAACACCATGGGCAATAGAGCGGTTATGGGAATTTTTATGTGTGCATAGTTATAAACGCGAATACTAATAAATTTAGTACTTTAAATGAATAATTGGTATATTATCTAAGCGTGATGCAATTTGACTAAAACCAGAGCCCCACCAATGAAATGAATTTGTAAGTTGATATATTTTTGTACAATTACGTAAAATATGCAAATCTTTTAACATATCAATACAATTATGTTTGCGAAACGCAGAATGATAAGTATTGGTTTTTGGTGATACTAGATTTAATTTTTTAGAAAGTTCGTCTCTAATAGATTCTGAATCTGATATCAACACTACTGGTTTAGATGTATTATTTAAAATTTGTATAATTTCATTTTCTAGTTTTTCAAAAACTTTAAATACTTCTTTATCTTCATCTTTAAAATGATTGTTGCAAATATTAAATGCAATATAATCACCACATCTTATATGTATACATTCATATTCAACATTATTGTCTATAAGTTCAAATGATACCCGCTTACGTGTTTCTTCATTAAATTCAAAAAATGAAGAAACAAATGATCGTTCTTCATTAGTTATTTTAAAGTCATCTATCAATAAATTTGTGCATATTGACAACACATCATTTCCTCTATTCCTTCGAATTATTCTATTTTGATTTTTTAAAAATACCATAAGTTCTTCTGGCTTATGGTATTTTTGAAAAAGATCAAGTGTTTCGGAAACACAATTAAATGGCTTATCATATATAAATGGTGTGTCATATTGTGACGGTTTAAAATGTTTTCCAACTGGATGGTTTTTTAAAAATATTGTAAAGTCATATCCTAATTTATTGCATATTTTTAAACAACCAAGCGAGCCTCTGATAAAATCACCTAAGCCTCCACCAGACGGTGGCTTTAATAGAGAGTTGACAACCAACATAAAATATATTTATAAAAATGTGTACAAGTCCTAAAAAATAGTGTATAATACACCATGACGCCAAGATTGGGACTTGTTTGTATTAGTGAAAGATTAACTCAGCAAAAGATTACTGCAAAGACGATGACTCGTAAGCAGTTTTGCACTCTAGGTCGAGAGGCTGGTTTAAAGGTTCTTTCTCAGCGAATACTTCATAACTCGCAACACATGATTCGCACTCTCGAAGCTGCAATTTCTGCAGGGGCTCGACACTACCGGGTAAGCAGTTCACTGTTCCCTCTACTCACAGATGCAACTTTAGAGTTAAAATATTCTGACATCCATGAATTTGACACAGTTGTCGCGAACTTAAAGGCTGCTGGAGACTATGCTCGC
>ENA-ORFA01001048-ORFA01001048.1-marine-metagenome-genome-assembly--contig:-NODE-1048-length-11193-cov-3.513944_pt1 | contig 11193 bp, 8 predicted proteins | sample MGYA00248621_ERZ508587 | MGnify/ENA primary metagenome ERZ508587 (study PRJEB26250, sample SAMN06266239) | marine metagenome | isolation source: Columbia River Estuary | place: USA:Columbia River Estuary... | reverse complement strand
AAATACTGGCAGGCCCCAACACGGCCTCCCCCAGGCCCACCATGGCACGACTGGCGAGCAAGCCCGTGAAGCTGGTGGACATGCCGAAGAGAATAGTGCCAACAGTCCATACCGCAACGCCCAGCACAACTAGGTTACGGCGGTGCACGCGGTCGGCAAGCAGCCCGCACACCAAAGACGCCGCGCCATACAGCACAGCGAAGGCCGTGCCCTGCAACAGGCTGAACTGGACATCACTGATACCCATTTCCAGCTTGATGGGATCGACCAGCACCGATGGTACGTAGCGGTGCACAAAAGAGAATGTTGCAGCTACCAACATCACTAGCACGAAAGCCTGCGCCATCGAAGCACTCGGCCACGGCGGCTCAGCCGCCGCGCTCAGCACAGGCGAGATTTTAGACGGCGAGGCGATGTTGTCCACTTTATTTTTCAATTAATTTTCTAATTCAGAAACAATATTGACATATTGACAAATATCTGTCAAGCTAAACGGTCACGTCTCAGCCTACGCCACGACCTCATTGCCGATGAAACTCTTCCTAGCCGGCCTGCTGGCCGAGAACAACTCCTACTCGCCAATCCCGACCGGGCTGGGCGCCTTCGAGTCCGAAGGCATCCGACGTGGGCCGGCAAGCGGTGTGGACCCAGGCGGCTACCTTAGCGCCATTGAAACCGTTCACAGCGTGGCCTCGCCGCGCGGCTGGGAAGTGGTCGAGGGCCTGTTCGCCGCTGCCGTCTCACTGGGCCCCATTCGACAACCGGTTTACGAGCATTTGCGCGACGAGTTGCTAGACGACTTGCGCGCCGCGCTGCCGGTGCAGGCCGTGATGCTGATGTTGCACGGTGCGATGACGTCTGAGGACTGCCTGGATTGCGAAGGCGATCTGCTAGAACGTGCACGCAGCATTGTGGGCCCTGATGTGCCCATTGGTGTCGAATTGGACCTGCATGGACACGTCACGCGCAGCATGGTCCGACATGCCACGTTGATGGTGGCTTACAAGGCCTACCCTCACACCGACATTGACGAACGCGCTGCTGAAGTAGCGCAACTGACCATCGACACCGCGGAGCGCCGCATCCGCCCCATCACAAAGGTCTATGACTGCCGCATGGCTGGCAGTTGGCCCACCACGCGCGAGCCCCTAAAAAGCTTTGTCAAGGAGCTACAGGCGCTAGAAGGACACAACGGCGTCCTTTCGATCTCGCATGCGCACGGGTTCGCGTTTGGCGACGTGCCAGAGGCGGGCGCACGTCTCTGGGTTATCACTGACGGTGATGAAGCCCTCGCCACCCGACTAGCTGCAGAACTTGGCCAGCAAATATGGTCACTTCGTCACGCCTTGCACCAGCCGCCACTCAGCATGGAGGCCGCCATGCAACGTGTGGCCGAATTACCGTCACTGCCCGGGGCGGGACCGATCGTCGTGGCAGACATGGCCGACAACCCAGGTGGTGGCGCCCGCGGCGACAGCAGCTTCGCGCTGCAGGCGGTCCTCTCGTTCGGTATCCCGAATGTGGCCCTCGGTGGCTTGTGGGACCCGGGCGCCGTTCAGCTGTGTTTCGAGGCAGGCCTAGGGTCGACGCTAACCCTGCGCGTTGCCGGCAAGTCCGGGCCCACCTCGGGTTCACCGGTGGACTTGCGCGTCACCGTGCGGGCGTTGGCCGAGAACCACGAACAGACTGCCTTCGGCGCAAAAAGCCCCCTAGGTGCTTCGGCCTGGGTGAGCACGGCCGAAGGCATCGATCTGGTGCTGATTTCGCGCTGCCAGCAAGTCATCGGCGCCGATCTGTTCACCGGGCTGGGCGTTGACTTAAGTGGCAAGCACGCGGTGGTGGTGAAGTCCATGCAGCACTTCCATGCCGCCTTCGCACCTCTCGCACGCGAAGTGTTGTATGCCGATTCGCCGGGGTTACTGACTGCCGACATTGCCACTCTGCCTTTCTGTCACCGCGACCCCAACTTCTGGCCGCGCGTGGCCGATCCCTGGTCGGGTAAGGCTTTCTGAGGCAATAACCATCAAATTTAACGCGTGGGCCAGTGCCCATGCACCATCACTTAGAAAAGGAATTGCATGTCTGCTACCGATGACCGCCTGGCCCAACTGGGTCTCGTCTTGCCTGAGCCGCTGAAGATGCCCCCGGGCACCACCTTGCCCTTTCCCTGGGTTCGCGTGATTGGCCAGCGGGCTATTTTCTCCGGTCATGGCCCCACGCTGGCCGACGGAAGCGTGGCACAGCCATTAGGCAAAGTGGGCGCCCAAGTGACCTTGGAGCAGGGCTACACGGCCGCCCGACTCACGGGGCTGGCGATATTGGGTAGCCTCAAGCGCGAGCTAGGCACCTTGGACCGTATCGAGGCTTGGGTGCACATACTCGGCATGGTCAACTCGGCGCCCGGCTTCGACCGCCAGCCCGCGGTCATTAATGGCTTTACCGACCTAATCCTTGAATTGTTTGGCCCGCAGGTCGGCGCCCATGCTAGGAGCGCCGTTGGTATGGCCGAACTGCCGTTTGGCATTCCGGTAGAAATTGAAGGCGAAGTGTTGTTGCGGGCCGACTGAGATATCACGAGTATGGCGAATGAACGCAGACAAAAACCTTGTTCGCGCAGGTCATTGACTTTGTGCCCAGGCAAACCTTTGGCCGTATCGTCGAGCGCCATCAAAGCAACGCGGCCATCGAAGACTTGGCCTTCATGCTGGAAGCCTCAGGCGTGAAGACTGGCAACGACATTACCAAACTGTTGGCCCTGGGCCAGCTAGTAATCGGATGGTTGGCCGGCGAACAAACCAACGGTACTTTGTGCGGTGCCGGTTTGCCCAAAAACTTCAATGCAGCCATTTAAGTTATGACCTATCCTACGCGGCGTCATCACCATTGGCAATTGCACAATACTTGTGCGATATTCCCTTTCATTTGCACAGCTCCATTCATGAGCATTCAAATTCTCATCATCGGTATTCACCTCGCCCGCAGCACCCGCGGTCGCATCTGCTCGCCTCCAAAACAACGTACCTGAATTTTTTCTGTTTGCGTTTTTTAATTTCTGGAGAGCTTCATGGCTGATTTGTTTGAAAACCCAATGGGTTTGTGCGGTTTCGAGTTCGTAGAGTTTGCATCCCCTGTAGCGGGCGTTCTAGAGCCCTTGTTTGAAAAGATGGGCTTCTCTTTGGTAGCCAAACACCGATCCAAAGACGTGGTGCTGTACCGACAGGGTGACATCAATTTCATTGTCAACCGCGAGCCCAGAAGCTTGGCGGGTTACTTTGCTGCAGAGCACGGCCCATGCGCATGTGCTCTTGCATTTCGGGTGAAAGACTCGCATAAGGCCTACGCCCGTGCGCTCGACATGGGCGCGCAACCCGTCGAGGTGCCTACAGGGCCGATGGAGTTAAGACTGCCCGCCATCAAAGGCATTGGTGGCGCACCGCTTTATTTGATCGATCGCTACGAAGACGGCAAAAGCATTTACGACATCGACTTTGAATTCATTGAAGGTGCAGACCGTCACCCTGTAGGTCACGGCTTCAAAATTATCGACCACCTGACGCACAACGTGTACAAAGGTCGCATGTCGTTTTGGAGCAGCTTTTATGAGAAGATTTTTAACTTCCGCGAAATTCGCTACTTCGACATTAAGGGTACGCACACGGGACTAACCAGCAAAGCCATGACTGCGCCCGATGGCCTCATTCGCATTCCTTTGAATGAAGAGTCTGGCAAAAATGGAGGCCAAATTGAAGAGTATTTGATGCAGTTCAACGGCGAAGGCATTCAACACATTGCCTTGCTCACAGATGACCTGATGAAAAGCGTTGACTCGCTGCAAATGGCGGGTATTCCACTTATGACTGCTCCCAACGACATCTACTACGAGATGCTCGAAGAGCGCCTGAAGGGGCATGGCGAGCCCGTGACAGAATTGCAGGCACGCGGCATCTTGTTGGATGGCTCCACCGCCAATGGCGAAAAACGTTTGCTGCTCCAAATCTTCTCGCAAACTTTGTTGGGCCCCGTGTTCTTCGAATTTATCCAGCGTAAGGCCGATGAGGGCTTTGGCGAGGGCAACTTCAAAGCATTATTTGAGTCCTTGGAACGCGATCAAATTAGACGTGGTGCCATTCAAGTAGACGCTTGAAGGAAAGTCATGAAAATCAGCAGAATTCACCACGCAGCCTATCGCTGCAAGGACGCCAAAGAAACCGTTGAGTGGTATGCCAAAAACTTGAACATGGACTTTGTGCTGGCCATTGCCGAAGACTTGGTGCCATCCACCAAAGCGCCCGATCCTTACATGCACATCTTCTTGAATGCCGGCGGCGGCAATGTGCTGGCATTTTTTGAATTGCCCAATTCTCCCGAAATGGGCCGAGACGAAAACACGCCTGCGTGGGTTCAGCACATAGCCTTTGAAGTGGAAAGCATGGAAACTTTGCTAGCAGCAAAAGTTAAGCTAGAGGCCAATGGCGTTGAAGTGCTAGGCCCCACCAACCACACCATTTTCAAAAGTATTTACTTCTTTGATCCTAATGGGCACCGTCTTGAGCTTGCGGCAAACACCGGCACCCCCGAGATGATGAGCAAACTCGACGAAGTTAAGTGGGACATGATTAACGAGTGGTCACAAACTAAACGTGCCCCAAAACACGCCGCCTGGATGCACGATGGAAGCATGTAATGCAACCCTAAACCCTTCTCTGCGCAGTTGGGTAACTACGGCTAATTTGAGCGGGTCAGATTTTCCTATTCAAAATCTTCCGTTCGGACGATTCCGTACAAACTCAAATGAACCATGGCGAATTGGCGTTGCTATCGGCGATATGGTGCTTGACCTCAAAGCTGCTGAGCTAATCAATCACTCCGATATGAATCAGCTTCTAGCGATGAAGAAGGAAGACCGCGTTGCATTGAGAATTGCAATTTCTAATGGTCTCAAAGAAGACGCACCAGTCAACCAAAGTGCTTTTGAACAAAGTCTGTTCAAGCAATCATCAGTAGAGGTAGGCATGCCTTGTGAAGTTGGTGACTACACAGACTTCTACGTAGGCATTCATCACGCGACAGCTGTTGGCAAATTGTTTCGCCCTGACAATCCTTTACTACCCAACTACAAATGGGTACCTATTGGGTATCACGGACGTTCGTCAACGTTAAACGTGTCAGGAACTTCATTTCCCAGGCCTTGTGGTCAAATTAAAGTTGCTGATACTGATGCACCAATTTTTCAACCATCGGCACGTTTAGACTTTGAACTGGAAATCGGCGTTGTCATTGGACAAGGGAACAAACAAGGTCAACCGATTGCAATTGAAAAAGCAGAAGATCATGTATTTGGTTTGACACTTTTCAATGACTGGAGCGCAAGAGACATACAGGCTTGGGAATATCAACCCCTTGGCCCATTTTTGTCAAAAAACTTTGCCAGCACTTTGTCACCATGGATAGTCACCATGGAGGCCCTATCGCCTTTTCGTCAAGAATTCAAACGCCCAGATGGTGAACCCCAACCTCTTGCATACCTCAGCTCAGAGGTAAACAGTCTGCAAGGCGCATTTGACGTGAAACTTGAGGTATTGATTCAAACTGAAGCCATGCGCAAAGCTGGATTGCCTTTTGAAAGACTCACTTACTCCAACTTCACCGAAGCGGCTTACTGGACCGTCGCTCAAATGGTGACGCACCACACAATCAATGGCTGCTCCTTACGCTCGGGCGATTTATTTGGCTCTGGCACCCTCTCTGGCCCTAAGCCGGAGCAGGCTGGCTCATTGCTTGAGCTGACTCAAGGCGGAAAACAAGCTATTACTTTGTCCAACGGAGAGAATCGGATTTTTTTGCAAGATGGTGATTCCATTGCACTCAAGGGCTGGTGTGAAAAGTCTGGTGCAGTTCGCATTGGCTTTGGCGAATGTATTGCAACAGTCATGCCTGCTAAAGCGGCCTAAATTCATATTTACCGATGAGGCCATACAACTTCTTCCAAAGCGGAACATCTCATCGCTTAAGAATCGCTCTAAATCTAAAGTATTTGATTACCCAAATACTTCAATTACCCAACAGCCTAAGAATTAAAACCGATGGCAGGAGGTATTCCACTGTTTTCTCTTCCTATGCTGCTTGAAGTATCAAGTTCGATGTCTGGGCATGGCGTTGAACTTTAGCCATAACCATTTCGAGCACCGCGCCAAGCGTCTAACTTTTCCAAAAACTAGTTTTACCGCCAAGCCAACCGTCTAGCTTTTTCACCTGACAAGTGACAGCGCTGAGTGCAAAATCTACGAAATTACTGGCGAAACTGTAAATTACAGTTTTTTTTCAATTACACGAAATATTACACGTTTGCTATTTTCGTATATAAGTCGTTGATTTATATAGATTTTTGACGAGCCCGGCTTTCTGTTAATCAGAGGTTTTGTGGTCAAAGCTTAGGCCAAGTAGTCACCTAAAAAGCATCGCCTTACGCGCTGCTTTTTGCTTTTTAACTCAGAACACTTTGGGAGTTATACCTTGCCAACACACTTACTAAACAGAAATCATTAATGTCAATCGATTTAGGGAAATACGGTATCGATTTTTTTGTTTAATTGCCTTCGCTTCTACAATTAATTGCATTGAAAAAAGCGAGAAATATATGAAAGCAGTATTGTGTATTTTAATCGTGACATTTCCTTTTTTTGTCGAAGCGGCTAACGACACAAGCAAAGGATCAGTGCAGGCAACTAAACCTGCGCTCTCAGTCAATGTTACAAAGCCCACACAGCAAAATATCAATCAACAAGTCATCGCAAATGGTTCTCTCGCTGCTTGGCAAGAAGCGATCATTAGTGCTGAAGCCAATGGGTTAAAGATCACTGAAGTGCGCGTCAATGTGGGAGACCGCGTCAAGCAAGGTGATGTCATTGCCGTTTTGCAGTCTGACATTGTGCGAGCAGAACTGGCACAAGTTGAGGGCAGCTTAGCCGAAGCTATCGCCAATGCCTTAGAAGCCCGGGTGCAAACTGATCGAGCGAAATCGCTGCAAGTGCAAGGGTTTTTTAGCAACGCTCAGCTAAGCCAAGCACTTGCCACCGATGCCATTGCTCAGGCACGTGTTCAATCGGCACGCGCTGCTGTTCAATTACAAACCGTTCGACTTTCGCAGACCCAAGTAAAGTCACCCGATGCTGGCGTGATTTCCAATCGACAAGCGACCATTGGAAGCGTTGTCAATTCTGGCACTGAGCTATTTCGGCTTATTAGGCAAGGCCGTCTCGAATGGCGTGCAGAAGTCACTGCATCTGATATTGGCCGCATTAAAGTTGGCGCGCCAGTCAAAATTACAGCGGCCAGCGGACAAGTGTTGCAAGGCAAGGTTCGCATGGTAGCCCCTTCAGTGGATGCGCAAACACGCAATGCCTTGGTGTATGTCGACTTGACAGATCAAATTGGATCAGCACGAGCGGGTATGTATGCCAAGGGTGAAATCTTACTCGGCCAAAGCAAGGCCATGACCGTCCCTCAAACCGCTGTTGTTTTACGCGATGGTTTCAGCTACGTTTATACAGTTGGAGCTGATCAAAAAGTGACACAGACCAAAGTTCAAACGGGACGTTTGAGCGGTGACCGACAAGAGATACTCAGTGGTATCAATTCAGATGATCAGGTGGTCGTTAGCGGAGGTGCTTTTCTAAATTCAGGCGATACAGTGCGCGTGGTGAATCAAGCTCCTTTGGCCAAATAAAGGGGGACCATTGTGTTAAACGTATCCTCATGGTCGATCCGCAACCCTATTCCAGCGGTCATGCTATTTGTTCTGCTGACGGTGGCAGGCTTCATAGCCTTTGGTTCAATGAAAGTGCAAAACTTTCCAGATCTTGATCTACCCACTATTACGGTGAATGCCAGCTTGCCCGGCGCAGCACCCACCCAGCTAGAAACCGATGTGGCCCGCAAGCTTGAAAATGCTTTGGCGCCCTTGCAAGGTTTGAAACACATCACCACCAAAGTACAAGACGGTGCCGTGTCCATCACGGCCGAGTTTCGAATGGAAAAGCCCGTGCAAGAAGCAGTGGACGATGTGCGCTCAGCCATCCAAAGTGTTCGCGCCGATTTGCCAGGCGAATTGCGCGATCCCATTGTTCAAAAAATCAACCTCGCTGGCACGCCAGTACTGGCCTACACCCTGCGATCAAACCGCATGGATGACGAGGCCTTGTCTTGGATGGTCGACAAGGAGATTACCCGCAAACTCTTGTCCTTGCGTGGCGTAGGCGCAGTAAACCGAGTCGGCGGAGTCACGCGCGAAGTGCACATTTCGCTTGACATTAACCGCTTGCAGGCGTTGGGTATCACCGCGGCTGAAGTGTCGCGCCAACTCAAACAAATTCAACAAGAAGGCTCTGGTGGGCGAATGGACTTGGGCGTTGGCGAGCAGGCTGTACGCACCTTGGCTACGGTCAAAACCGCACAAGAGGTCGGCCAAATTGAGCTGGCCACATCCCGTGGCGCACGCGTGCGCTTGGACCAAGTGGCCAAGGTAAGCGATACCTTGGCGGCGCCTCGTTCTGCTGCCAGTCTGAATGGAACACCCGTGGTAGGTTTTGAGGTGGTCCGCAGCAAAGGTGAAAGCGAAGTGGCCGTGGGCCACTTGGTGCGCAAAGCATTAGCAGATTTTCAAATTCAACATCCAGACGTCGAAATCACCGAGTCTTTTGATTTTGTGACGCCTGTTGAAGAAGAATATTCCAGCTCTCTGATCTTGCTGTACGAAGGGGCAATATTGGCAGTGCTGGTGGTCTGGCTGTTTCTGCGTGACCTGCGAGCCACTTTTGTTTCAGCCGTTGCATTGCCCTTGTCGGTCATCCCTGCTTTCATTGGAATGGCGTATTTGGGCTTCTCAATCAATGTGGTCACGCTGCTCGCCTTGTCTTTGGTCATTGGCGTACTGGTAGATGATGCCATTGTGGAAGTAGAAAATATCGTGCGTCACCTGAGGATGGGAAAAACGCCTTACCAAGCGGCCATGGATGCGGCTGATGAAATTGGCTTGGCCGTGATCGCCACCACCTTTACTTTGATCGCCGTATTCTTGCCCACAGCCTTTATGTCAGGCATTCCGGGAAAGTTTTTCAAGCAATTTGGTTGGACAGCTTCGCTTGCAGTTTTTGCCTCGCTGGTAGTGGCACGGGTGCTCACCCCCATGATGGCGGCTTACATGCTCAAGCCCATCGTGACCCCCGAAAAAGAGCCAAGATGGCTGACCCACTACATGGTTTGGGTGGCATGGTGTATGAAGCATCGCGTTGTGACCATGGTCATGGCGACGCTGTTTTTTATTGGCTCCATCATGCTGGTGCCTTTATTGCCGCAAGGCTTTATTCCGCCCGACAACAATTCGCAAACCCAGGTCTATGTTGAGTTGCCCCCAGGATCAACGCTTGAGCAAACCCAGGCCAGCGCCGAGCAAGCTCGAACCCTTTTGGCATCGATAAAAGATGTGCAGAGTGTCTACACCACCATCGGTGGTGGCAGCGCAGGCTCTGACCCATTCGCCGGAAGCGGCGCTGCCGAAGTTAGAAAAGCCACCCTGACCATTCAACTGACCGAGCGCAGTCAACGTCCGCTTAAGCAGCAAATTGAAAACGACATTCGTCAGGCATTACAACAGTTGCCTGGCGTGAGAACCAAGGTGGGATTGGGCGGCTCTGGTGAGAAATACGTTTTGGTGCTCACAGGCGATGACCCGCAGGCCTTGCAAACTGCAGCCATGGCAGTCGAAAATGACTTGCGCACCGTCAATGGCTTGGGCTCTATTGCGTCTACCGCCAGCCTTGTACGCCCAGAAATCGCTGTGCGCCCCGACTTTGCAAAGGCTGCTGATTTGGGCGTGACCAGCGCAGCCATCAGCGACACCTTGCGCGTAGCCACCTTGGGTGATTACGACGCGGCCTTGCCCAAGCTCAACTTGTCGCAGCGGCAGGTGCCCATTGTGGTCAGGCTAAGCGACGATGCGCGCAAAGACTTGGGCGTGCTTGAGCGCTTAATCATCCCAGGCAGCAAAGGTCCCGTCATGCTTGGCCAAGTAGCCAGCATAGAGCTTGCAAGCGGGCCAGCGGTGATTGACCGGTACGATCGCCAACGAAATGTCAATTTTGAAATTGAACTCTCTGGTATGCCCTTAGGGGATGTGACGCAGGCGGTTCAAAAGCTACCTTCGTTACAAAGTCTGCCACCGGGCGTGAAAGTGGTTGAGGTGGGAGATGCCGAGGTCATGGGTGAGTTGTTTGCAAGTTTTGGTCTGGCCATGACAATTGGCGTGTTGTGCATATACATCGTACTTGTGCTGCTTTTCAAAGGCTTTTTACACCCGCTAACTATTTTGGCGGCGCTGCCACTTTCTCTGGGTGGCGCGTTTGTTGGCTTATTGATTGCTCAAAAGAGTTTTTCGATGCCCTCACTCATTGGCTTGATCATGCTGATGGGTATTGCTACCAAAAACTCCATCTTGCTGGTGGAGTACGCCATTGAAGCGCGGCGTGGCAAACCAGCGGAAGGGAGCAATCCTGCTGTACCCGGCATGAGCCGCTGGGACGCCATGATTGATGCTTGCCACAAACGAGCGCGCCCAATTGTGATGACCACCATTGCCATGGGAGCGGGCATGCTGCCTATTGCTCTAGGTTGGGGAGCGGCCGATACCAGTTTTCGCTCACCCATGGCAATTGCCGTTATTGGTGGACTCATCACCAGCACTGTTCTAAGTTTGCTGGTCATTCCAGTGGTGTTCAACTACTTGGATGATCTAGGGCAGTGGGTCACGCGCATTTACGCACGCCTAAAAAAGAATTAACCAACCTACATGCTTCAAAAGCGCCACTTAGCAACCAACTGTCGTGTAAAACAAGAAAGGATGACCACTACTAGCCAGTAGAACGGTTAACCCTCTGAAAGCAAAACTGATTCAATGGAGCAATCATTTTGATGAAGATTTGATTTTCATAGCGTCTGAGTTTTGTAAAAACTTGTTCAAGCGCCTAAGCTAGCGCTTAACTTTTACGCTTGCTCGGTGACAGCGCTGAGTGCAAAATCTACCAAATTACTGGGAAAACTGTAATTTACAGTTTTCGTTCAATTACACGAAATATTACATGTTTGCTATTTTCGCCTATAAGTCATTGATTTATATGGACTTTTCAGGAGCCCGGCTTT
>ENA-ORFA01001047-ORFA01001047.1-marine-metagenome-genome-assembly--contig:-NODE-1047-length-11205-cov-3.052121_pt1 | contig 11205 bp, 9 predicted proteins | sample MGYA00248621_ERZ508587 | MGnify/ENA primary metagenome ERZ508587 (study PRJEB26250, sample SAMN06266239) | marine metagenome | isolation source: Columbia River Estuary | place: USA:Columbia River Estuary... | reverse complement strand
TTTTACGGCGGATACAAAGCCCGCCGTATGGCCGCTAACATCAATCTTGTTCTCGATACCGACAGCGGTGGAGACCGTCGTTTCAACGAGATCTCTCTCGCTTACGGGATTGAAAACCACATGAAAGGCTCCAAGCGTATGTCCACCTACTGGGGATATGCCGGCGGCCTCAACATGCAATCCTTTGACAACATTAGCCTGGCAGGCGGATTGTTTACCGGTTTTGACTTCTACATCGCGGATGGCCTTTACCTTGGATCAGAGGTGGGATACAATGCCTTGATATCTGTGCGCGAAGCTGACAAATCAACCTTTGTCTTTAGTCTTCCCGGCGCACGGATGAACGGTGCTCTTCGCCTTGGCTATCGCTTCTAGGACCCGTTTTGTTCTAGAACGATCATTTTGAATACACCGGACAACCTTTGGTTCGTCCAAAACTCCGGAGCCCCGCCTTGTGCGGGGCTTTTTTTTGGGACCCTATCACTAATCCTTAATGAGGTAAGGGGTTTGACCATCCGTGACCACCACCTTGGCATTGGGAGATTTAGCCAATTCGGTAAAAGCCTCAATACTCCTTAATTTCAAAATGTTATCCGTTAAACCCTCCGAAAGAATTTTCTGCGCATCCCTGGTTCCGTTGGCCTCGATGATTTTTCGCTCCGCTTCCAGTCTTTCTGTTTTGAGAACAAACTCCATACGCATGGCTTCTTGCTCTGCTTGTAGCTTTTGTTCAATCGAAGAGGCCAAGCCGACGGGGAGTTGAATGCTTTTCATGAGAACGGCTGTGATGTCAATACCCTGGGGGGATAGCACCTCGTTCATTCGAATTTGAATGGCTTTCTCGATATCCGAACGCATGCCGGAATGCATGTCTTTGGCCAGGTATTGAGCGCAGATATCGGCCGAAGCAGATCGAAAGACATTGGAAATAATGCCCCTAAATTCCAACCCTACATTGCGAACCAATGCAGGGGCTTTGGTTCGATTGACTTTGTACAAAATAGAAATCTGAGAAGTCACGCTAAGCCCTTCTTTGGAGGGAAGGCTAATACTCAGCTCGATATCCTGAATCTGCAGGCTGGTCTTGACAACTTTGGAGGTAAAAGGAAAATACCAGACCACGCCTTGGGTTCGGGTTTTGTCGGACAAGACCCCGAGTTGCTGTTTCATACCTACCTGGCCAGGACGAATGACCGTACAGGAGCCCAGAACAAAGAGGACGGCCAGTAGGCTGGGGACTAGGGGAGAACCCACAAAAAGTGAACCAAAGGGGGATTTCATAAGATTGTGATTTAGTCTCACCTAAACGCAGAAGGCGGTCCGTTCGTATACGAGGAAGGGGTCGTCCGTGGGATGAACCCAACGCCCCCTAGGTGCTTAGGAGGAGGGAGAGGTAGCGGGGTCGTCGAAAGCCCGTCAGATGAACCTGAAAATAGGTAGCCAATTCGTTGAGGAATTCAGCATGGTTGCTGCCCGCGCCGACAAAACCATTCAGAGCCTGCACATAGACAGCGCTGGAAGCCGAACCCATTCGCCAGGCGTTTGCCAAAGACGCCTCGTCCGGATTCATCCAGGCCCCACTGCTTCCGTCCAACAGGCAACCCACGCGATAGCTTTGAGGATCGGGAGCAAAGCCTAGGTGTCGGCTGAGGCCCGCAAGGCATTCGGCCACCACCGCCAGGGTATCGGTGCGGTCAAAACTCTCCAGCAATTGGGCGGAGAATTCATCGTAGTAGGCCGCTTCGTTTTGGCCTTCGGCCAAAACCGACGCCAGCCACTCGGCCATGAGTCCATAAGCCATCCGCTGCATCCCGTTCAAATCACCCAAAACAGGTGGGCTAGGATACATTTCACGAACCCTTTGAATTGACGAAGAGGAGGCGCCTGTTGTTATCAATTCCAACTCCTGCAGGGGCATTAATTGACCGGAACGAAGCATACCCGGGGTACTGCGGGACGCGAAGACCGAGAACGACTGAGGCCCTGAATCCCGCGTCCACAAGTAAAGCATGTAACGGTGATCCTGGTAAGGGACCTGCCTTAGAACCAAACCCCGGTGCTTGTGCATACTAGAAAACGTCGAGGCGAATTCACTATTCGTTGTTACGGGTAAGCACCACCACCTTGGTCACCACAGTCTGAGCGGAAAGATCAAAGCTATCAAAGGCTACCGCATGGACCAAGTAAACACCGCTGTTCACCCTTCGACCCGATGGATCCCGAAGATTCCAGCTGACCTGGCCCCCGTCGGCCTTGGTTTGGTAAACAAGTTGACCCGTTGCATCGGTGATTTTGATCCAGGCATCGGTGACCAAGCCGCGAACGGAAAGGTATCCTTCAAAATCAGGTTCCACCGGATTGGGGAAAGCTTCAACATCGCCCTGGACCTGAACTCCTTGGGTGGCCGAAGAACGATAACCCATCAAGCCCCGATCGGTTCCCACCAAAACCTCACCCGCCACAGGATCCACCGCCAAGGCCAGAATCTGATCCGAAAGCAAAGGCGAATTGCGGGTCGTAAACTGCGCCAAAAGCTGCGTGCATTCGGGATTAAACAGCCAAAGGCCGTTGGTCGTCCCGAACCATTTGCGGTTGGCCCCGTCCACGGCGATGGACATGATTTGTTCTGTCCCCAGTAGATACCCAACGAATTGCTCTTGTTGAATTTTGAGACGGGTGGCATTGAAACTACTCCGAAAAACCGCCGATGGATTGTAAAAAACCACCGGTCCCTGCGATGTCCCCAACCAAACAGCCCCGTCCCGGTCCATGGCCATGCAGATGACTTGCGATGAGGGCAGTCCTCCATTTCCTTCGCTTGTTGTTACCGTAACATAACGGGTATTGGTTGCGTCCATCACCACCACTCCCCCAGCCCGATTCCGCATCCATTTGTTACCGGTCCGGTCCACCAGCATATCCAGCAACTCGGTCTGACCCCCGGTGGCAAAAGAATTCCAAGTCCCGTTCGGGTAACGCACCACCAAGGGTTTGGGGGCCCCAAAATTGCTTATCCACAAAGCTCCAGAGGCATCCATATCAACCCCGCTCAGCCTCACCACGTTGGTGGTTCCCTGCTGAACCTGAAGGGCCGAATTGACGACCCCGTAACCCCGTGCACTGTCCCCGTCCACCTGCCACAGGCCTTGGCCCCAGCTCGATAACCAAACCCGGCCTTCGATGTTGGGGTCCGGAAAAGCGCCTGTAACATCGTAGAGGTTCCCCACTCCCCCCAAGGTTTGGCGATTCAGGGCCCGCCAGCGATTACCAGTCAAGAGGGCCGCCCCCGCCGGGTCAAAGGTGTTTCCAAAAACGCTGCTATAGGCTCCGCCTGCCAACGCCGTACCCCGGGCATGGGACCGCAATTGAAATACCTTGTCGGTGGATGGGCCTTCGGGTTGATAACGATAGGTTTCCCAGGGCGTGAAGCGAAACAACCCACCACCCAGATCGCCCATCCATACTTGGTAGCCATCGTATAGGGCCATCGAAGGAGAAACCACCCCGTCGGGAATGGGGTAATTGGAGAGCGCCAAGTTGGCATCCAGTCGAACGGTTCGAAAGGCATTGACCACCAGCAATTGGCCTCCGGAGACCCCCACAAAAACATTATCCACCCCTGGATTAATGACCAAGGCGCGCTGTCCCCCGTCTTTGTACAAAATCAAAGAATCTCGACGAAAAGTCACCAAGCTATCTCGATACAAGGCCAAGCCCGGAATCTTTTGGGTTCCCCAAGCCGTATCCCTTTGCCAAAACTCAAAGCTTTGAAGATTAGGGGCATCCTGACGCGCTCGGTAGAGTCCGCTGTCGGTAGCTGCATACCAAAATGAGTCCTGGGCCACCAAGGCATTGACCCCTAGGTAACGGCCTCCGGGCCCAATTATAAACGTGCTTCGGATCTCGGTTTTGGCCAAATCCAATTCGACCATTCCAAATCCATAACACAAGTAGGCAAAGCGTCCGGCCTGATAAATGGATCGGATCTTTTTGCCCACCGGCAGATTGGCTTTGAGAACGGCATCCAAGGCCACCCACTGTCCATTGCGGTACAGGTCCAAGTTCCCGTTGGCATAACCCACGATCAGGGTTTGGTAAGCTTGGGAATAACTGAGGACGGCGACTTCGACATCGTTCAAACCGTTCACGCGGGTGATTCGCTCCAACGAACCGTCCTCGGTATCAAAAACAAAAATACCCCCGGTGCATCCGGCATAAACACGGGTTCCGACTTTCTCAACACAAGATACTTTGTTGAGGGGGAGGTGGGTCCTCCATTGGCCCACGGCGAGTTCCGGGTCGTCCACCGGACGAAGGGCGCCTGCGCCGGCCGACAGGAACCATCCCGGGCCCAACGCCCATAGGAGCAATGCGCGGATCAAAGTTTGAAGGCTCATGGATACAGGCGAATCTACGCAAAAAAACCGCCTTCTACGGGTCCAAAAGGCGGGTGCATGAACAGAATCGTGTAGTTTTGGCCGTGCATTCGCCCCTCCTTCTTCCGGTTCTTCATCAAATTCCTTTATGAGCGATTCTATTGGTCACGAGTGCGGTATTGCCCTGCTTCGATTGCGCAAACCGATTTCGTACTACCAACGCCAATACGGCACCCCTTATTACGGGCTCCAAAAACTCTACCTCCTCATGGAGAAGCAGCACAACCGGGGACAGGATGGAGCCGGCGTTGCGACCATCAAATTGCAGGTACCCCCGGGGACCCGCTACATCAGCCGGGCCCGATCGGTAGCCTCCCAACCCCTCAAGGATCTTTTCGAAAGGATTTACCGGAATTTCCAGGAAGCCGGGGTTCGTGGAGAGGATTTTGAACAAGACCCCGACCGCATGCAGGCCATGTTGCCTTATTTGGGTGAACTGCTTTTGGGACATCTCCGCTACGGAACCCATGGCAAAAACAGCCTGGAGGCCTGTCATCCCTTTTTGAGGCAGCACAATTACCGAAGCCGTAATTTGGTTTTGGCCGGGAATTTTAACCTAACCAACGTGGACCGGCTCTTCGAAAAGTTGGTGCATTTGGGCCAACACCCCAAAGAAATGTCGGATACCGTCACCGTAATGGAAAATATCGGGCATTACCTGGACGAAGCGCATCGAGAACTGAGTCAGCAATTGAGCAGCGAACCCGGTATGAGTGACCGTTCGGCCCTGGAGGCGGAGGTGGGCCGTCAACTGGACCTGGTCCGGGTGCTGCGCAAAGCGTCTCGGGATTGGGATGGGGGCTTTGCCATGGCCGGTCTTTTGGGCCATGGAGATGCCTTTGTTTTGAGGGATGCGCATGGGATTCGTCCTGCGTATTGGTTTGCCAACGAAGAGGTCGTGGTTGCCGCGTCCGAAAGACCGGCGATGGCCACGGCCCTGGGCATATCCCCGGACCAAATTCAGGAAATCCCCGCGGGCCATGCCCTGATCATCCGAGCGGATGGGTCCTACGGACTGCACCGGGTTTTTGAGGAGGCTCCTTTGGCGGCTTGCTCTTTTGAACGGATTTACTTTTCGCGAGGAAACGACCCTCTTATCTACCGGGAACGCAAAAAACTCGGAGAATTGCTGGTCCCCCAAATCCTAGAAGCCATCGCCGGAGATCTGGATAACACTGTTTTTAGCTATATCCCCAACACCGCCGAATCGGCGTTTTTGGGCATGTTGCAAGGGCTCGAAATGCATCTCCAAAAAGCCAGAACCGATGCCCTTCACCGTCTGGATCCCGAATCCCTGCGTTCTAGGCAAGGAGATGATTACCATGAATTTATACGCCTCATGCAGCGGCGTCCTCGGGTCGAAAAAGCGGCTATCAAAGACGCCAAGCTCCGCACTTTTATTACCGATGATCACCAACGCAACGATTTGGTGCGCCATGTGTATGACACCACTTCCGGCATCTTGGAACATGGCCGGGATGCCTTGGTAGTGATGGATGATTCCATTGTACGCGGAACGACATTGCGTGAAAGCATCGTTTCGATTTTGGGCAGTCTTCAACCTCGGCTCTTGGTAGTGGTGAGTTCGGCGCCGACCATCCGTTACCCCGATTGTTATGGAATCGACATGAGTCGCTTGGGGGATTTTATCGCCTTTCAGGCCCTGATGAACCTGATTCGTCAAAGGGGCTTGGAAGACCGTCTGCAATCAGCCACCCTTGAAGCGCGGGCCGACTTGGAGCTCACCGAGCATCCCCTGTCCAACCGCTTGCAGGGCCTTTACGCCTTGGTCAGTGACCGGGATTTGGAGGAGGAAATTGCCCGACTCATTACACCGGCTGGTTTGGCTTTCCCGATCAAGGTCGTCTACCAGCGCTTGGAAGATTTGCATACCGCCTGCCCCGATCATCGAGGAGATTGGTACTTTGGGGGCCAATACCCCACCCGTGGTGGACACCGAGTGGCCAATCGTGCTTTGGTCTACTATGTGGACCAAATCGATGCACGGCCTTACTAAAATGAGCGACCCCTTAAGATTTTGAAAAGCGACCCTATAAGTTTTTGAAAATGGCCGATTTTGACGTTTTTAGAGGGTTTTAGATCAGCAAATAGTGCGTTTATGTTTGATTTGAATACATATTTGCATAGTTCCTGGCAAAGAGTGTTTCCGATTTTGGATTTCATGAAGCATGCAGGACAAACCGTCAGTCAAAAAATCAAAGAAAGTGGGATTAGTATTTCACATGTTGCCAAACACCTTAAGGTGCAGCGAGCTACCCTTTACAACTTGTTTGAAAGAGAAGTTTGGCCCGCACACCGCCTCCGCACCATCGAGGCTTTGTTGCACATAGACCTTTCGGACCTGTATCCCAAGGAACCCCTGCACCAAGACAACCCTTTCTTTTTGACACCCGAACAAGCCCAGGTCCTCCTGAAAGAACGCGAAGAATTCCGCCGCCTTTATCTTGAGGCCATGGATCAACTTAACTTTTACAAAGCCAATCCCCACAACTGATGCCTCATCCCCTTGACAAAATTGTTCAAATCAGCGGAACCAGCGGTTTGCACCGTGTTCTAACCACCTCCAAGCAAGGTTATTTGTTGGAGAGTCTCGAAACAACCCCCCGCCGTTGGCATGCCCCCGCCCAAAGCAAAGTGGCAGCACTGGCCGAAATTGCCATCTACACCCAAGAGGATCAAGTTCCGTTGTGGGATGTGTTCCGCAATCTCCACCAAATGGGCATGACCGAGGCCGCGATCACGGAGGCCGTGGCCGGCGAGGATACATTGGTGGCTTTGTTCAAGCAAGCCCTGCCCGAATACGATGCGGACCGGGTTTACGTCAGCGATATGCGGAAGGCCCTGCGTTGGTTCCTTGCTTTGCAAGGGCGGGTGGATTTCAATGCTTCGTTGGACCCCGAGGGCCAGGAGGCGGTGGGCGCGCAGGAATAGGGCTGGCGCGGTTGCACCGGGCGCGGTTGCGCCGGGACGGGCGGGTCATGGGCAGGACGGGCGCGGTTGCGCCGGGACGGGCGGGTCATGGGCAGGACGGGCGCGGTTGCGCCGGGACGGGCGGGTCATGGGTAGGACGGGCGCGGTTGCGCCGGGACGGGCGGGTCATGGGCAGGACGGGCGGGTCGAGGCTAGAAAGCGCGGATGCCTAAAATGATAAGCTTCCATTAAGTGTTGCGGTTCCACCGTTAGCAGGCCTTCCATTCCGGCCATGGTTTGAGCAACCCTTGTAAGTCGCTGACAAGCACGCATACTGAGGCCTCCTCCCTGAACCAAACGATGCATTAATCCTTTGGACTCGGTACTCAACGCGGGTTCAAGAGTCAAAATGGTAGAGGATGGCGAGCCGGGGGGGTGGAGAGGCGAGCCGGGGGGGTGGAGAGGCGAGCCGGGGGAGTGGAGAGGGGCAACTGTTGCCGGGGGCTGAGGCACCGATGTTGCCGAGGGCGATGTTGCCACCGAAAGTTGGTTATCGTGGCTGGCCCATTCTTCGGCACTGACCCGATCCATGCAAACGACCAAATCCATTCGATCCAAAAGAGGCCCGCTGATGCGTCGCTGGTAACGCATGACAAGGGATTCCGGACAGCGGCATCGATCCCCGGTACTTCCATAATAACCACACGGACAGGGGTTCATGGCGGCAATCAACACAAAACGCGCAGGGTAACAGACGCTTTGGCGATGGCGGTTGAGCATCACACGCCCCTGCTCCAAAGGCTCGCGCAGTGCCTCCAATACATCGCGTCGAAACTCAGGCAATTCATCGAGAAACAAAACACCGCCATGGGCGAGGGTTACCTCACCGGGCATAGGAAAGGCGCCGCCGCCTACCATGGCCGGGAGTGATACAGAAGGATGCGGTTGGCGAAAGGGCCGATGAAGGGCGGCGCCTTCCCGTTCCGGGCCGTCGGGCCGAGTCGTGGCACTGAGCCGTTCCGGACCGTCGGGCCGAACCGTGGCACTAAGCCGTTCCGGGCCGTCGGGTAACAATGAATAAATACGGGCGAGGTCCCAGGCTTCTTCGGAGCTTATGGGCGGTAACATGCTCGGAAAAGCATGGGCCAGCATGGTTTTGCCACAACCGGGGGGACCCATGAGGAGGACGTTGTGGCGGCCGGCGGCAGCGACCTGCAGGGCGCGCTTGGCCAAGGCTTGGCCCCTGACCTGCTGCAGGGGTCGCTGGGCGGCAACGCCGCCTGGTACCGAAGGTACCGCCGCCGGCCCAGGCCGCAACACAGACGCAGCCGAAGCAGCCTCCTCCGGGCAGCCTTCCATAACAAATTCCACCACATCGCGCAGGGAATCAAACGCATACGCTTTGACACGCGGACACCACAACGCCTCGGGCAGATTCGCTCTTGGCATGATAACCCCACGATAGCCTTGCCGATCCGCCAAATCCATCACCGACAAAATACCCCGCACCCCTTTGATCCGCCCGTCCAATGACAACTCTCCAATCACCAAAAAGTCCCCCAAACGGTCCGATTCCAAAATCCCCGCTTCGGCCAACAACCCCAAGGCAATGGTCAAATCATACGCCGCCCCCTCCTTGCGCAAATCAGCCGGGGCCATGTTCACCAAATGCCGACAGCGCGGTAAATGAAACCCTGCATTCCGCACCGCATTTTGGATCCGCAATTGCCCTTCACGCACGGCCGAATCCGCCATCCCCACCAAATAAAAACCAAAGGACCGGAGATCTGAATCCACTTCGACCGTCAACAATCGAGCCTCCAGACCCTGCAACAAACCGCTGTAAACCCTCACCATTTGGACGCGAAACTCCGCCCTGACCTCCATTCGACCCGTCATCAAACGTTTAAACACCCTTGCTTTAAACACCCTGGTTGTTGCGTATTTTTGCCAACCCTCGGGTGATTAGCTCAGCTGGTTTAGAGCACTGCCTTGACAGGGCAGGGGTCACAGGTTCGAATCCTGTATCACCCACCCAAGACCCACCTTTCCATCGCGCCCATGGCCGTTTTGCACAATCCGGTAAACCGCGAGCTCCTTCGCAAACAACTGATGGAGGAAACCTTTCACCGGGTCACCCTCTCCTTCTATCGATACGTTCACATCGCGGATCCCTCCGCCTTTCGGGATCAACTCTACCGAGAATGGCAGGCCCTCGGGTGCTTTGGGCGCATCTACCTAGCCCATGAGGGGATTAACGCCCAGATGTCCATCCCTGAACATGCCATGGACGCTTTTCGCGATAACCTCCAACAACACGAAGCCCTCCAAGGCATTCCCCTCAAAATCGCGGTTGAAGACGACGGAAAGTCTTTCTACAAATTAACCCTCAAAATCCGTCCCAAAATCGTGGCCGACGGCATCGACGACCCGGCCTTTGACTCTTCCAAAGTAGGACGCCACCTCAACGCGGCCGAATTCAACGCCGCCATGGAAGAACCCGGAACCCTGGTAGTGGACATGCGCAACCATTACGAAAGCAAAATCGGCCACTTCGAAGGGGCCATTCTCCCGGATGTGGACACCTTCCGTGAAGAATTGGAGCAGGTGCCACGCCTGTTGGCTGGACAAGAAGACCGCAAAATCTTGCTCTACTGTACCGGTGGTATTCGCTGCGAAAAAGCCTCTGCCTGGCTCAAGTACCAAGGCTTCAACGACGTCAATCAACTCCACGGGGGAATTATTGATTACGCCCGCCAAATTCGCGAACAAGGCCTTCCCAACAAATTCAAGGGGCGCAACTTTGTCTTTGATGAACGCATGGGCGAGCGCATCAGCGAAGATGTGTTAGGAAAATGCGATCTCTGCGGAGAACCCTGCGATCACTACACCAACTGTGCCCGCAAAGCCTGCCACCAACTGTTTATTCAGTGCCCCGCTTGCAGCGAACGGCTCAACGGCTGCTGCGGACCCACCTGCCAAGACCTACTTGACCAAGCCCCAACGGACGAGGCAGCCAACCCGACCAACCCTCATCTTGGTAAATACACCAAAGGCCGACTAACTCAAGAAAATCAAAAAATTAGTTAACTTAGAAGTCTCCAAGCCGAGTTTCCCATGAAACTTGCCCCCAACGCCAGGAACTTCTGCCTTCGATGCCCCCTCGTGCTCGTTCTATGGGCGTTTTTGTTGGGGGCTTGCCAAAAAGACAACCTGCAAGGCGTTCTCGTCATCAAGTACGAAATCGTGGTTCCTTCGCGCTTTGTCCCTCAATTTGGGGGCTACGGCCTCCAAATCAACTATACCAATTCCACGGGCACCTTGCAAACCGAAACGGCAACGCCCACAGGAACCACTTGGACCAAGGAGTTCACTTTGAACACCGAACAACGCCCCCTAAAGCTGTCCTACTACGGGGCAGGATCCTCGGCCGCCATTTCCGGCAAAGCAATTTTGAATCTCTACATCAACGGAGACCAAAAGGCCAGCAGCGAATATCCCCTCATGAATTCAGGGAACAATTACGGGACCTTTAACGGTTTTCCCGGAACATCATTTACCATTCGATAAATCCCACCTAGCCGCCGTATCGTCGGTTTCCTCTAAAACCATGGAGGAATCAGGAAGTCACTAGGGGCTAAATTTAAAAAATAAAGGACCCATCCCTTCTTGCATTCCTCCTAATGGCCACAGCGGTTTGGGCTCAAACGACACTGGAAACTACATCATAGAAAATCAAAACAACGAATAATACATGCTACACCAACATTTTGACGATTGTTCAACAAGTACAGTATTCGTACAACAATGTATATGTAAGCGCCACTTGCATTCCCGA
>ENA-ORFA01001042-ORFA01001042.1-marine-metagenome-genome-assembly--contig:-NODE-1042-length-11233-cov-2.142883_pt1 | contig 11233 bp, 13 predicted proteins | sample MGYA00248621_ERZ508587 | MGnify/ENA primary metagenome ERZ508587 (study PRJEB26250, sample SAMN06266239) | marine metagenome | isolation source: Columbia River Estuary | place: USA:Columbia River... | reverse complement strand
CCTTTCCGATCAGTGTCCAATCGGCTTCTCCTTTATAAAGTTGTGTGCGCGTACGACCATGAATAGCTAGCGCTTTGATTCCTACATCTTGTAGTCGTTCTGCTACTTCTTCAATATTCTTGCTGTTTTCGTCCCAGCCTAATCTGGTTTTAACAGTAACAGGGAGTGAAGTCGATTTTACTACTGCTTCTGTTAGTCGAACCATTAAAGGAAGATCACGTAGCACTCCCGCACCAGCTCCTCGTAGTGCCACTTTTTTAACAGGGCATCCAAAATTAATATCCAGTAAATCAGGGTTGGTAGCATCAACTATTTTTGCCGAAAGTGCCATTGCCTCTTCATCGCCGCCAAAAATCTGAATTCCAATAGGGCGCTCGTAATCAAAAATATCCAATTTCTTTCTGCTTTTTATGGCGTCGCGTATTAAACCTTCGCTACTAATAAACTCGGTATACATTAAATCGGCGCCATATTGTTTACAGCCATACCTAAATGGCGGGTCGCTAACATCCTCCATTGGAGCGAGTAATAAAGGGAAATCCGGTAATTGTATATTGCCTATAGAAACCATATGAATTCATTATCTTGCATCTTATCGATACGTTTGCAAAGGTACCAATAAATTATTTTACATGGAATCAACTTCTAATTCAATTTTTGCAATGCCTGGGCCAATGAGATTGGTCTTGTTTATGGCTATAACGGGCATTTCTATGATGGCAGGAGCTTTTATTAGCTTTTCTATTGTAGCAAGTATCCTGCATACTTCTATTTCAGAAATGCAAACGATCCTTTTGTCTTCTGAACATTCTATGATGGCTCAATTTGCAAATGCTTTGGCTTCTTTGATTGCTTTTGGTGCACCAAGTATCATTATTTCTTTTTTTGCTAAAGGTTACTGGTTGCGCAATATGGGTTTCAATACCATTAGTAACATGCATCAAGTGTTACTGGTGATCTTACTTTCCATTACAGGTTTATTTTTAAGTGGTGCACTAGGTGATTTAACTGAAAAAATTCCTTTGCCTGCATCTTTAGATGCTTGGGCAAAAGGTATGGAGGATCAATATAAAAAAGCTTTATTCATTACCGGGGGCATATTTGTAATGCTGTTGTTATTGTATTTCAATTTTGATTATAAAAGCGAAGGTGATACAAACTTATTAAAACAAATTGCAACTATTCCTGACGAAAATACCAAAGCGGTATTTATGGAAGGTGGCAATAAATTAATCAACGGATTAAAGGAAGATCGAAAGGCATTATTCATGGGTGATATTTTGCGTAGTTTATTTTTTATAGTGGTTGCTGCTGGTGTATTATGGTTTGCCATAACTAAAAAATTAAATGAACTGCTTGTTATTGCAATTATTGGTGTATTTGCATTTGTTGATATTATTGTTATTGACACAAAATATTTAAGCAGTGATAACTTTCAGGACAAAGAAGAAAATGAAGTTGGTTTTAAACAAACACCTGCTGATACTTATATATTACAAGATAAATCTGATTACCGAATTTTTGATGTAAGTAATGGTCCTCAGGCAGCAATTAACTATGGTGCTAAAAGTGCTTACTTCCATAAATCTATTGGTACACAACAGAAGTTAACTGTCATCACAACATTGATGAACAGATGCGAGGTACCAGAGTGGGAGCGTTGGGGTAGGGCTAATCGAATCAAGCTTGGTGCGTGGTTACTTGACTGCATCATGCAGACTAGTGGCTGGTTTGTTAAAGATCTGCGCCGCTTAGGTAAGATAACTGTAACGTTTGTTGCACCTACGCCGGAGTTTCTTAAGATCAGGGATAAGGTCATGAGTGATGCTGAACTATTTGCACCACTTGCATGGCCAATGCTTATCGAACCAAATGACTGGACTAATGAACGCCCTGGTGGTTACCTACTCAATGAGGTAATGCGAGGCTATGACTTGGTTCGTAGGGGAGACACCACCCGTGTACAGGGGGGTACCCCTCTAGACTTTCTGAACAAGATTCAGAAGGTAGCTTACCAAATCAACCCATTTATTTATGGTGTTGCTGAGGAGCTAACAAGGATGGAACGTTCAGTTGGTAAGTTCCTCCCTATCGTTCATCACCAACTACCTACTAAACCTGCTGACATTGAAACCAACTACGATAGCCGTAAGGATTATCGAAGAAGGGCAGCAGAGGTGTTGAACTTACAAGCACAAGAACCTAAGAAGTCATGTAGAACACGCATGACTATGGAGGCAGCTAAGAGGTTCAAGGATAGAGATAGATTTTTCTGCCCATGGTCGTTTGACTATAGAGGAAGAGCTTATCCTATCCCTGCTTTTCTAACACCACAAGATACTGACTTCGGTAAGTCATTACTGAGGTTTGCTGATGGGTCGTATATGACACCAGAGGCTGAGTCGTGGTTAGCGTTTCAAGTAGCAACTTGTTACGGTTTAGATAAAGCAACCATGTCTGAGAGACTAGCTTGGGTTGATGCAAACATCACACTCATCAGTCGTATCGCTACTGATCCTATTGGGTCTTTACCTGAATGGGAAGCAGCAGAAGAGCCATGGCAATTCTTATCTAGTTGTGAAGAGTATTATCATTGTGTGATCACAGCTGATAGACAATTCACGTCGTTGCCTGTTGCTGTAGACGCAACCTGTAGTGGCCTCCAAATCTTGGCAGGACTCGCAAGGGATAAGTCAACAGCTAAACTGGTTAACGTCCTTCCTGGTGATAAACCACAAGACGCCTATAAGGTAGTAGCTGAGGTCGCTATGTCCTCAGTACCTGAACGCTTACGTCCTCACCTAGATAGGAAGAAGACCAAGCGATGCGTTATGACTATTCCATATAATGCAAAGCCTTACTCCAACAGGAGTTACATCAAAGAGGCTTTCTTAGAGGATGGGATAGAGCTTGAGAAGGAAGAGCTAACTGAAGTTGTTAAAGCTATCAGGTTAGCTATGGATGTGGTCGTACCAGGTCCTATGGCTGTTATGAAATGGATCGAGACTGAGGTAGCAGCTGCTGTTAAACGCGGTGTGCAGTATCTTGAATGGAGAACTCCTTCTGGATTTATTGTGCATCAAAAGCTTAACAAGAAGAAGTTCCAGTCAATGGAGCTACAGCTGTTGGGTCGTTGTAAGATGAAGGTGGCTGTAGGGGAGACTGATGAAGTCGACCTTAACCACCACAAGAATGCAACAGCTCCTAATCTGATCCACTCTCTTGATGCTTCACTGCTACACTTGAGTGCTCTACGCTTTGATGCACCGATTGCTCTTATTCACGATTCTGTGCTTTGTCGTGCAACGGATATGTCTACCCTATCCACCATTGTACGAGAAACCTACATGCACTTGTTCGCAGAGCATGATTACCTACGAGACTTTGCAAAGCACATTGGTGCAGAGTCTGATCCACCGATCATTGGTGATCTAGAACCAGAGACCGTGATCGAATCCACCTACTTCTTTTGTTAATGTCACAACCCATCCACGTTACTCAACAGCCTGTTGTCCTTGAAGGTTATCAAGCTGTACTGAAACCATCTAAGTTTGGTTATTCACTGTCTGCACTCCTGGACTCCCAGCTCATCGAAGCATTGGAGGACGATCGCAAAGAAACACTTAAGTGGGCAGAGTCCAAACTGAAGAACCCTAAGCGTAGCGTCCTCAAGCCTGAACCATGGGAAGAGGTAGCTGAAGGTAAGTACAAGACCAAGTTCTCCTGGAATGAAGAGAACCGTCCTCCCGTCGTAGATAGTGAGGGCACACCAATTACCAATGCTGATCTGCCTGTCTACAGTGGTAGCAAGGTCAAGCTTGCTTTCCGACAGAAGCCCTACATCCTCAAGGATGGTGTCACCTATGGCACTAGCCTCAAGCTTGTAGGTGTACAGGTAGTCGAACTCAACAGCGCTGCTGGCATTGATCGTGGCGACCTTGGTGAGACTGAGGTGGCTGCACTCTTTGGTCAGACAGCTGGCTTCAAGGCTAGCTCAGTGCCTGCTGCTGTCACTGCTGAAGTCAGTGATGATGTCGTCGAGGATGATGACTTCTGATGGCATTTCGCTCAGGACTTGAAGAGAAGGTCGCTGATCTTCTCACCAACCTGGGTGTCAAATACGAATACGAATCAACCAAGGTACCTTACGTACTGCAATGCAACTACACGCCAGACTTCCTCCTACCTAACGGTATCTATCTAGAGACCAAGGGTCAACTAACGGAGGAGGATAGGCGTAAGATGAAAGCAGTCAAGGCAGCACATCCTGACCTTGATATTCGTTTCGTATTTCAGTCACCCCACAACAAGATCTACAAAGGATCCAAGACCACCTATGCTAAATGGTGTGAGAAGCATGGCTTCCAATACTGTTCATTCCACTCGATTCCTATTTCATGGCTGACGTAGCTAAAATCAGGCAGGTTGTTGCTGCTATAATTGATGCCTTTGATAGCACCAGCTCACCCAATGATATCATCGAAGCATTCGAGGATGAACTCGATGCTTACGAAGAACTGATTCAAACTTACCACCAAAAGTAATGCGCCCCACACAATACGGTTCAGTTGAGTATTATGCCGATGGTTTCAGCGACTTCCTTGCTGATGTTGATGGCGAAAACCCAGCAACTGCAGAGAACATTATCACTGGATTCTATCAAGCACTAGACTCATGGTTCGAGTACCACGATGAGCAAGCACGAACATATGCAAGCATCCGAAAGCGAGTTCGTCAGACACTTACCGTGTGATGTATGTGGGTCATCTGATGCAGCTAGCCTGTACACAGATGGCCACACTTTTTGCTTTTCATGCAATGCCTACACCAAAGGTGATGGCGATGTTCACACTCATAAAATGTCCACCAATGTCCAACTCCGAGGTTCAGCCGAGCGGCTGCAAAAGCGGAACATCTCAGAAAAGGTTTGTCAACAATACCGGATCTACAAAGACGGAGACGTTCTACGCTTCTATTATTTCGACGATGCTGGAGTCGCTAAAGGCTGCAAAGTAAAGACAAAGAGTAAGATATTCACTTATGAGGGAGAAACACCTGGAACACTCTTTGGACAACATTTGTTTCCCGCCACTGGAAAACGAGTTGTTATCACTGAAGGAGAACTCGATGCAGCTTCATGTCAAGAAGCTATGCCGGGGTGGCCGATGGTATCTCTACCTAGCGGTGCCGCTGCGGCCAGGAAATCGGTTCAACGGTCTCTCCAATGGCTACAGGGTTATGAGGAGATTGTCCTGTTCTTCGACAATGACGAGGCAGGCCGTAAAGCGGCGGAGGACGCAGCAGGGGTCCTACCACCTGGCAAGACAAAGATCGCAAGACTTGAGGAATACAAGGATGCGTCAGATGCTCTCCAGGTCAATGACACTGAAGCGATTCGTCGCGCTATCTGGGATGCTAAACCGTATCGGCCGGACGGCATTGTCGATGGCAAATCCCTATTAGATTTAGTAACAACACCAACACCACCATCAGATCATGACTACCCCTTCACAGGACTCCAATCAAAACTACACGGCATCCGCTTTGGAGAGCTGCTCACAATTACTGCAGGTAGTGGAATTGGCAAAAGCTCCTTCTGTCGTGAGCTTGCAACTCACCTACTCACCAAAGGAGAACGAGTCGGGTACCTGGCTCTTGAAGAAAGCAACCGTAGAACGGCTCTCGGACTGATGTCCGCTGCTGTAGGTAAATCACTTCATATAGGTAACCATGACAGAACTACCCTCACCGAAGCTTATAATTACAGTCTTGCTAAGTGGAACCTGTTTCTTTTTGATGGCTTCGGTTCTTTCGACCCGGATGTTATCTACAACCGAATTGAGTACCTTGCTTGCGGGTTAGATACTAAGGTCATCTTCCTTGATCACTTGTCTATCCTGATGTCTGGATTAGAAGGCGATGAGAGGCGGATGATTGATGTTACTATGACCAAGCTACGTTCTCTTGTAGAGCGTACTGGTATTGCTATGTTCCTTGTATCCCACCTACGACGCACATCCAATGACACAAACCATGAAGAAGGTGCCCGAGTCACACTTGGACAGCTTCGAGGTTCGGCAGCTATTGCTCAATTGTCAGATGGAGTTATTGCGCTTGAACGGAACCAGCAAGCGGATCGAGGAGGCTCTTCAACGACTGTGCGAGTCCTCAAAAACCGTTATAGTGGGGAAGTAGGTGTAGCTTGTCAGCTTACCTACGACCTTGATACTTGTAAATTTACTGAGACTGAAGCTGATGACTTCGACCCAACGACAGATTTCTGAAGACGGATACCCCAAGTATCTCGATGCTGAGAATGACCCATACACCTATCTTGTAGCACCAAACCCTCCTACCACTGAGGCAATCAAGCGAGCACAGTTCGTTGATAAGACCTACAAGTGGACTGGTAAGTGAACCTGATCTTTGACTTAGAGACTGACGGATTATACGATGATTGCACCAAGGTTCACTGTATCGGCATCTATGATCTCGACGCTAAACAAACACTTGTCTTCAATGACGAAGGTAGTGAGCAACCTATTACAAAAGGTGTCCAACTACTTGAGGATGCCTGTTGCCTTATTGGTCACAACATCGTTGGCTACGATATTCCTGTGCTCCGTAAGCTCTATCCTTGGTTTACCGTCAGTGCTAGGGTTGTGGATACTTTGGTTCTCAGTCGCATTTATCACGCTGATATGTTGAAGCTGGATCAAAAGCGTAGGTGGAAGAACATGCCACCACAGCTTCAGGGACGCCACTCATTGGAGTCCTACGGATATCGGCTAGGTGAATACAAGGGTGAGTTCGGCAAAGATACCGACTGGAAGATCTGGTCACAAGAGATGCAAGATTATTGTTTACAAGACGTACAAGTAACACAGAAGTTATGGCAACACTTCCTCCCATACCTGACTTCATCCAACTAGAGCATGACGTTGCAACAATCCTCACCCAACAAGAGATACATGGGTGGTGCTTTGATGAAAGAGCTGCATGGGAACTTGAGTCGAGTCTCCGACGAGAACTGGAAACACTTACTCAACTACTACGCAACAGGTACCCTCTCATTAAAGATAGAGAGTTCACTCCTAAAAGAGTTAACCGAACCACAGGATACGTCGCAGGAGCTCCTCTCACTAAACTAAAGGAGTTCAACCCTGGTAGTCGTGATCACATTGCATGGGTCATGAAGAATCATCATGGTTGGATACCGGACAAAGAGACAGCAAGTGGCAAGACTGCCATTGATGAGACTGTTCTCAAAGATATCGGTACAGAGGAGGCACTGCAGTTCTTCCGTTGCCTTGAGTTAACTAAGCAGCTTGGCATGTTGTCTGAGGGCAAGAATGCCTGGCTTAAGCTAACCAAGGGTAACCGTATCCACCATCACTGTTCAGTTTCTACTAACACGCACAGATGTGCGCATCGTAATCCAAACCTTGCCCAGGTCCCGAGTGATCTTAACTTTAGAAAGCTATTCACCGCTAGTCCTGGCTATGTCATGGTTGGTGCTGATCTCGCAGGGATTGAGCTTAGAATGCTCGCACACTACCTTGCTCGATATGATGGAGGCCGCTACGGAGACGTACTTCTCAACGGTGACATACACCAAGAGAACGCCGACAAGATAGGCATATCAAGGCGACTAGTAAAGACTGTTACCTATGCGTTTTTGTATGGGGCAGGCGACCAAAAGATAGGATTCAGTTATGACCAAAGCCTTTCCCCGAACAAGGCAAAAGAAAAGGGGGCCGAGATACGAAGTGCTTATGTTGCTGCCATTGACGGCTTGGATAGTCTTCTTACCGCTGTTCGTCAAGCAGGTGAGCGAGGCTTTATCAGGTCCATAGACACACGTAAGATCGCAGTAGATAGTCCACACAAGGCACTCAATTACTTGCTCCAGTCAGGAGCTGGTGTAGTAGCTAAGCGGTGGATGGTTATCGCTAACGATACTTTCTTCCATAATCACACTCATCAACTTGCATTTATCCATGACGAGTTGCAATGGGAAACCACACCAGATGCTGCTGAGATTCTCAAGCTTCACCTGGAAGAGTCAGCTATAGCTGCTGGCCAATACTACAATCTCCGAATACCTATCGCTGCCGAAGGTAAGATCGGATCCACCTGGGCAGATGTACACTAATTATGGCCACCAAATCAAAGACTGCACTGGGACGTGTTGAGTTCAAGTCCCGTGCTAAATACAAGCGTACCCGTCAAGGTAATGGTACTCGATCTCTCCCATCCCATGGGCGTAAGCTTCGTAGGGGACAGGGTAAGTGAGCCTATTGATTGACGCTGACTTTATCGTTTATAAATGTTGTGCAGGAGCCGAAACAGAGATTGATTTTGGAGAAGACCTCATCGTTGTTACCTCCAACTTCAAAGAAGCATACGAATATGTCGAGCGAGAGTTATATAACATCGCAACAGACCTTGGATGCTTCGATGACTCTATTCTGTTTTTCTCTGATTCTGTTAACTTTCGTAAATCTATTGATCCAGCGTATAAAGGACACAGAAATCGAAAGAAGCCGTGCGGCTACAAAAGGGTCATCAACAAACTCAAGGAGGAGTACCCCGTTGTTGTGATGCCTACACTGGAGGCAGACGACGCTCTTGGTATCTACGCCACCAAGGAGCCAGGACACATCCTTTGCAGCCCCGACAAGGACATGCGACAGATCCCTGGGCAGCTCTATGACCTTACCGATGGAGTGGTTACTGTAGAGCCTGAGGAGGGCCGTAGGTGGCACCTCATCCAGACACTAGCTGGTGACCAAACAGATGGCTACGCTGGTGTACCTGGTATTGGTATCAAACGTGCTGTTGCTCTATTTGAAAAAGAGGGCTACACCTGGGATACCGTAGTTAAAGCATTCGCTGAAAAGGATCTTGGAGAAGATGTGGCTCTCATGAATGCTCGCCTAGCTAAGATTCTACAATGTGATGACTATGATTTCACCAATAAAGAACCAAGACTTTGGTCTCCCAGCTCCAGTGATCGAGTTAACGATGGAGCAGCAGTTCAAACTCAAACAGATTGAGAATGCTCTGCGTGATCCAGAGACAAAGCTAGAAGATGTTATTACTATCTTCATGGCTCTTCAACGCCAAAACTTTACTCTCTGTAATACAGTATCCAACCTAGTCAAGAAATGGCCGACTCCAATTCCACAGGCCCCAACTACTACAGGCGAGGGTCAATTCAAGTTTGGGACTTCATCCGAGATCAAGGACTGAACTTCCATCTTGGCAATGCAATCAAATACATCTGCCGTGCTGGTTACAAAGACAGCAAAGTAGAAGATCTTAAAAAAGCAATCCACTATCTTCAAAATGAGCTTGAATCCATCACCACAACAGCAAGCAAAGGAGTTCCGAGCTGGTTTCCAAGTGACGAACAGTACGAGTCCAGCTTCACGGACTATGCAGCGGACTTTGATCGTTGAGGAATTCAAAGAGTTTCTTGATGCAGAGAACCAGTTACTTCTTGGGTTCGTGGTAAACGCTACCGATGCCCTTAAAGAGCTAGCTGATCTTGTCTATGTCTGCTATCAATACGCAGAAAACCTTGGTTGGGATCTTGATGAAGCTCTCAACCGTGTCCACCGAAGCAATATGAGTAAGCTTGGGGAGGACGGAGAACCTGTATACCGAGAGGATGGTAAAGTCCTCAAGGGACCTAATTACGAACCACCAAACCTTAGTGATCTTGTCTAGTATGTCCACTGATCTTATTGCCCGTACTGGGCGCGTTCAATCTTGGATCGATGATCCTACCTCACGACTCCCTGTGTCGTGTACAGTATTTGTTGTAGAGGACACCATGGAGGGTCCTAATGGAATCGAAGCATCTTGGCGATTTGTGTCGCACGCTCTTCGCTATGGAGCGGGAGTTGCAGTCCATCTATCTAAACTCCGGGCACGAGGAGAGGAAAATAGTAAAGGCTTGGTTGCATCAGGTCCCGTATCTTTTGCCAAGATCTACTCGACCTTGAATGAAATCCTTCGCCGTGGAGGTGTATACAAAAATGGAGCTGTGGTACTTCACCTTGATCTCAGTCATCCTGATGTGCTTGAGTTTATCACTGCTAGCCGTAGTGAGCTACCTTGGGTTAAGCGTTGCGTTAACATTAACAACCATTGGTGGGAAGAGACAACTCAAGAAGTGAAAGATGCTCTCCTTGAAGGCATAAAAAAGGGTGACATCTGGCTCAACAAAACAAAGGTAGACAAAAATGGTAATCGAATCAGAGGTAACGTATGCCTGGAGGTATACCTCCCCAGTCGAGGGACCTGTCTACTTCAACATGTTAACCTCGGCGGATGTGAACTCGATCAAGTTCGAGGTGCGTTTGTCCAAGGAATGTCCGAACTGTGTGCACTACACGGCAAAACAAATGTTGGAGAAAGCGGAGAATACCTCCCTTCAACGACTGATCGCCAAGTCGGTCTCGGATTGCTGGGACTTGCCAACCTTCTGAGGCGTTATGGTATCACCTATGAGGTGTTCGGTAAAGCACTGAAGGATATCAACGATGGGCAGATGGCACAGACACCTGCTCATATCCTTGCAGCGGAGATCAATGCTGGTGTGACTGCAGCAGCACATACCGCCCGTATCAACAAGATGGATCGAGCGTTTGCTATTGCACCAACAGCATCTTGCAGTTACCGCTACAAAGACCTGGATGGGTATACTACCTGTCCTGAAATTGCACCTCCTATTGCCCGCCAAGTCGACCGTGATAGCGGTACCTTCGGCGTCCAGAGCTTCGACTATGGTGATGTAGAGATCGCCTCTGAAGTTGGCTGGGAGAACTACAAGCGAGTTACGGACGAAGTTGTCCGTATGCTTGATAAGACGGGACTTCTTCATGGTTACTCATTCAATAGCTGGTCCGATATGATCACCTATGATGAGCAATTTATTGAGGAGTGGCTGGATAGCCCCCAAACATCTCTTTACTACTCACTCCAAGTGATGGGAGACGTTCAGGATAAATCCAGCGCATATGCAGCACTGGATGAAGCTGAAGTCGATGATTACCTGGAGTCTATTCTAAACGACCCGGCTGGCGCTAGTCAGCCCCAAGCTCCTGATTGTAATTGCGGCGAATGAACCCTTATCAAAAACTACAAAATCGTAAACGTACCTGGACTCCAGTTCAAACTACAGCAGGTGAACTTTGTTCAGGCTCTGAAGAAACCATCTACC
>ENA-ORFA01001041-ORFA01001041.1-marine-metagenome-genome-assembly--contig:-NODE-1041-length-11245-cov-3.352256_pt1 | contig 11245 bp, 8 predicted proteins | sample MGYA00248621_ERZ508587 | MGnify/ENA primary metagenome ERZ508587 (study PRJEB26250, sample SAMN06266239) | marine metagenome | isolation source: Columbia River Estuary | place: USA:Columbia River Estuary... | reverse complement strand
ACCCCAGCTAAAAAGAAAGCAGCTCCTAAGAAAGCAGCAGCACCAAAGAAGGCCGTCGCTAAGAAGCCAGCAAAGAAGAAGGCTGCAGCTCCCAAGAAAGCCGCAGCAAAGGCTCCTGCGAAAAAGAAAGCCCAGAAGCCCGAAGAATGAAGACTCCGGTCTACATCGCATTCGAGGGAATCGAAGGTTGCGGTAAAACCACGCAGGCTTCACGTTTAGTTGCGTCACTACGTTTGCTTGATGCCGACTCGGTCTTGACGCGAGAAACTGGTGGCACCGATATTGGTGCACGTATCCGTGAAGTGTTGCACGACACCGCTAACACTCACCTTGATCCCATTGCCGAAGCTTTGTTGATTGCCGGCGATCGTGCGCAACATCGTGCCGAAGTGTTGGCACCGGCACTTGCTGCTGGTCATCATGTGGTGAGCGATCGCAGCGTGTATTCGTCGATTGCGTATCAGGGTTACGGTCGACAGTTGCCACTCGAAACCGTTCACGCTGTCAACGACTGGGCCTTGCAATCGCGCTGGCCCGACTTGGTTGTGTTGCTCGATGTTTCACACGAACATGCCATGAGCCGACTTGCTCATCGTGATCTTGATCGTTTCGAACAAGAGGACAGCGACTTCTTTCAACGCGTTCGCGATGGCTTTCACGCGATGGCGGCCAACGACCCGCAACATTGGGTGATCATTGAGGCTGTTGGAGATCCCGATGTGATTGAACAATCAGTTCGTTCAGCAGTGACCGAAAGACTCGGCATCTGACATGGTGTCATCGGTGTACGACAAAGTCATTGGTCAAGAACACACGTTGATCAAGTTGCGGGCACTCGCGACTTCGGCCGCACATGCCTACCTATTTGTCGGTCCATCTGGATGCGGAAAAGACATTGCTGCACGTGCCTTTGCCGCTGTGAAGTTGCAAGGTTCTGAAGACAGCACCCAGCGCACTGCCGATCTGGCGATGCGCGGCATTCACGTTGATGTTCACGAAGTCGAACGTGAAGGTGCTGGTATCAGCATGGAACAAGCTCGCGATGAGATCATCAAGTTGGCCGAGCGTTCAGCGGTTGAAGGTTCAACCCGCGTCATCATCGTGCACGATTTTCAATTGTTGGCCGACGGAGCCCGGGCTTCATTACTCAAGACGATTGAAGAACCCGATGGCGAGACAGTCATGATCATGTTGAGCGACGATGTTCCCGACACCATGATCACCATTGCATCACGTTGTGTACGCATTGACTTTCAGCCCATCACCGATGAATTGATCATCAAACAACTTGTTGATGACGGAGTTGACCAAAAGAAGGCCACCGCAGTTGCTCGAGTGGCCGCCGGAGACTTAGAGCGAGCCCGAGTCTTGATCAATGATCCGTCGCTTGCATCACGAACTGAGTTGTTTGCCAATGTGCCGTCGCGCCTGAATGGAACTACGTCACGGGCGATTGAAATTGCGGCCGAACTACTGAGTGCAGTTGATACTTCGCTCGCAAGTTACGAATCAAAGCAAGAAGCCGAGCTGGCTGAGCTCGAAGAGCGCGTGAAGTTTCTTGGTGAACGCGGAAGCGGCCGCAAGATTCTGACCGACAAACACAAGCGTGAATTACGTCGATACAAGACTGACGAACTTCGTTCTGGTCTCCGCATGCTCACGCTGGTTTACAGCGAAGCGCTCAAGAAGTCGACCGAAGCAACGGCACATCATCAAACCGATTCGTATGTGCGGGCTGTGAAGAAGATTCGCGATGCCAGCGTGGCACTCAGTCGTAACGTCAATGAGAAGTTGCTCTTCGAGAACCTCTTGATGTCACTCCCCTCCATCAACTCGTGATTCTGGTGTCGTATTGGTTGGTATTACCGACTAATACGACACCAGAATCACACAGTTATTGGTGGTAGTTGGGGGCTTCGTTGGTGACAAGCACGTCGTGAGGATGGCTTTCTTCACGACCAGCAGTTGTCACTCGCATAAAACGAGCCTTGGTACGTAACTGATCGAGATTGGCTGCACCGACGTAGCCCATACCCGAACGCAATCCGCCGACGAGTTGATACACGACATCGTGTAACGATCCCGAATACGCGACGCGTCCTTCAATACCTTCAGGCACCAACTTGTTGCGCGCAGTACCCTGACCACTTCCGTAGCGATCGGCGCCGAGCCCTTGCATCGCGCCGAGTGAACCCATGCCGCGATAACTCTTATAACGACGACCTTCAAACAATTCCATTTCGCCTGGAGCCTCATCGGTTCCGGCTAACAAGCTTCCGAGCATCACCGAACTTCCACCCGATGCCAAGGCCTTCACAATGTCACCCGAATAAGTCACGCCACCGTCGGCGATGATCGGAATACCCAATTCACGAGCACGACTGGCGGCATACCAAATCGCCGATAACTGTGGCATGCCGGCTCCAGAAATAACACGAGTCGTACAAATTGATCCAGCGCCAACACCGACCTTGATTGCATCGCAACCAACTTCGGCTAATGCGTCAACACCTTCTTCAGTCACGACGTTGCCGGCAATGACTGCCAAGTTCGGCCAGGCCGACTTGATACGGCGCACTGCGGTCAACACACCTTGGGTATGACCATGTGCGGTGTCGATGACGACGACGTCAATCGACGACTTCATTAATGCTTCAACTCGGTCTTCAAGATCGGGACCAACACCAACGGCAGCTCCAACACGTAAACGTCCGAGATCATCATGAGTTGCGTCGGGATAGTCACGCTTCTTCATGATGTCTTTGACTGTGATGATGCCAACCAGATGTCCGTCTTTATCAACGAGCGGCAATTTCTCAATGCGATGCTTTTGAATAATCGTCTGGGCTTCGGCCAACGTTGTGTCTTCGTTGCCGGTCACAAGCGGGGCCTTGGTCATGAAGTCGCTCACGGGGCGGCGGAAATCTGCTGGTTCACAAAAACGAATGTCACGATTGGTCAAAATACCGACGAGCACTCCGGCCTTATCAATGATCGGCACACCGGAAAACCTGAATCGACGCATCAAGTCTTCGGCCTCTTGCAACGATGCATCAGGTCCGAGTGTGACCGGGTCGGAGATCATTCCTGATTGCGAACGCTTCACGCGTCGAGCCTCGGCGGCCTGGTCCTCAATACTCATGTTGCGATGCAAAATTCCGATTCCGCCCAAACGCGCCATCGCGATTGCCATCGGTGCTTCAGTCACTTTGTCCATCGCTGCCGACAACAACGGCACGGCCAACGTGATCTCGCTCGTCAACTGAGTGCGCACATCAACTTGATCGGGAAGAACATCGCTGAATCCGGGGACCAAAACGACATCGTCAAAGGTGAGACCTTCGTGGGGGCTAAACACAGTGTTGTTAATCGGGTTCATGAGGGTTCTCCAACTTTCGTGTATTTCAGTGCCAATTCTCGCAGTACTTCGACCAGTAGTTGATGTTCTTGCCGATGCATCTTTTCTTCAAATGTCTCTAGGGTGTCATTCGGGGCGATCTCGACTCGGGCACTGGCCAAAACCGGTCCGTTGTCAACACCCTCATCGGGAACAAAATGAACCATGACCCCACTGTGGTTGCGTGTCCCATTTTGAAATTCGGCGAAGGCTTTTTCGATAGCCCCGACTCCGACAATGTCACCTGGCAACGATGGGTGCAGATTGACGACCTGCCCAGGGAACCACGACAGAAATTCCATGCTGAGAATGCGCATGTATCCCGCAAGAACCACAAAATCAGCCATGAAGCTGGAAACGACTGAAGTTAAGCGAGTGTCATAGTCGGCCCTGCTTTCACCCGTCACTGCGCTCACAACAACAGCGGGCACCCCGGCGCTCTCGGCCCGTTCAAGTGCCTTGACATCGTGCTTGTTACTGACAACCGCGACAACCTCGGCAGCCAACACCCCAGATTCACAAGCATCGAGGATTGCTTGCAGGTTCGAACCGTTGCCCGAAACCAGTACGACAAGACGCATATGACCATTCATGGCAACAACCTCACTTGTGGTTCGTCAGTAGTTCGTGGGACAAGTTCACCGATGACCCAGGTCTCTTCATCAAACGTGGCTTGAATCGCGGCAACATCTTCTGGCGCAACAATCACAATCATTCCGATACCCATATTGAGCGTGCGATACAGCTCGTGCGTATCAAGTTGACTGATTTCACGCACCAATTGGAAGAGTGGTGGCATTGTCCAACTACCAAGTTGTATGTCGGCACCAACTCCGGCAGGTAAAACACGCGGCACATTTTCGGGGAGTCCGCCACCAGTGATATGAATCAGACCCTTCAGCCGTGGATCGTGGAGCAACGGAGTCATTTCATTCAAGTAACTGCGGTGCGGGACCAACAGCGCATCAAGAATTGGTACTTGCAGTGGTTCGGGCATGGCATCATCGGGTAACCATTCAAAGATTTTTCGAAGCAACGAGTAACCGTTGGTGTGTGGGCCGTTAGACGTCAGACCAATCAACACATCGCCCACCGCAACATTGTTTCGCGGTAACAATTGTTCTTTTTCGACGACTCCAACCAATGTTCCTGCAATGTCAAATGCACCTGGTGAATAAACGCCGGGCATTTCGGCAGTTTCTCCACCGAGTAACACACACTCGTTATCACGGCATGCTTGCGACATTCCAGCAACGACAGCGGCAACCATTTCGGCTTGAATTTCTGACGACGCCAAGTAATCCAAGAAAAACAATGGGCGGGCTCCTTGAACGAGCACGTCGTTGACACAGTGATTCACAATGTCCATACCGACACCGCGGAAACGGCCCGAACGTGCTGCCAGTTCAACTTTGGTCCCGACACCGTCGGTTGAAGCAACCAAAACGGGATGGTCGTACTTCTTGAGATGCGATACATCAAGTGCACCGCCGAATGATCCGACCCCGGCCAGAACATTTGAATTGGCTGTTGACGCGACACTGCCCTTCAGTAACGAAACAGCCCGATTGCCTTCATCGATGTCAACGCCGGTTGATGAATACGACTTCACCGACAACGCCAATGATCGCCAGCCAATATCTCGACGAAATTGCTGACCAGCAAATGAAATCGTTTGGACTCGGTCGTAGGCATTTGTTCGAGCCTGCGCCAAGTCTTTGCCACGGCCGACAACTGTGAGTACTCGCCCACCGTTAGTGACCACTTCAGCCTGTGAAGTTGTCGTTGCGCCATGGAAGACCGTCGCACCATCAACTCGCGCTTCAAGTCCGTTGATGACATCACCGTTGCGCGCAGTGACGGGATAGCCCGCCGATGCGAGAACTACAGCCATTGCACTTTGTTGCGACACCGTGAGTCGTAGTTGTTTCAACTGCCCAGCAAGACATGCCAATGCAACTTCAACAATGCTTGTCTCAAGCAAGGTCAAGAGAACCTGTGCCTCTGGATCACCGAAACGACAGTTGTATTCAAGAAGCTTGGGACCACTCGCCGTCATCATGATTCCGGCATACAAGACGCCAACATATGGTTGACCCAATGCCGCGAAATGATCGAGCGTTGGCTGAATGAACTGGGCGCACAGATCGCTCGGCGAGATACCCACATTGACCGGAGCGTACGCACCCATGCCACCGGTGTTGAGTCCACGATCACCTTCACCGATTCGTTTGTGATCTTGCGCGATCGGAAGTGGCACTGCAGTCGTTCCGTCACAAACCGCAATCAGTGAGCATTCGTAACCAAAGATTCTTTCTTCAAGTACAACTTCACCAAGCGCACAAGCTTCTTGAATGGCCACAGCAGTCTCGGCGTCAGTTTCGGGGACAACGACTCCCTTACCGCCTGCGAGCCCCGATTGCTTGACCACGATTGGTGCAGCAAGTTCTTTCCACCACGCCATTGCCCCATCGACTTCGCCTTTGCCAAATGATGCAAACCGTGGTCCGGCAATACCGATCTGCTGCGTCACTTCGCGAGCAAATGATTTTGACGATTCAAGTTGTGCCAGATATTGCGAGGGACCAAACGCTGCAATTCCGACCGCAGTCAATTGATCAACTAGGCCACCCGCAAGTGGGGCTTCTGGCCCAACTAAAACCAGATCAACTTTTTCGGTCTGACAAAGTGCAACAATTCCTGCCACGTCATCGGCGGCCACGTTGAATCGGTCTCCTGGAGTGCCCGCATTGCCTGGTGTCACCAATAGTCGACCACATCGCGGCGAACGTAACGCCGACTCGGCCATCGCATGTTCGCGACCACCCGAACCAACAATGAGGACACTGAGCGTCTCGCTCATGCCAACACACCTTCAAAAGCATCTTTACGTTTTGGCGTACCCACCGAAACTGGGTACGAACCGGTGAAACAGGCATTGCAATATCCGTCTTCGCGGCCAACCGCCAGCATCATTCCGTCTAACGATAGAAATGCCAGTGAATCGGCGCCAACAACTTGCCGCAATTCTTCAAGGTCCATTCGGGCAGCAATCAGATCATTGTCATGTCCCATATCAACACCAAAGTGACATGCATGCTTGATGGGCGGACTGGTGATTCGTAAATGAACTTCAACTGCTCCGGCATCTCGTAATAACTGCACGAGCGGTCCGGCTGTTGTGCCACGAACTAAAGAGTCATCAATCAAGATGACGCGCTGGCCGCGAAGGTTTTCGCCGAGCGCGTTGAACTTCATCGCCACACCACGTTCACGCATGATTGATGTCGGTTCAATAAACGTGCGACCGATATAACGGTTCTTGATGAGCCCGTCGTTATACGGAATACCACTTTCACGCGAGTAGCCAACTGCTGCGGGAATTGATGAGTCAGGAACTGGTACCACAACATCGGCTTCTACTGAATGTTCGCGAGCAAGTTGTTCGCCAAAGCGTTGACGAACGCTATGCACACTTCGACCGTCCCATTGCGAATCGGGGCGAGAGAAGTACACAAATTCAAAAGTGCAACGTGCCGATTGCGCCGACGGCACCATGGCCTGTCGACGGGTGATCTTCTCACCCTCAAGCGTTACTATTTCGCCGGCCGCAACTTCAGAGATCTCACGACAACCCAAAGTTTCAAGCGCACAGGTTTCAGATGCGACAACCCAACCGCCGTCAGCCAACTGTCCAACCGATAACGGTCGGAAACCCCACGGGTCACGAACTGCAATCACGCGGTTTTCAACGAGCAATACCAACGAGTAGGCGCCGCTCCAAGCAGGCAAGGTGCGAGCCAATCGATCTTCCCACGTTGGTCCCCCTGCCGAGGCCAACATCAACGTCATCACTTCGGTGTCCGATGATGCTGTTAATCCAAAACCCCGACCCAATAACTCGGCACGCAATTCTTGAGCATTCACCAAATTGCCATTATGCGCAACCGCTAACGGACCGTGAATTGTCTCAACCATGAACGGTTGTGCATTTCGGGTTCCCGAACCACCAGTCGTTGAGTAACGCGTGTGTCCAATACCGTTCTTCCCCTTCAACGGGGCTAACGATGCAGCATCAAACACATTGTTCACAAGTCCATCGTCTTTATGGAGGCGAGCCTGCTTGCCATCAGATACTGCAATACCTGCAGCCTCTTGGCCACGATGCTGCAACGAGAACAACCCAAAGAAAACTAATTGCGCAACTTCTTCAATTGGCGATGACACACCAATCACACCACACTCTTCGTGCGGTGAATCCATACGCTCATTCCATTCCATGTATTCAGCCATCAGAAAACTTCTCTCTCTTGTTTGTCGCGCCTGAAATATCTACTGGAAAGACACCACTCATGTTGCAATTGTTGAATGCTCCCGAAGTCAAAAAATCTCATGAAAGTTTGTCCTCCGCTATTAATGAATCAAGTCGCTCTTGAATTGGGTAGGTTCCGGCAACAAATTCTTTTGATGTCAATCGCGTGTACGCCTTGATATATCGCTCGGTTGTGGCCGCAATGACATCAGCACCAAGTACGGGCGGTTCACCATCGCCGCGATAGCCCATCGCATCGAGTGCTAAACGAATCGGCTCTTTGTCGAGGCTTTCGGGTTCTTGCCCAGCGGCAATTCGCGCTTCGTAATTACTCATTTCCCAGAAGCGCGATGAGTCGGGAGTATGCATCTCGTCAATCAACATCAATTGACCGTCAGTATCTAAACCGAATTCGTACTTGGTGTCGGCCAACAAAAGCCCGGCTTGCGCCGCGACTTGTTGCCCCCGCTTGAACAGATTCAAAGCAGCCTCTTGAACCTGCTCCCAGAGTTCTGCTTTGACAAAACCCCGACTCACTACGTCGGCACACGACAGAGGTTCATCATGTCCACCAGCCTCGGCTTTAGTAGTTGGTGTCACAATTGGTTCGGGCAGCAAGGTGTTCTTAGCGATGCCGTCGGGAAACGAATAGCCATAAATAGTTCGCGCACCAGCGCTGTATTGGCGCCAAATTGATGTTGACGTTGAACCTGTCATTGCACCGCGCACAACAACCTCTACTGGAAGTGGTCTTGCTGTGCGACCAATCGTCACATTGGGGTCAGGACATGAAACGAAATGGTTACTCACAATGTCGCGCGTTGATTCAAACCACCAAGCAGCAAGTTGATTCAATACTTGACCCTTATACGGGACAACGGCAACAATGCGATCAAATGCCGACAAACGATCAGTCGTGACGAAAAGTCGACGATTATCTGATAACTCATACGAGACTCGCACCTTGCCGACCCGTTCATCGGGTAACGGCAATTCAATATGTGAACAACCTTCAAGCTGAGGCATGTGCGACTCCGTTGCGAAAAAGTTCTAACGCCAGACCTTGATGAGTACCACGCAGGAAGTTTGGGTGCTGACGGGAAACAACATGATTTTCTGGATGCGGCATGAGCCCCAACACCAGGCCGGATTCATCGCAGATGCCAGCGATGTCATCAGCTGATCCATTGGGGTTTCCATTGACGTAACGCAGCGCTATTCGGTCGCTTGATTTAAGGCGTGCCACCACTTCGCCATCTGCAGTGAAGCGACCTTCACCATGAGCGATCGGGCATTCAATGTTGTCTTGAATGCCTTGTGTCCATACGCACTTTTCAGAAGATGGCTGCAGAGTGACCCAACGGCAATCAAACAAACCGCGTTCGTTGTGATCTAACGCCATTGCACCTGCACCACTTGACAACAATCCCATGCGTACCAATGTTTGGAAACCGTTACAAATTCCGATGATGGGTCGACCATCGCCAACCGCTTGTTGCAGGCGATCACCTAACAACATCTCAAGTTCAAGAGCAAAGACATGCCCAGACCCAAGTGCATCAGCAAACGAGAAACCTCCAGCAATCACGATCATTTGTGCTGTGTTGATGACATTCGCATCACGTTCAAGATCGGTGATGGACACAACGACCGAATCAGCCCCAGCCAAGTTGAGGGCCAAGGCAACATCGCGATCACGATTCGTGCCTGGAGCGACCAAGATAGCGGCAGTAGGTCGCACGCTCATGACGCACCCTGCCAACTTGTCAGCAACTCTTCAACTGCGAGTATCTGCCCATTACCTAGCGAAAGAACTTGCTCATCAACAACACGGCCAATGATCTGTGCATCGTCACCAAATCGATCGCGAATTGCAGCAACCGACTCGTGCTTGACCTCAAGAATGAATCGCCCACACGACTCACTGAAATACCACCAGTCAGGCGTCAGTGATTGGGCAACAGTGATCTCAGCTCCGAGTCGACCAGCGATTGCCATTTCGGCGACTGCAACAGCAATTCCACCTTCTGAAATGTCGTGACACGATTTGACATCGCCATTCAGAATTGCCTCATGAAGAAGTTGATAACGCGATGGCGCAGCGTCGTCGAAGATTGGTACAACACCACCAGCAACCTCGTTCAACATTGCCAGATGACTTCCACCAAATTCGCACAGTGTCCGACCAAGCAATATCAACACATTGCCCGATTGCTTGAAATCCGGCGTCACGACAGCGTCCGCGTTCGGCACATGAGCCATGGCCGTGATGACCAATGTCGGCGGAACAGCGTGCCGCTGGTTATCCGAACCGAAGTATTCGTTGTTCAGCGAATCCTTACCCGAGACAAACGGTGCACCAAATGCTCGTGCGGCTTGGCAGCAACCATCAACTGCGGCAACAAGTTCACCAAGAGTTGTTGGTCGTTGCGGATCGCCCCACGAAAAGTTGTCGAGCAGTGCAACGGTTCGTGGGTCTGCACCCACTGCAACAACATTGCGCATTGCTTCATCGACAACTGCCAAAGCCATTCGTTCTGCGTCAATGATTCCCATCCAAGGGTTCACGCCAATACCCACCGCAATGCCACTGCTACTTAATGGATCAGCTAGCACCACTCCATCGGCATGCCCGTCATTTTGCGCACCGATGATGGGACGCACCAGAGTTGCTCCGCCAATCTCGTGGTCGTATCGCCGAATGATTGATTCCTTCGATGCAATATTTGGATGAGCCAATAAGCGCAAGGTTGTCGAAGCGATATCAGGAGTCCCAAAGACAGAATTGAATGATTCATCAGACATCGGCGTGCGATCAGGCTTCGGCATCACCGCATTTAGTTGCCGTTGTGGACGACCATCATGCAAGAAGTTGGTGTCAATGTCGACAACAGTTGTTCCTTCGTAGGTGACGATTAGCCGTTCATCGCCAGTGAACTCACCAATATCAATGCACTCAACGCCATATCGTTCACATGCCGCAAACAAAGGCGCGGTATCAGCAACAGCAACAACCATTCGCTCTTGAGCTTCAGACAACCAGATTTCCCATGGAGCCAAACCTGGGTACTTCAACGGGAGTTCCGATAACTCAACTCGTGCACCGACACCTTCGGCCATTTCGCCAATTGCTGATGACAACCCGCCGGCACCACAGTCGGTGATTGATCGATAGAGGTGTCGCGAACGACCCAACACATCGATCAATAACTTCTCGACTATCGGGTCACCGATTTGCACACTGGCTCCGGCGACATCGCCAGTGGTTGCATCCATCGTCATGGATGAGAATGTGGCGCCACGTAAACCATCACGACCTGTGCGACCACCCAACACCACAACGCGATCGCCAGGTTGCGGTTGCTCAACAACGTAAGGCTCATGAGCAATACCAATACATCCGGCGTACACCAAAGGGTTGGCGATGTACCCGTTGTCGTACAGCACTGCTCCAGCAATGGTGGGCAAACCAATCTTGTTGCCGTAATCGGCAATGACCGCAACAACGCCCGCACGAATTTGTTGCGGGTGAAAGA
>ENA-ORFA01001040-ORFA01001040.1-marine-metagenome-genome-assembly--contig:-NODE-1040-length-11246-cov-2.984779_pt1 | contig 11246 bp, 12 predicted proteins | sample MGYA00248621_ERZ508587 | MGnify/ENA primary metagenome ERZ508587 (study PRJEB26250, sample SAMN06266239) | marine metagenome | isolation source: Columbia River Estuary | place: USA:Columbia River... | reverse complement strand
CAATTCCATTTCGCTGTATCCATACTCTTGTAAAAATTGCATTCGAGCTTCATGCGCAAAGACCAATAATCGGTCATTACCAACATGGCCACCATAGTTGATGTCGGTAATACGAACAGGAAATTGGCAGGCATATTGAAATGTTGATGGAAATAAATGTTTTAAGGAAGACATGATTTATAATTTATGATTCAGAAACGCTACTAGTTTTTCTACAGCTTTTTTGCGGTGGCTATATTTGTTTTTTTCCTCCAAGTTCATGGATGCAAAACTCTTGGTGGCGCCATCAGGAATAAAAACGGGATCGTAGCCAAATCCATGATCACCGCTTCTTGTAAATCCTATGGTACCTTCGCAAATTCCTTCAAATTGGTACTCTTTTCCTTTCTCTATCAGTGAAACAACAGTTCTGAACCTGGCTTTTCTGTTTTGTTTGTCAGCTAACTCACTTAATAGTTTGTTGATGTTGTCCTCCGTACTGCAATGGTCTCCCGCGTACCTTGCACTCTTTACGCCGGGGGCTCCTCCTAATGCATCCACTTCAAGACCCGTATCCTCACTGAAGCAGTCCCAGTTTTTTAGTTTGTAGATAGTGAGCGATTTCTCCCTTGCATTTTCTTCCAAGGTGTCATGTGGTTCTGGGATATCGATTTCTAGACCGGCCTCACGAAGCGTACAAATTTTAAAAGCTGTTCCTAGAATGGAATTGATCTCATTTGCTTTATGCTGATTGTTGGTTGCAAAAATTAATTGGCGGCTAGCGTCAGACATCAAAGTATTTTTTTAACGATTGCCAAAGTTTTTCTCTGTCGGATTTTGATGGTTCGATTTCTTCAAGAGTGGGAGCTTGTAAAAAAGTGGTTCGCTCTAATTTTTGTAATTGGTATAAGGGAAAATCAATGGGGAGTTGTAATTGAGTAGGGGTTACGCCAAAGAGTAGCACAAAGTTGGATGGAAATTCTTGTTGTAGGGCCCGGTAATTGAAATCCTGCAGCGTTGCACTATTGATCAATGCAATATCCTCCATTGTTAAGCGGCATGCGTTTAAGATACGTGTCAGGTAGGCTAGTTGGGTATCTTGCAGGAAGACGGCTTGCGGTTCATGAACTACTACAAGGATTTTACTTTTGTGCTTACCTAAAAACTTTGTTTGGACTTGGCTAGAATTTGATTCAGTTTTTTTAGGTCCAGCTGATAGTATCTCCTTATTTCCTACCAAACTTTCTTTAAAAAGTTCAGCTATAATCTCAGGGGTGAGCACTATTTGATTGATGGACATAGCTGGGTAAAAATATACTAATGAGTGTTAGTTTTTTTCATTTTCTTTGCCCTGTAAATTTATGTGAATTATGACTGCTGCGCTGGATATTCCTATCGTTCCCATTGCACAAAGCAAGTTAAAGGGGCTTTCATTGGAGAACCTGCCATTTGGCAAACATTTTACGGACCATATGTTGGAAGCGGATTATATAGATGGCAAATGGACTTCGATTTCCATTCGTCCTTATGCTTCCTTGTCACTTGCCCCCTCCGTGGCAGCTTTACATTATGGCCAGGCAATATTTGAGGGAGTAAAAGCATATAAAGATCAGCATTCCAAACCCTTTATTTTCCGTCCGCATGACAATTTTATGCGATTCAACGCTTCAGCCGAACGCATGCAAATGCCGACAGTTCCTGTCGAACTTTTTATGAATGGTATGCTGCAATTGGTAAAATTGGACCAGGACTGGATCCCCGCTTATCCTGATCACTCACTTTACATACGTCCGTTTATGTTTTCTACGGACGAAATGATTGGTGTTCGTCCATCCGATACGTATAAGTTCATGATAATTCTAAGCCCGACTGGGCCCTATTATAGCGCTCCTATGCGAATTTGGGTAGAAGAAAAGTATGTACGCGCTGTAAGCGGAGGAGTGGGGTATGCAAAGGCTGCAGGAAATTATGGAGGAGCCATGTATGCAACAGCACAGGCAAAATTGAAAGGTTATGATCAAGTTCTTTGGACAGATCCTTATGAACACAAGTATGTGCAGGAGTGTGGCACCATGAATGTATTCTTTATAATTGGCAATAAAGCCATTACACCAGGTTTGGAAGAAGGAACTATCCTGGGTGGTGTTACTCGTATGAGTATTATGACCTTGCTGGAGGATATGGGACTAACAGTCGAGGAAAGAAATTTGGGAATGGACGAAGTGCTTGCTGCCTATCAGGACGGTCAGCTTCGTGAAGTATTTGGCACAGGTACAGCTGCAACGGTTTCTCTGATTAAGGAGTTGTGCTATAAGGATCACGCATTGCAATTTGATATCAACAAATGGGAGGTAGCGCCTTCACTTAAAAATAAACTGGCAGCTATCCGCGAGGGCAGAATAGCAGATACACATGGTTGGATGATTCCAGTTATTTAAGTTCAAATTGAATAAGTATATTCGGTGTTTAAACGCAAACACCAACACTTGACTGTACGAATCTACTTTCTTACTATCATTCTACTCTTGCAGAACATTGTAGCAAAGGGTCAATTTACACCCATTGCTTTGTCGGGATTTTCTCAGGATGTTATCGCAGAAGCTGGGCCTAGTCCGTTAGCCACCACTACCATGGAAATAGATGGGCTGACTAGCTCAAACAAAGTAATGTACAGTAGTGCATTTGCTGCGTTTGCTTCTATAGCTGGTGGACTTCCTGATAATGGCATTTTGACAAATGCAGGTGATTCCTACCAATTAGCCTCCTACACTAGTAGTAATGCGCTTTTTGTCAAAAGAAACCAAACATTTGAATTAACAACAGTTGCTCCTGCCTCCTATGCTAAGATTCGTTTGCTGGCATTTTCAGCGGAGCAAGCTAGCACCATTAATATTGGTTTGGCATTTTCAGACGGTTCCTTTTCGCCCTACCTCACTAATTATGTTTTATCAGATTGGTTCAATGGGGCCAGCAATATAGTTGCACAGGGTTTTGGACGTGTCACTAGAACCGCAACAGGTCCCTTTGTAGCTGATGGGGTTACTGCAAACAACCCGCGCCTTTACTATATTGAAATTGTTCTCAATTGCGTGGATCGTGCCAAGCAATTAGAAAAAATTCGCATTAGCAATGTATCAACCGGAGCCAATGCGCCTTTTCCCAACGCGGTAATCATGGCAGCATCGGGTATTGTATTTTCTCAAACTATCACTCCGACTATTATAGCTTCTGACTGCAACGGTCCCAACGGTAGTATTGCGCTGAATGTAACGGGTTCAGCTGGTCCTTATAATTTCTCTTGGAATACAGCTCCTGTGCAAAGCACTGCTACTGCTTCCAATTTGCCTCCAGGAAATTATAATTGCACTATTACAGATGCAGCGGGTTGTACTGCGTTGTTTAATGGAACTATTGCATTGAATAATAATGCAACCATTAATGCTACTGCTACTCCTGCTTCAATTTGTGTGGGAAGTTCTACGCAATTAGGGGTGAATGCTGGCGCAGGTGTACTAACTGATTTTACATGGACACCGGGTAGTCTTTCAGGAGCCAGTCAAACTGTTTCTCCAGCTGCCACTACTACCTATATTGTTACAGCTACTAATGCATTGGGTTGCAGTGCGGCTTCACAGATAACAGTGCAAGTACAAAATAAACCAGCAACACCTGTTGTGAATCCAGTCTCTGTATGCAGCGGTGCTAATGCAGTGTTGGCAGTAAATGCACCGTCTCCTGCTTTGACTTATCATTGGTATGCTGCTGCAACGGGAGGGACTGCGCTACAAACCGGTAATTCTTATTCGCTGACTGCTGTTACAGCTCCGGCAACTTTCTATGTGGAGGCTGTTAGTTCGGCCGGCTGCATCAGTGATAGCCGAGCCACTGCAACGGTAAACATCAATTCTATTCCACCAGATGCGCAGCTTAGTAATGTGAGTGTTTGCCCCGGCGCTGATATAACCTTGCAAGTTCAGAATGTGAATATTGCAACGGTCACTTATCGTTGGTATCCCACGCAAACAGGAGGTTCGCCAGTTGCAACCGGCTATAATTTTTCACTAATTGGGGTATCCGCTCCTTCTACTTGGTATGTCGAGGGTTTTAGTACGGCTGGATGTATAAGTGCTTTAAGAGTTCCTATACAGGTCACCTTGATACCTCGTTTGGCAACCCCTGTGGTAACGGTAAATGCAATTTCATTTTCATCCTTAACTTTTTCATGGCCTGCCGTTACGGGAGCTACGGGCTATCAGATCAGTACAAATGGAGGCAGCACATTTGGTACGCCTAGCAGTGGCGCAGCTGGGTTGAGTCATACTATTGATGGATTGCCTGGTAATACCACCGTTGCTATATTAGTTCGAGCGATCGGCGCAAAAATTTGTGAAACAAGTCTACCGGCGGGTCCTGTTTCTGGAACAACCTTGAGCACACGCGAAATTTTTGTCCCCAATGCCTTCACCCCAAACAACGATGGAAAGAATGATCTTGTCAAAGTATTTGGAAACTACATAAACACAATTGACTTCCGTATTTTCAATCAGTGGGGCCAAGTTATTTTTCAAACAACTGATCCTGCTCAAGGTTGGGATGGAAAGCATAAAGGAAAACTTCAACCCGTGGGTGTCTATGCATATGTATTGAAGGTGGTGCGTCAGGATGGAACTATTGTAAACAAGAAAGGTTCAATCAATTTAATTCACTAACATGAAAAGAGGTTTCATACTATTTTTTCTTTTGTTCAGTGGATTGTGTTTGAAAATAATGGCACAGACAGATCCGCACTTTTCACAGTTCTACGCGTATCCTCTTGGAATCAATCCAGGATTGGCTGGAGTGAATGAAGGAGATTTTCGTGCCAATGCCGTTTTTAGAACACAATGGAGCCAGGTGATGACCCCTTATCTCACAAAGGGACTATCAGCTGATATAGTTACTCCTAAGAATTTAAATTTTGGGATCAACCTACTGGATCAATCAGCAGGGGATGGAGGGTATCACTATCAGCATGGTTATTTAACCATCGCATATAGTGGTGTTCGTTTTGGAGAAGACGATAATCAGCAGATTACATTCGGAATTCAGGTTGGTGCACTGGCTAGGAGATTTGATCCGAGTAATTTTCAATTTGGCGATCAATGGAATTCAATTAGTGGCTACGATCCTGGGGTGTCTAGTGCAGATCAGCTCCAGAGAACCTCTTCCAGTGACCTTGATATTGGAGCAGGAATTTCATATGCTGATGCAAGAGAACTTCGCCCGGTACGTTTTTTTGGAGGTATAGCAGCGTTTCATCTAAATCGTCCACAAGATCCTTTTGTGACACAATCTGTTGCTCAATCCTTACCAATGCGTCTGGTAGCTCATGGAGGATTTCAATGGGCGCTCTCTGAACGTTTTTCAGTGACCCCGCAGTTTCTGCTCACAAAGCAAGGCACGGCTATGGAGCAAATGGCCGGATTGTCTATCCGAACGCCATTTGCTTCCACCACAGATTTGGTAGCAGGAGTTAACTACCGCTTCAATGATGCAGTGGTTCCATACCTGGGATTGGGTTACCAGCAATGGGTATTTGGAGTGGCCTATGATGTTGCTGCCGGGCAAATAGGAAAAGCGCTTCCAGGAACCAGCAGTTTGGAGGTTTCAGTTTCTTATACGGGCCGAAAATCGGGCAGACCGATTCGCTACCTTTCCTGTCCCCGCTTTTAAGCGCTGGAAATCAGTTTTTTGCATTAAAATCACCCGCCTCCGGGGTTAGGAAAAAACAGTTTTCATTTTTTGGTGGTTCAGTGCGTCATCTTTACCTTTGCTCTCCCAAAAATAAGGGTCAAGAATGCCTACTATTCAACAGTTAGTAAGAAAAGGACGTGAAATTATCAAGGCTAAGAGTAAATCTAGAGCACTTGATCAATGTCCGCAACGCCGTGGTGTTTGCACCAGGGTGTACACAACAACTCCCAAAAAGCCAAACTCTGCGTTACGTAAAGTGGCAAAAGTTCGTCTCACTAATAAAGTCGAGGTTATCGCCTACATTCCCGGAGAAGGACACAACTTACAAGAGCACTCCATCGTATTGATTCGTGGTGGTCGTGTGAAGGACCTTCCAGGTGTTCGTTATCACATTGTTCGTGGTTCACTGGATACTGCCGGTGTAAAAGATCGTAAGAAGAGTCGTTCTAAATACGGTACCAAGAAAGAAAAAGCCAAAAAGTAATTCAAGAATTTTCAATAGTACAATACCATGCGTAAAGCACAAGCCAAAAAACTTCCCTTAGCCCCAGATCCTCGATTCAACGATAAGCTCGTTACACGTTTTGTGAATAACATTATGTGGGAAGGAAAAAAGAGTGGCGCATTTACTATTTTCTACGCTGCACTGGAAAAAGTTGCAAAGCAAACCAGTGAAGATGGATATGAAGTTTGGAAAAAAGCCCTTGCTAATGTGGCTCCTGCTGTAGAAGTACGTAGCCGTCGTATTGGTGGTGCAACCTTCCAAATTCCTTCTGAAGTACGTCCCGATCGTCGTATTTCACTTAGCATGAAATGGTTGATTCGTTACAGTCGCGAGCGTAATGGTCGTAGTATGGCTGATAAGTTGGCCAATGAAATTGTTGCTGCTAGCAAAGGAGAGGGTGCTGCTTTCAAGAAGAAAGAAGATACGCATCGTATGGCTGAAGCCAACAAAGCGTTTGCTCACTTCCGTATATAACTTTTTAATGATATTTTGAAGCCCCGCACTAGCGGGGCTTTTTTTATACATCTCCTTCAGCAAAGGAGAGTGTTAGTGATGTAAGGGTAGTGGTAACTTTTCTACAATGAATTCCGGCGGTCTCTAGCATTTTTCGGGAAGCAATGGCATTGTCTTGATCATTGTATTTATCGGATAAATAGATCACCTCCTTTATACCTGATTGTATGATAGCCTTTGCGCATTCATTGCAAGGGAAAAGAGCCGTGTAAATTCTGCAACCTTGCAAGGACATGCCAATGTTATTAAGGATTGCGTTTAGTTCAGCATGACATACGTATGCGTATTTAGTGTCGAGAAAACCGCCCTGTTTATCCCAAGGAAATTCATCGTCGTTACAACCTGCTGGAAGTCCGTTATAACCGGCTCCTACAATTTTATGCTGCGGATTGACAATGCAAGCTCCCACTTGTGTGCCCGGGTCTTTACTGCGGCGTGCAGACAATAGGGCAACACCCATGAAGTACTCGTCCCAGCTGATATATCCCTGTCTCTTTTTAGTAGCCAAGCTTTCTTTGCAAATTTTGATTGATAGCCTCTAGGAATTCCTCAGTATATAGATAATGCTCGACGTGCTTTACTTTATTGCCATGAATACATACTGCAAGATCTTTAGTCATCTTTCCGGATTCTACGGTTTCAATACATACTTGCTCAAGTTTCTCGCAAAAACTAATGAGCTCAGCATTATTATCAAGTTTGCCACGGAAAGCCAACCCTCTGGTCCATGCAAAAATGCTGGCAATGGGATTGGTACTAGTTGGCTTGCCCGCCTGGTGATCGCGATAATGGCGCGTAACTGTTCCGTGTGCAGCTTCTGCTTCCATGGTTTTACCATCGGGGGTAATCAAAACAGAGGTCATGAGTCCGAGTGAGCCAAATCCTTGCGCAACCGTATCGCTTTGCACGTCTCCGTCGTAATTTTTACAAGCCCACACAAAATTGCCATTCCATTTTAGTGCGCTAGCTACCATATCGTCAATCAACCGGTGCTCATATACGATACCAGCAGCATCAAAAGAAGTTTTAAATTCCTGTTCAAAGATTTCTTGAAAAATATCTTTGAATCGTCCGTCGTATTTTTTTAGAATCGTATTTTTTGTAGAAAGATATAGTGGCCACTTTTTGCTAAGTGCCATATTAAAACAAGACCGTGCGAATCCTCGGATGCTTTCCTCCGTATTATACATAGCCATGGCTACTCCATCTCCCTTGAAATTGTAAACTTCAAAAGTCTGTGGAGTACTTCCATCTTCAGGAGTAAATGTCATCGTGAGTTTGCCTTTCCCTTTTATGACTGTATCCGTGGCGCGATATTGATCGCCGAAAGCGTGTCTTCCAACTATGATAGGAGCTGTCCAATTCGTTACTAAACGGGGTACATTACTGATTACAATTGGTTCTCTGAATACGGTACCATCCAAAATATTACGGATAGTTCCATTGGGGCTTTTCCACATTTGTTTCAGAGAAAATTCTTTTACACGAGCTTCATCGGGAGTAATGGTGGCACATTTGATACCTACACCATATTTTTTTATTGCCTCTGCCGCATCAATTGTAACCTGGTCATTAGTTTGGTCTCTGTACTCAATTCCTAGGTCAAAGTATTTGATGTCAACATCCAGATAGGGGGTAATTAATTTGTCTTTAATAAATTTCCAGATAATCCGGGTCATCTCATCGCCATCAAGCTCTACAACCGGGTTTTCAACTTTGATTTTTTTTGACATACAATTTATTTTATGGTTTTCTGGGTTCGCAATATACCAACATTAACCCAAGGCCACATCCAGAATCATCATCACTAGAAATCCTAGTATGAAGCCCATTACGGAGCGGTCTGTATATCGGTCTCGTTGTGTCTCGGGAATAACCTCCTCTACTACCACAAAAATCATGGCACCGGCTGCAAAGGCTAGCGCAAAGGGGAGAATCGGTTGTACATATACAACGGCGAGGGCTCCGACTACTCCGGCCACAGGTTCAACAATTGCAGAAAGTTGGCCGTACCAGAAGCTTTTAAATCGGCTTACGCCATGACGTCGTAGGGGCATAGAAACCGCAATTCCTTCGGGAAAGTTTTGAATTCCGATCCCAATGGCTAATGTAATAGCACCAACCAGTGATGCATTTTCCATACCTAAGGAGGCCGCACCAAACAGTACACCTACTGCCAAGCCTTCAGGAATATTATGTAAGGTAATTGCCAGGATCAGCAAGGTGGTTTTGTGCAGTTTGGTTTTTACTCCCTCAGTTTCTTCAATGCCAAAATTGATATGCAGATGTGGAGTGAACCTGTCAAGTAAAAAGATGAACATTGCGCCAGCTAAAAAGCCAACTGCTGCCGGCATCCATTTTAATCCCGGGTACATTGACTCAGACATTTCTATGGCAGGATTTAAAAGAGACCAGAAACTAGCGGCCACCATTACACCTCCCGTAAATCCCAACATGGGGTCCAAGATGGCTCTACTCATCGATTTAAAAAAAAATACAAGAGAGGCGCCAAGCGCAGTAACTAGCCAAGTGAAAGTAGTGGCCAATAAGGCGGCCCATATGGGGCCGATACTTGAAAAAAATTGTTGTAATTGTTCCATGGCACTTATCTGATTGCTGCCCATCAAAATTACTGAATTGTGCCTAGTCTGTAAAGAATTGCATATCCAAATAAAGGGGGTAAATTGAGTTCCATGTTTAGTAAGCAGCTACAGATACTGTCCATTTTTTTACTATTGCTTGGAGCGGGATGTGGTGAAAAGAAAAAAGTTTTGCTTTCCGGGGAGGCTCCAGTTTCTGTAACAGATTTTATTGCTTTTTTTACACCGGTTTCTCGGCCCTTTACAATTGCTGATTCTATTTTAACAAAAAAGTTTTCAGATTCCTTAATAATCAGTACACCTGTATTAAGCGCCATCCTGCCTGATTCTGTTTTGCGTTCTTTCACTACCAAAAAAGAAAGACCCCAGTTTCATGCAATTGGAAAAATTGAAGTCCCGGATGCTGAAACCTATATCTTGATTCATTTCTCCAGCCGCTCAAAGCGGATGCTTTGGATCCTGATTTTTGATAAAGAATTAGCATATCAGTCATCCACTTCCTTCTTTTACCCGTTACCCAAAAAGGGTATTCAGCAATCCTTACTCATTGATAGAAAATTTCTTTTCTCTCTCTTGCAAGTAAGAAAAAATGCAGATGGTACCTTGAGTGAGGGCAAGGCAGTTTATGTTTATAATGAAGCTGCTAAACAGTTTACATTGATTATGACCGAAGCCCTGGAGGATAAAGTTGAAGAATTGATAAATCCAATTGATACATTACCCAAAAAAAATAAGTTGAGTGGTAATTATGTAAAGGATAATAAAAATTTCATTTCATTGCGTGATGGGAAAAATACTTCCAACTATTTATTTTTTATTCACTTTGAAAAAAACAATGGCAATTGTGTTGGGGAATTAAAAGGTGAATTGCAAATGAAAACCCCCACGAAAGCGGTTTACAGCGAAAATGGAGATGTTTGTGTAATTGATTTTACTTTTTCGGGTAGTGAGCTTGTAGTAAAAGAACAGGGAAGCTGTGGCAATCACCGAGGAATTAAATGTTTCTTTAATGATACATTTATTCGTAAAAAAGAGCTGCCGGTTAAGAAAAAAAGCAAATAATTTTTAGTTGAAATTTATTCTAATTCTCTCAATTTCTTGAGAAGTGACATACAATACATCAAAGCAAATAAGCTTAAAGTACCCATTATTAAACCAGTAAAACTTTTGTAAATAATTGCTTCAATAATTGCAATCCCAATAAAAATAATCATGATTACTGCAATTGCAGTGGCTAGTTTTGGATTGATTCTCATAAATTGGATTTTATAACTTATGAGATGCCTCTTTCATAAAATTCCACACAACCCTAAAAAATGATTGATTTATTTTAATCGTTTGATACTGCAACCAACTGATTTACTTTCTTTAACTGCAATTTTTTTGTTGTTTACCATTTCATCAATAGCAAGTTTTAAATGCTGGCGGGTTACATTTTCAGCATCAGATGGGTTGTCGTCTATGGCACCTTTGTACATGATATTACCAGTAGCATTCAATAAAAATACTTCAGGAGTTCTTGTTGCACCATAAGCATCGGCAATTACTGAATTGTCATCTACCGTGTAATGCCAATTATATTTTTGTTGTTTTGCATAGATCTGCATTGATTTGTAGGAGTCCTCACTTTGTCTTAATGCTTCATTTGAGTTAATGATTATTACACCAAGATCATTTTTTAAAGCATGTTCTGCAATTGCATTATTACGATCTCGAGAATCCGGGCGTACATCAATTCCCGTAACTTCAACTGGAATTCCCGACTTCATCAAGAACTGATGTGCTGCAAAAGTAAGGTAGGCATGCCCGCAGCCTAGATCTGTAATGCGTAACGGTTTTTCTTTTGTTGGCTTATGAATCTGACCCGCATCAATTGCTGCGTTAAGAGTTGGAGATAGCAAGCGCAAAAACTCTTC
>ENA-ORFA01001039-ORFA01001039.1-marine-metagenome-genome-assembly--contig:-NODE-1039-length-11251-cov-3.132003_pt1 | contig 11251 bp, 10 predicted proteins | sample MGYA00248621_ERZ508587 | MGnify/ENA primary metagenome ERZ508587 (study PRJEB26250, sample SAMN06266239) | marine metagenome | isolation source: Columbia River Estuary | place: USA:Columbia River... | reverse complement strand
AAGAGGCCGTTAGGTTGCTTTATAAAGACAATGATGTGCTTTATGTATATTGTACTCAAATTGGTTCTACACTTCCTTGAAGTGATTTATCAGTAGTAATAAGTTAATTATGCTTAAAAATAACATATTATCGATACCAAGAAACTGACTTGTCTTTGAGGCATTGCTTAATTGAACTTGAGTAGATACTAATGATTGAACAAAAAATACTACCTAAAAATATAACTTCAGACATATTTTAAAGTTAAGTAGTTCTTTACTAATATCCACGCTCGTTTTTTCCTTCGATATAATTTAAGAAAGCTTTGTTTACCACTTTGTTGCCACCAGGTGTTGGATAGTTACCTGTAAAATACCAATCACCAGTATTAGTAGGGCAACAAGTATGTAAGTCTTCGATGGTTTGATAAATAACTTCTACCGGTGTAGACACTTCTGGTGGGGTAATTAATTCCGCGATCTTGTCAGAAATTTGAGCCGTAGTAAATGGCTTGTAAATATTACGAACCACATTTTCGGTGTGTAGTTCACCAGCCGCATCCAATGCTTTAATTTTTTCGTGTACCTCGGTTAATATGTGTTCTTGCGCTGTATCTTTTAGTAATGCAACGGCTGCTTTAAAAGCAATAAAATCACCAAGCTTACTCATATCAATACCGTAACAATCGGGGTATCTAATTTGTGGTGCCGACGATACAACAATAATTTTTTTAGGATTAAGTCTCGAAAGCATACGAACAATACTTTCCTTTAAAGTAGTACCGCGCACAATGCTATCATCAATTACTACAAGTGTGTCTTCGCCACTACGCACAGTACCGTATGTAATGTCGTACACGTGCTGTACCATTTCGTTCCGGTTGGCATCTTCGGTAATAAAAGTGCGCAGCTTAACGTCTTTGATCGCTATTTTTTCTTGGCGAATTTTACGGTTCACCATTTCTTCTAATTTCTCTGGCGTAAAATCTTTACCCCAACTTAAAATACGTTCTACCTTAATTTTATTTAAGTAGGCTTCCATTCCTTTTACAAGTCCGTAAAATGCAACTTCTGCGGTGTTAGGGATATAAGAGAAAATAGTATTTTTTAAATCATGATTGATTCTTTCTAACACCGTTTCACTTAATGATCTACCGAGTGCGATACGCTCACGATATATTTTTTCGTCACTACCTCTAGAAAAATAAATACGCTCAAAACTACAAGCCCGTCTTTCTTTAGGTGCTAAAATTTGTTCTATTCTATAATCTCCATTAGGATCTACCAGTAGTGCAGTACCTGGCATTAATTCTTGTACTTCATTTTCACCCACATTAAATGTAGTTCTAATGGCAGCACGTTCAGATGCTGCTACAATCACATCATCAGAAATATAATAATAAGCGGGTCTAATACCATGCGCATCACGCATAATAAAACTACTGCCGTTACCAAGAAGCCCACCAATGGTATAACCACCATCAAACATAGGCGTAGCCTGCTTTAACACGCTTTCGATATTTGCAGTATTCGGGTTTTTGTCATCTTCTTTTACTAAAAAATGATGCACCACTTCCATCATCGCTGCTAAATCACTTTGCTTTTGAAAAGCGCCCGGTTCAAAATTGATTTGTGCAAATAAATCGTCGGTGTTCACCAGATTAAAATTACCAGCAAGTGCTAAATTTTTTCCTGGAGAAATATTTCTCTTTATAAATGGATGACAAAACTCTACATTGTTTTTACCTTGGGTACCATACCTCAAATGGCCTAATAGAAGTTCACCTAAAAAAGGCAAATGCCCTTTCATTAAACCCGGATGATTTTTAATATCGGGTTGGTGCTTTTCTAATTCCTGAATTTCTTGACCAATGTTATAAAATAAATCGGCAATTGGTTGTGGAGCGCTGCTGCGCATTCTGTGCAAATAAGGGTTACCCGCTTCGATATTTAATTTTACAGCTGCAATTCCGGCACCATCTTGGCCACGATTGTGCTGTTTTTCCATTAACAAATACAGCTTGTTGAGGCCGTAGGTTACGCTACCGTACTTTTGCAGGTAGTAAGAAAAAGGCTTTCTTAAACGAATAAAGGCGAGGCCGCATTCGTGTTTAATATCGTCGCTCATGGTAGGTATTAATGAGAAGTGGCGAAGTTAATAACTTCGCCACTTCCTTACAATTAAATATGAGCTCTATTTTACCGGTTATTTTGCCTGTAAGGCCTCGGCTAACCAAATAAACTCTTTGGTAAAAGTATCCACTGACTTTTGAAAGCCAGAATCGGTTAAAGTCCCTTCTGGAGAGAATTTCTGGTCTAAAAACGGGATAAGTAGCATATTAGGGGCAGCTATACCAAATAAAGCAGGCACCAATAGTAGTAATTGCTGACTAGCCCTAGCACCCGCTAAAGCACCCGGCGAACCGGTTACGAGCCCAAAAGCCTTACGGCTTTGCTTGGGAAAATGGTCTAAAAGGTTTTGAAGCGCCGCCGAATAACTACCATTGTATTCGGGGGTTACTAATATAAATGCATCGGCAGCAAACATACGATTGGCTAACGGCTTTAGATGATCCGGCGCCTGATCGGGCGAGCCAATTACAAAGTTTAGTAATGGCATATTCCAATCTCTAACATCTAATAAACCAATATTATGTTGGGTGCTCGCAGCAAAATGCTTTTGCAAGAAAAGCGCTACTCTATGTGTGACACTGTTTGTACGAGGACTTCCTGAAATGATTTCTATGTTCATACTAATTTGTACCTATTTAATGATCCCGATGTATTTTTCTTTGTGCTGATAAATAGCAATGCCATTTAACAATAAAAGCAATACACCAATACCAGGTGCTTGTGCAATTAACAATTCAAACAATAAAATGTTCACTACAATTGGTGCAAGTAACAAGAGGCCAAGTGCACGTAGAGGTTTAATAAATAGTAATAAGCCAACCACTACTTCAAGTGTTTTAACAACCAACAAATATTTAGTTGGATAAAACAAATCAAAAAAGGATTTTACGTTTCCAGTTGGCGCTGGCATAGGCATGAAATTGAAAAAGTAATTAGCGCCAAATACAACAAATACAAAGGCTAATAAAAAGGAAGGGGCTTGTTTTAAGTAATTCATAGGTGTGGTTTAAAAAATTATAAAATAAATATTACCACTGCATGGGCACTTCAATCAGTAGTAATGAAGATTTTGCTATAGCTGTAAATTCAAAGGAATCTGTTTCTGATATCGCAATAGCGTCACGAGCACCTAGTTCCTGCTCACTAATTTTAACTTGACCGTTCACAACAATAAGATACACACCACCGCCTGATTTATGGAGGTTGTAAGACTGTGTTTGGTTGGCATCAAAATCTCCAAGTGAAAACCACGCGTCTTGATTGATCCAAACAGCGTTGTCATTGTCAGGTGCAACAACTGTTTGAAATTTATTGATACGGTCTGCTGCACTAAATGTAAGTTGCTCGTAACGGGGTTTGATGTTTTTTTCTTTTGGAAAAACCCAAATCTGAAATAGTTTAACAGGCTTATCATTATTGGCATTGTACTCACTATGGTAGATACCAGAACCGGCACTCATAATTTGCACATCGTTGGCTCTAATAATTTCATCACGACCGGTAGAGTCGTTGTGGTGCAGGTCTCCTTCTAATGGTATGGTAACAATTTCCATATTATCATGCGGATGCTTGCCAAAACCCATTCCAGCATCGATATGATCATCATTGATAACGCGCAGCGCACCAAAGTGAACCCGCGCTGGATTATTATATTGTCCAAAACTAAAATAGTGATAGGTATCGAGCCAGTCAAATTTTACGTGGCCTCTACTTGCAGCTGTATGTAATTCTGTTTTCATCTTCAATTACTTCCTATTCGCAGTAGCCTTAGCCGCTGCATCTTTCCAGTCTTTTAAGCTATCGCAATTACCATATTCTGTATCGATAGACACAAAGTAGGTAGGGATATGGTCTTTAAACCATTTTTCTAGCACGGTACCCTTTTTTTCTTCAATGGCACGCTGTGCAATACGGTTATAATCGTCAAGCATATTTTCGCGGTGTGGTTCTGTTCTACGCTTTAAATTAATAAGGCGTACTGCTTTTCTATTACGCTCGTCTATGTATACTTGTGGTGCACTGTATTGTCCTGGCTTTAAATTTTTAAGTGCCACTACCATGTCTTTGTCGAGCATGTCAATGGTTAAAAACACAGATCCGTTTGGACCAGCCACCGAGCCCGCACTAAACTTACTGTTTTCGTCGTCACTAAATTTGCTTACTGCTTCATTAAAAGCAAGTGTGCCAGCAATTAATGCCGTTTTAATAGAATCCACTTTTGTAGTGGCTTCTTTAATTTCATCATCCGTTACTGGAGGAATACGTAAGATATGTCTTACCACTGCCTCGTCACCACTGCGACTTACAAGCTGAATAATATGTAATCCAAACTTAGATTTTACAACGGGAGAAATCTGACCTTCTTTTAAACGAAAAGAGGCCGACAAGAAAGCAGGATCCCAAGTTTTTTCATTTCTGTTTAAAGTATATTGTCCACCAGCGTCTTTACTTCCTGGATCTTCTGAATATAATTTTACTAGTTGCTCAAACTTTTGTTTGCCAGACTCTACTTGCTTTTTGTAGTCCAACATTTGCTTAGCAACATATTCCTCTACGTCTTTATTGGCTTTAGGAATCACAACTACCTGACTAATTTCAACTTCACTTTCATAAAACGGTAAACTATCCTTCGGAATTTTTGCATAGTAAGTTCTTACCTCATTAGGCGTAATTTTTACATTGCCTACTATTTTCTTTTGCATTTCTTCGGCAAGCTTTTGCGCTCTAAATGCTTCTCTAAAATCTTCTTTTAATTGGTACACTGTTTTACCAGCAATTTCTTCTAGTAAATCTTTAGAACCATATTGTTGAATGGCGCCTCTAATTCTGTTATCAAGTGCAGCATCAATTTCATCTTCACTAATTTTAAGTGAATCTTTTTCACCTTGTAATACAAGTGCTTTTTGAATGAGCTGTCCTTCCATGATCTGACATGCAGTAGGTATCGTTACATTTTCTTGACCCTGCGCCTGACGCTTTAAGTCTAAGAGTGCATTTTCTACATCAGAACGCAAAATAATTTTATCACCTACCTGACCAATAATTTTATCGGCAACCACTTTTTTAGACTGAGCCGCAGCATGCTTCGTAAACAAACCCGCCGCAGCAATCATCACAACAAACAAGAATACTTTTTTCATAAAATCTAAATAGTTACTCAAATGTACTAAAAGCGCAATCCCGACAACAGGGTCGGGATCGCTTTTAACAAAATTTATAAGGTACGTTTTACTTCCTCTTCTTCAAAGGCTTCAACAATATCCCCTACTTTAAGGTCACTAAAGTTTTTGATGGTTAAGCCGCACTCCATATTGGATACAACTTCTTTGGCATCATCTTTAAATCTTTTAAGACTTCCAAGTTCGGCAGCTTGTCCTTCTCCCTTAGGATACTCAACGATACCGTCTCTAATAATTCTAATTTTACTGTTACGGCTAATTTTACCATCGAGTACAAAACAACCGGCAACGGTAGCTTTATCAAATTTATATACTTCACGTACTTCAACGTTCGCAATAATTTTTTCTTGATACTTCGGTTCAAGCATACCCTCCATCGCGCTCTTGATTTCATCAATTGCGGTGTAGATGATAGAGTATAATTTGATTTCAACGCCTTCATTTTCTGCAAGTTTATTAGCCTGCATAGATGGACGAACGTTAAATCCAATAATGATGGCATCAGATGCAGCAGCAAGTAGTACGTCCGATTCTGAAATCTGACCTACGCCTTTTAATACCACTCTAATAGCAACTTCGGCAGTAGATAATTTTTGTAATGAATCCGATAATGCTTCTACAGAACCATCCACGTCACCTTTAATGATGATGTTTAATTCTTTAAAGTTACCTAGTGCTAAACGTCTACCAATTTCATCAAGTGTGATATGTTTTCTAGCACGTAAACCTTGCTCACGTAAAAGTTGTGCACGTTTAGTTGCTACTTCTTTTGCTTCAGCTTCGTCTGTAAATACTTTAAACTTCTCACCTGCTTGTGGTGCACCATTTAAACCAAGTATCACAACTGGTGTAGATGGAGGTGCCACTTCAATACGCTGGTTGCGTTCATTAAACATCGCTTTTACACGACCATAATGTTGTCCAGAAACAATTAAGTCTCCTTGACGAAGCGTTCCGTTTTGTACTAAAATGGTAGCCACATATCCACGGCCTTTATCGAGTGATGCTTCAATAATAGTTCCAGAGCCTTCTTTGTTAGGGTTGGCTTTTAAATCTAATAGTTCGGCTTCTAATAATACTTTTTCTAAAAGCGCATCTACATTTAAACCTTGTCTAGCAGATAATTCTTGGTTTTGGAATTTACCACCCCAAGCTTCTACTAAAATGTTCATTTGAGAAAGCTGCTCATAAATTTTTTGAGGATTAGCACCGTCTTTATCAATCTTATTCACCGCAAAAATCATTGGAACATTTGCAGCTTGTGAGTGAGAGATGGCTTCTTTTGTTTGAGGCATTACCGCATCATCGGCAGCAACCACAATAATTGAAATGTCGGTTACTTTAGCACCACGCGCACGCATCGCGGTAAACGCTTCGTGACCCGGTGTATCTAAGAAAGTAATCGCTTTTCCTGTTGGCGTTGTTACCTCATAAGCACCAATGTGCTGTGTGATACCACCCGCTTCACCTGCTACTACGTTTGCATTACGGATATAATCTAGTAATGAAGTTTTACCGTGATCCACGTGACCCATGATGGTTACAATAGGTGCACGTTCTACAAGTGACGCTTCATCATCTTCATCTTCTTCTTCATCAAATTCGTCAGCATCATCAATACCTATAAATTCAACTTCAAATCCAAATTCGCTAGAAACAAGTTCAATAACTTCTGCATCCAAACGTTGGTTGATAGAAACCATGATACCAAGGTTCATACATTTTCCAATAACGTCTGCAAAGCTTACGTCCATTAAGTTTGCCAACTCACTTACGGTAACAAATTCTGTTACTTGTAGTTTGTTGTCTTCTGTCATTTCACCCATTGCTTCTGCTGCTTCGTCACGCTTAGCTCTACGGTATTTTGCTTTTAAGCTCTTACCTTTTCCGCCAGCACCTGCAAGCTTCGCTTGGGTTTCTCTGATTTTTTCTTGAATTGCTTTTTGATCAATTTCTTTATCCTCGATTGGGGCACGTTTGCCTCTATCATTTCTATTACCACCTCTGTTACCACCTGGTCCACCGCCTCTATTAAATTGACCACCGCCACCACCCTGACTATTTCTGTTGTTGGCAGCAACAATAGGTCTGTTAGGACCACTTACTGGTTTACCATCTGCGCCAAGTGTTGGAGCAGCAGGTGCTGGTTTACCATCTACAGGAATACGTTTGCGCTTGCGCTTTTCGTCTCTTGCCGCTGGCTTAGGACGCGTATCACTATTGATAGGTAATTCAATTTTTCCTAAAATTTTTGGACCTTCTAATTTGTCAGCCCTAATATTTTCGATGGTAGGAGGAGCGTCTTCTTCGCTTACTTTTGGAGCTGGCGCTACAACAGGTTCTGGAATTACCGCAGTTTCTTCAGCTACTTTTTTCTTGGTTGTTTTAGCAGCCGGCTTTTCTACCTCTTCTGCTGGAGCGTCATCTGCTTTTTTCTTCGCTGCTTTTTTAGGACGTGTAGAAGAATCAATAGCAGATAAATCAATTTTGTTGATCACCTTAGGTGCCTCAATTTCTGGGGCTACTACTTTTTCTACAGCAGGCGCTTTTACTTCTGGAGCTGGAGCAGCGGCAACAGGTGCTTCTACAACAGGCTCTTCTTTGCGCACTTTTTTATCTTCTTTTTTAGCAAAAGAAAGATCTTCTTCATCTCTTTTTTTCTTGGGCTCTGCCTGCGCAGCAACCTTAGGTATTTCTACCTGATCGGCTTTATTCTTAGCAACTTTATCTCCTTGGAACTCTGCTTGTAAAGCATAGTACTGGTCTGATGAAAGTTTTGCCGTAGGCTTTAACTCATCACGACTAAAACCTTTTTTCACTAAGAACTCAACCAAGGTATCTTGGCCAATGTTGAACTCTTTAGCGGCGGCTAACAGTCTGGGTGTTTTCAATTCTGACATTCAGTGTTTTTTAGTCCATTCGTTCATTGAAATATACCACAGCGTATGAACGCTTCTGCTGTGGATCCTCACCCCATATTAAGGGCAAAGATAGTTAACTAAACGCTGCTTACGCCTCTTCGTCAAATTCGGCTTGAAGCACTTTAAGTACGTCTTCGATGGTTTCTTTTTCGAGGTCGGTTCTGCGCTCGAGTTCATCTGCAGTTAGGTTTAAAATACTGCGGGCAGTATCACAACCAATGCGCTTGAACTCATCAATTACCCAAGCCTCAATTTCATCACTAAATTCGTCTAAATCAATGTCAAACTCATCAACAATCTCTTCATCTTCTCTAAATACATCAATTTCATAGCCGGTTAATTCGCAAGCAAGCTTAATATTTACCCCTCTGCGACCAATGGCTAATGAAACCTGGTCTGCTTTAAGGAATACTTCGGCGTGCTTTTTATCATTGTCTAACTCCATGTAGCTAATTTTAGCTGGGGTTAAAGAACGTTGAATTAAGAGTTGAATATTGGTAGTGTGGTTGATCACATCAATGTTTTCGTTTTTCAATTCACGCACAATGCCATGAATACGAGAACCTTTCATACCCACACAAGCACCTACTGGATCGATACGATCGTCGTAACTTTCTACGGCTACTTTAGCACGCTCTCCTGGATCACGTACAATCTTTTTGATCGCAATTAAACCATCAAAAATTTCAGGTACTTCAATCTCTAATAATTTAGCTAAGAAGAGTGGACTTGTTCTAGATAAAATAATAACCGGTGTATTATTTTTAAGATCAACACGCGCTACAACAGCTCTAATGTTTTCACCTTTTTTGAAATAGTCTTGTGGAATTTGTTCCGACTTTGGTAAAATAAGTTCGTTACCTTCTTCGTCTAAAAGAAGTACTTCTTTTTTCCAAACTTGGTATACTTCGGCACTGATGATATCACCAATACGATCACCATATTTTTTAATAAGGACATTCTTTTTAAGATCGCTAATACGACTTGCTAAAGTTTGCTTAGCAGCCAAAATAGCTCTTCTACCAAAGTCAATCATGTTAATTTCTTCATACAAATCTTCCCCTACTTCAAAGTCGGGTTCAATTTTGGTTGCATCGCTGTAACCCACTTCCGATAAGGGATCTATCACTTCACCGTCTTCAACAATAAGTCTACGACGGATGATTTCTAAGTCACCTTTTTCGGCGTTAACGATAACATCAAAGTTATCATCACTACCATATTTTTTGCGGAGTAATGTTTTAAATACATCTTCCACCACTTTCATCATCGTGGGACGATCAATGTTCTCTGCATCTTTAAATTCCTGGAATGCTTCGATGAGGTTAATACTAGCCATAACGCTTTATTTAAAGTTTCAAAAGTTTTAAAATTTAATTTGAACCGTTGTTGATTTTATAGTTGAAAACGGAATCACGAGTTGTTGTGTTACCATTTTTTTTCCTTTTCCTTCTGTGTGTTCTACAATAATATCAGCCTCTGCCACTTCTAATAACAATCCCTCTTTGCTGGTACCATCGGTAAACAATACTTCTATATTTCTGCCTTTATTTTTTACATACTGACGATGTAATTTTAAAGGTTCATCAATACCCGGAGAAGACAATTCTAACGAAAAATCTCCTTCTGGATAATAGCCTTCTTCTTCAATCAACTTATAGAGTTGCTTATTAAAACGAACACATTTGTCAATACTAATACCCTGATCGCCATCCAAATACACTTTAATGTTATTGGTTGGCTTGATACTAATAGAAACCAAAAAATAGGTAGGCTCCTCTTGTAAGAGCTGTGCTATTAAGGCCTCAATTTTTGCTATTTGTAATTCAGTTGACATATTAAAAAAGAAGAAGGGAACGGTAGCCGTTCCCTTCAATTGTTTCATTTTCTAGTGCAAATATAGTGATTTTAGGCCTAAACTTCCAAATTTTGCTTTTGTAGAGTCCTTACCTTTGTAATCTATTACGCTTAATGATATGATGAAAGTTATTTTCTACTGCTTCCTATTTTACGCTATCTACCGTTTTGTATTTAACGTGGTAGTGCCTGTAAGTAAGGCCAGCTCTCAAATAAAAAGCACTTTAAAAGAAATGCAAGCGCAACAAGCCGCTGCTGCCAGAGCGCAACAAGAACAGGCAGCTCAGGCCCAAAGGCAGGCTAAAACAGAGGTGCACAAGCCTGCTCCTAAAGAAGATTACATTGATTTTGAAGAAGTTAAGCCTTAAAGGCCTACATCTTGCACGGTAAGACCCCCACTTAAAAATATAGTTCTAAGCCCCGCTTTTTGAGCCCCTTCTATATTACTGATTGTGTCATCAATAAACAGGGTTTGGGCTGGATCTAGTTTAGCATCTTGTATAACCGCCTCAAAAGCAGCAAGTTCCGGCTTTCTTTGCCCTAGTGTATGGGAATAATATGCCGTTTTAAAAAAGTGGTTAAAATCAGTGTTTAGGCCAATTAAAGGGGCAGTTTGGGCATATATACTAGTAAATGCCTTGTAATGAATGGCATTTGTATTAGAAAATAAATAAATATTATACTTGTTTTTGATTTGATCCAGCCACAGTAGGCGTTCTATTGGAAAATCAAGCAACATGGCGTTCCAAGCAGTTTCTAATTGGTCATTGGAAAGGGTTAATCCAGTGGCTTCCCTGAGGGCCTCGTAAAATGCTTCTGGCTCAATGGCACCCACTTCTAGGTTTTCAAATAATGGGTTGGCCTTGTGCTGGGTATAAAAAGCATCAAAATCCTCAACACCAAGGTCTTCAAATGCTTTTCGCGTTAATTGATAATTGAGGTTGATTAAAACACCACCTAAATCAAAAATGATATTTTTAACAGGAGTAACCATGCTGCAAATTAAACGCATTATTTTTTACAAATTGATTACGATTGATGCCCTCGGTTAAGTGTAAATATTTTACATTTGCCGCTCATGATTATTTGGGCAACCAAATTTTCAGGGCCTATAGCTCAGTTGGTTAGAGCACCTGACTCATAATCAGGGGGTCCCAGGATCATGCCCTGGTGGGCCCACAG
>ENA-ORFA01001038-ORFA01001038.1-marine-metagenome-genome-assembly--contig:-NODE-1038-length-11259-cov-3.626722_pt1 | contig 11259 bp, 10 predicted proteins | sample MGYA00248621_ERZ508587 | MGnify/ENA primary metagenome ERZ508587 (study PRJEB26250, sample SAMN06266239) | marine metagenome | isolation source: Columbia River Estuary | place: USA:Columbia River... | reverse complement strand
GACGAGTAGTAAGGCGATGCACTTGAACAAAGTTGACCGAAGGTCTTTCTTGCTGGCGCGCCACGCCAAAACAGTTAAGCCAATAACTAGAACCAGTACTGGTATTCCATGTGAATCACGGACCAGCATCCACGTGGCGGTCGCTAAGGTTGCAATCCAGATTCGGCTTGCAGTGAATGCTTGAGATGCGCGTAGCCAGCAGGTTAAAGCAAAGATCGCCAGCGACATGCCGAGTGATTCACTTAGTACCTCAAGATTCCATAATCCAAATCTTGGTTGGATTGCAATGGCTGCAATCGCAGCGCATGTCAGCCACGCAAGTGGGCGTACTCTCATGATGCGCAAAATCGTGTGGCATAAGAAAGCGACCGAAATAGCAAAGAGAAGTGTTTGCAATAAAACGAAAGCTCGCGTGTTGAAAGCACTCAACCACAACAGAAACGGCACGCCCACGGGCCGTTCGGTAAACCAGAAAGATGGACTCAGCGGCCCAAGTTTGGCAACCTTTAGATACGACGCCGAATCTGGAAAGAAGGATGGAAAACCATTTCTCCATCCAGGGCCGACAACTCGAACGACATAGAGCAAAACACCGAAGGTCAAAACCGAGAGCGAGCGATCTGTCTGCCGCCAACGGATCCTCCAATTACGAATCAAAGTCGTTGTCCTCTTCGGGTAACACCAAATCCCAGCGGTCAAGACAGTCGCGACACTTATACGTCACGATGTCGCCCGGAAACCACAAGCCATCCTCGGGCGGATATGACGTGAGATAGCAACGACCGCCACAATCGACGCACACGATTTCCGCCTCGGGAGTCACCTGCACAGTCTGCCGTAATATGGAGAGATGCGTGTAGTTGCTGGAACCCTGCGAGGCCGCCCGATCGTTGCCCCTGAAGGTGATGCGACTCGTCCGACGACTGACCGTGCCCGAGAAGCCACATTTAATTCTTTGGTGAGTCTCGGGGCTGTTGTTGGTTCGAAGGTTGTCGATTTGTTTGCCGGCAGTGGGGCATTGGGTATCGAAGCGTTGTCGCGTGGGGCATCGTCGTGCACGTTTGTCGAACGCGACCGCAAGGCACTCGATTCAATTCGCCACAACATCAAGACGTTGCAACTCACAGACACCACGACAGTGCTTTCTGGAGATGTCATGACAAATGTTGTCGCGCTCCGCAATGCCGACTTGGTCTTGGCTGATCCGCCATACGATTTTGAACGTTGGGCCGATCTCTTGACGGCGCTTCACCTCGTCATGGCGCCAGGTGGGGTAGTGATGACTGAAAGCGGACGCGAAATCCAACCTCCCGAAGGTTGGGGAGTCATCAGGTCAAAGCGATACGGGCGAGCCTGGGTGGCATTTTTGCAACGCACCGACGACTAAAACCGCTACCGTAAGTACTGATGGTCGCCTCATCAGCTCTCACGGCTCTGTATCCGGGCAGTTTTGATCCGTTTCATAACGGTCACCTTGACGTCGTTGAACAGTCAGTTGAACTCTTTGGATCTGTGGTCATTGCCGTCATGCATAACCCGCAAAAGCCGAGTGGCCTGATCGATCTGGGCCGTCGGGTCGATCTCATCCGAGCCTGTGTCGCTCATTTGCCCACGGTCAAGGTGGCGGCGCACCCTGGTTTGGCCGTTGATGCCGCTCGTGCCGAGCAGGTGAATTTCATCGTGAAAGGTCTGCGCACCCCCGGAGATTTTGAGGTTGAGCAACAGATGGCTCACACTAATTACTCGGTATCAGGCGTGCGTACGGTCTATTTACCGTGTCATCACGGTCAATCATTTATTAGTAGTCGGTTTATTCGTGACATCGCCCAGCATCAGGGCCAGGTCGGTCATTTGGTCCCTGGTCCAGTCGCCGTCGCTCTGGCAGGTATCTTTGGAGAGCCTGCGGCAGACCACCGACCCAGTTCTGAAAGAAAATCATGAAACCAGATTTCGACGACTTTGATGACGACACCGGCTCCTACGACCGCGGGGTTAACGAGCAGATAGGCGATTCAGGCGTTTTGCTGCGCCGAGCAATTGACATCATCGCGACGGCACCAAATATGCCGTTGTCCTCGACCCCTCGTATCGATCGTGATGAAATCATCGAGATTCTCGAAGAAGCTCTGCACCGTTTGCCCGACGAACTGCGTCAGGCTCGCTGGATGATGAAAGAGCGCGATGAGTTCATTGCGCGTACTCGCCGTGAGGCCGATGAAGTCATTGAAGCCGCCAAAGTTCAGGCCGAACGTTTCGTCCAGAGAGCCGAAGTGGTGCGTGCCGCCGAACAGCGCGCTCGTCAGATCGCCGAAACCGCTGACGAAGATGCCCGTCGCGTCAAGAACGAAATGGAAGATTTCCTCGACCAGCGTCTGGCCAGTTTTGAGATTTTGCTCGACAAACTGTCCAAGACCGTGGCCACGGGACGCCGTCGCTTGTCGATCGGCGAACGCCAAGACGAAGGTTCGCTGTCGCTGAATGACGACGCCGTGGTCGAGTCATACTCTGATGACTCTGGGGCGATTTTCTTCGACCAAGACAACACGTCCGGCCGGTGAGAAACCCACTTTTGGTCAATGCCCTCGAGATGCTGCGGCGTCCCGGGACGGCCAAAGAGGTCGAGGTTTCGCTATTGCCAGCCGCGCTCAACCTTGATGATCCCCGCCTTGTGCCGGGGACTGAAATCACCGTTGAGGTGCAATGCGAAAGCCTGTCCGACGGAATTGTCGTGAACGGCCGTATCGAGGCTGAGTTTCACAGTGAATGTCGTCGTTGCTTGCAGCCCGTGGGCTCGGTTCTCGATATCGAGGTCCACGAGCTCTATCAGCTCGTCGTCACCGATCCTGATGCCTTCGGAATCCAGAACGATCAGATTGATTTAGCACCGATGGTCCGCGAAACCGTCCTGATCGAGCTTCCCGATGCCCCGTTATGTCGTATTGACTGCGCTGGGTTGTGCCCAACCTGTGGCATCGACCTGAATCGCGAGAAATGTGGCTGTGCGGCTCCGGTTATTGATGCTCGATGGGCCGCTCTCGACGCCATTCGGGACCAATTGCCCGAATAAATCCCCGAAATATTCAGAGATCTCTCAGAGAGTTGCCTGATGGGGGTGGGGATCTCGGTTGATTACCGCTAATCTCATATGGCTATTACGAGGAGAAGTGCGCCGTGGCTGTTCCGAAAAGAAAAAAATCGAAAATGAAGGGTCACAGCCATCAGGCTGGAGCCTGGAAGCTTGAAGCCCCGTCGCGTAGCTTGTGCCCGCGCTGTGGCTCAGCCAAGTTGCCACACACCGTGTGCAAGGCATGCGGCTGGTACAAGAACCGCGTCGCTATCGAAGTCTGATTCAGACGTCGTCTGAAATTGTTCGTCTGAGATTTTTATGTTGCCCATTGCCGTTGACGCCATGGGCGGCGATTTTGCGCCAAGCCAAATTGTTGCTGGTGCATTGCAAGCCGCTGAACTTGGAATTCCGATTGTTCTTGTTGGCCCCGAAACTCTTGAAGGTCGTGGCGATTTAGAACTCATTGTCGCTTCTGAAGTGATTGAGATGGATGACGACCCCGCGAGCGGTGTGCGTCGCAAAAAAGATTCAACTCTCGTTCGTGCTGCTGAGGCTGTTCGTGATGGCAAAGCATCAGCGATGATTTCTGCGGGCAATACCGGAGCAACAATGGCTTCGGCTTTGTTGCGTATGGGTCGCATCAAAAATGTGAATCGTCCCGCGATCGCAACTCCTATTCCTGTTCCAGGTGGACGTCCAACAGTGCTGCTCGATGCTGGAGCGAACGCCGAAGTTCAAGCCGAATGGCTTGTGCAGTTTGCGATTATGGGTTCGGTGTATTCGCATCATCGTTACGGTGTTGAAAATCCACGGGTCGGGCTGCTGTCGATTGGTGAAGAGCCAGGCAAGGGCGACACACTTCGTAAAGAAGCCTATGAATTGTTGAAAAACGCCAGCGGAATCAATTTCATTGGCAATGTCGAAGGTCGCGATGTGATGTCGGACAATGTTGATGTTGTTGTGACTGATGGGTTCACTGGCAATGTTGTCTTGAAAACTCTTGAAGGCGGAATGAAAACGCTCATCAAAGCATTGATGGCGGCTTTCGCAGCTAAAGAAGAGTACAAACCGCATGCCGATGCATTATTCCCCGCGTTGTTGCCGTTGTACGAAAGTGTCGACCCCGAAAGTACGGGCGGCGCAATTCTGTTAGGCGTCGATGGCGTGTGCATTATTTCTCATGGCTCATCGTCTGCTCGGGCGATGGTTAATGGCATCAAAGTCGCCTCCGACATGGTGCAATGTGGCATCGTCGAAGAAATTCGCCGGGCCATCAACGGCGCATAACGCTCACTCTGAGTTGTTCTCGCAGTTATCATCTTCATAACAGCTAGTTGACCTGGAGGACATTGTGCCCGCTGAGACCCATGTAGTAGACGGACCGCTCGATCGTGATGCGATCTTTGCGATTGTCCGCGATCAGCTTGTTGACATCCTTGAAATTGATCCCGAAAACATTTCTGAAGGTCAGTCGTTCAAAGACGACCTCAATGCCGACTCGTTGGCATTAGTTGAATTGGTCGATGCGCTCGAAGAAGAACTCAGCGAGCGCACGGTTGGTTTCCGTATCGAAGATGAAGACCTCGCCGACTTGAAGACTGTTCGCGATGCAGTCGACTTTGTGTACGCCCACGTTTTGGCACACGGCCAAAAGGGCTGATTGGTGATGGCGGGCTTTACCGCGCCCCGCAAATTCATACGTCAGGCAGCTCAGAAAATCACTCGCCGAGAACGCCGTGATAAGCGGGGCGAATTTAGAGGTGGCGATATTGCGGTTTGGACCCGCGAATATGCCGACCATGCGTTTACCAATATCTCATTGCTGAATCAGGCGCGTTCGCATCGTTCGTGGTGTGCCGAGCATCCTGGAAACCCAAGCAACGAACGTCTCGAATTCTTGGGTGACGCCATTTTGCAATGGATTATTACCGATCTGATTTATGCAGCACATCCCGCCATGAATGAAGGCGAGTTAACTGATCTGCGTAAATCTCTTGTGAATGCCGAGACATTGGCTGAAATCGCGAAAGAGATTCAGTTAGGTCAATGGATTCAGCTCGGCGCAGGCGAACTAACTGCTGGCGGCCGAAATAAGAGTTCGATTCTGGCCGACAGTCTTGAAGCTCTCATCGGCGCGTTATATCTCGACGGTGGGTCTGACAAGACGCGCTCATTTGTTGCATCAATCATGGGTGATCGAATTGTTAGTCAGGCCGAACGACTTGACGAATTTGATGCGCGTAGTCATTTGATACGAGTATGCGTACGCGAGTACTCACGACCGCCGTTGGTTGAAATTCAGCAAACCGGCGCAGCGCACGAACCGACCTTTACGGCTCGAGTGATTGTGAATAACGAAGAAATGGGTTGCGAAATCGGGCGTACAAAAAAGGCTGCGGCTCAGGCCGCTTCAACTATGGCGCTGTCGGTGCTACATGCGCGCGGCGTCGATATCGGTCGTGCCTGAACTTCCCGAAGTTGAAACCGTCCGTCGAGGACTTGAACAACGTTTTGTTGGTCGGCGAATTACCCGGGTTGAAGTTGGGCGTGAGCGATCGGTTCGCCGCACTTCGCGAGAGGAAGTCATTGCTCGTCTCACCGGAGTTCAGGCTTTGCAAGCGCAACGACGCGGAAAGTACTTGCTGTGTCCTTTGAGTTCGGGTGACTCGGTGATGATTCACCTTCGTATGAGTGGTCAGGTTCTGATTGACGCCGTTGGCTCAATCCGCCCACCACATAGTCATGTGGTGATGACTCTTGACGACGGAAACGAATTACGTTTCGTTGACCCCCGCACATTTGGTGAAGTGGTGGTCTTTGACCCCGCCGATGCGGCCGAGGTTGTGCCCGAGTTGGTCAATCTTGGTCAAGACCCCATCGTTGACGGGTTGACCTTGCCCGAATTGCGCAAAATATTGCGGTCAACGAGCCGTGCGGTCAAAGCGACACTTCTCGACCAACATCTCATTGCCGGAATTGGCAATATCTATGGCGACGAAATATTGCATCGGGCGGGGGTGCATCCCAAGCGTGCCGCCCGAGATGTGGGGCCAGCGCAATCGGCTCGTATTCATGTGGCCCTTCATGAGATTTTGAGAGATGCCATCGATCAGGGTGGATCAACCCTCGGTGACGCCCAATATGTCGATCTTGACGGTGACTCAGGACGATTTCAGGATCAGCATCGGGTGTACGCCCGGGCTGGTTCACGGTGCCTGACCTGCGGTAAGGGGACAATCACGAGTGCGCCAGTTGGCGGGCGCACGACCAGCTGGTGCAAGGTGTGCCAGCGCTGATTTGGGTCCGATCTCGACCGATCGACGGGGGACCTTCGTCCCTCGGTGAACTAAGGTCGGAGCGCCGTGTTTCTTAAATCTCTTACTCTCAAAGGCTTCAAGTCATTTGCCGACACCACCGTGATGGACCTCGAACCTGGGGTCACGGTTGTCGTTGGTCCCAATGGTTCTGGAAAGTCAAACGTCGTTGACGCCATTGCGTGGGTACTTGGTGCCCAGGCTCCAAGTGCTGTTCGAAGCCAAAAGATGGACGACGTCATCTTCGCGGGTACAGCCAAGCGTGCCGCTCTCGGCCGCGCCGAGGTGACACTCACGCTCGACAACTCGTCAGGTTTGTTACCGCTTGATGCTTCAGAAGTAAGCGTCAGCCGAATTTTGTTCCGAACTGGCGAAAGCGAATACGCAATCAATGGCGTGTCGTGCCGTTTGCTCGATGTTCAAGATCTTTTGTCTGATGCCGGCGTCGGTCGCCAGCAACACGTCATCGTAAGTCAGGGTCAGATTGACGCAGTGTTGAACGCTCGTCCCGAAGACCGCCGTTCAATTATCGAAGAAGCTGCTGGCGTTCTGAAGTTCCGCAAGCGTAAGGAAAAAGCCGAGCGCCGTCTTGAGGCAACAGAAGCTTCACTGTTGCGCGTCCAAGACTTGTTACGTGAAGTGCGCCGTCAGTTGCGACCGCTTGAGCGTCAAGCCGAAGCGGCCCGTCGTCATGGCGATCTTGTTGCCGAACTCACGGCATTGCGTTTGTTTTTGTCCGGTCGCGAAATCACCACGTTCCGACGTCGGCTTGAAGCGTTGGCTGTTGAACGAACTAATGCCGGAGACAAAGAAAATGAACTCCGTCATTTATTGGCCGAACTTGATACCAATGTGATGGCCGACGAAGCCGAATTGTCGGCTCGTGGTGACAGTGGACTCAGTGATGAACTCGTGCGCGTTGAGCAATTGCGTGAACGCGCCCGCGGTATTTCGATGTTGCTCGTTGAACGTCGCCGTTCTTACGAACGCGATCGTGGCGCCATGATGGACTCTGGTGTTGTCGCCAATCTTGAAGCAGATGCATCACGTCTGAAGACCGAACTCTCCGAAGTTGAATCGGCGATGGAACGTCTCGAACCTGAAAGCGTTGAATTGGCAAATGCCGAAGCAGCTTTTGAGGGTGAGCGCAACAAAGCCGCCACACTGTTTGATCACATCTCGTCAACAACTTCAGCAGCAAGTGCCGCCGCCGAAGTCCGTGGCGAATTGCGCACACTTCGTGCTTCAGTTGAATCGGCCGATTCTGAAAATCGTCGTTTGTCGGCTCGCATGCAGACTCTGTCCGAGCGCGACGGGCGATATGCCACCGAGATCGAGCGGCTTCGTCATGAATGCGAGAGAACACAAACAGTTGAAGTCCCGCTCGTTAATGAAGTCACTGAAGCCGAATCACGACGATTGTCAGCCGAAGCCGAACTTGAAACAGCGGTATCGACTCGCAATGCAGTTGCTTCCGAACTTGCTCGTTGGCAGGCCCGAAGTGAGGCATTGCAGTTAGCTCTTGACAGTGCCCGTGCACGCGCCGGCGCCGAAAAGTTGAAAGATGTTTCGGGTGTCGTCGGAACACTGCTCGACCTTGTGGTCATTGACGAAGGCTGGGAAGCGTCGGTCGAAGCAGCACTTGGCGAAGCATTGCTTTCAGTTGTCGTTGAAAACACCGAATCAGCTCGTCGTGCATTGGCACATTTGCGATCGGCGTCCACGTCGGGCGCAGTGTTGGCTTTGGGTGCGAAATCTGAAGTCGTCATCACCGGCTTGGTTCCTGCGGGAGCGCTGCGCATTCGCGAACACGTGCGTTCAACTCGCAAAGATGTTTCAGATCTTCTTGATCTTCTTCTTGCAACATCGGTTCAGGTCAAAGACTGGACAGCCGCAGTTGATGCAGTGATGAGTGATCCTCGTCTCGTTGCTGTGACTCCCGAAGGCGATCGCTTCACGACAACTGGTTGGCGTATTGGTGTCGCCGGCGGTGGCGCAACTGGCGCTGCACTCGAAGACGCTCTCAACAATGCCGAAACTTCGAAATCTGAATTAGCAGTTCGTGATGAAGCGGTGCGTATTGCACAAACCGAACAGCAATCTGCACGCTCGCGCGAATCCGAACTACAAAAGCGTCTTGATGCCAATGATGCTGCTTTCACTGCCGCATCCGAAGCACTCGCTCGTGTCCAGAGCGAACGCCGTGAAGCAGCAACCGAATCTGAAGGTTTGTTGCCAACTCTGGGAGAAATCGAAGAGCGTCTCAATCGACTCAAGGCCCGAGTTGCCGAGCTCGAACACCTAGTTCCGTCACTCGAACAAGAAGAAGCCGCCGAAGCCGAAGCCGCGAAGGCGCGGGGCGAGGCCCGTGCGACTTTAGAAGCGCAATCTGCTTTGTTGTCGGGCCGACGTCGCGATCTTGAAGTGCGTTCGGCTGGACTCATTGAACGTAAGCAGTTCACTGAAGAGCGACTTGCCGAGACCGAACGTCGCCTTGAAGCCGATTCGGTTGCTCGTGCCGAAGCTGCCGGACATCGCGAGAAGATCGAAAAGATTCTTGTTGCCACCGAGCGCCTATCGCACATCGTTGATGCGCATCGAATTGTGATCGAATCACGATTGGCCGATTTGCATGAAAAGCGTCGTCGCCAAAGCGATGAAGTTCGTGCACTTGCGACGCACCTTGATGAGATGCGCAAAAAGCGTTCAGCAACCGAACGCGAACTCGAAGAAGTACGCGAACGTTCACGTCGTTCTGAGGTTGAAGAAGCCGAAGTTAAGATGCGACTTGAAGCAACTGTCGAAACTTTGCGTCGTGACCTTGATGTCGAACCCGAAGTTGCCGAAGCGGCCGAAATGCCCGAACTTCCTGAAGGCATTACGGCTCCGGCTCGAACTCGCGATCTCGAACGCGAACTTCGCCTCATGGGACCGATCAACCCTTTGGCACTTGAAGAGTTCAACGAACTACAAGAGCGCCACAAGTTCTTAGAAGAGCAACTCGAAGATGTGCGTAATACGCGTCGTGAATTGATGCGTGTGATTACCGCAGTCGATAACGAAATTCAGTCGGTCTTTGCGTCAGCCTTCGCTGATGTGAGTGTCAACTTCACTCAGTTGTTCGGCAATTTGTTCCCAGGCGGAACTGGTCGCTTAGTTCTCACCAACCCCGATGATCTGCTGAACACGGGTATCGAAGTTGAAGCCAAGCCTGGTGGCAAGAACGTGAAGAAGTTAAGTCTGTTGTCGGGTGGAGAGCGCAGCCTCACCGCCTTGGCTTTCTTGTTTGCCGTCTTCCGTAGCCGCCCATCTCCGTTCTACGTGATGGACGAAGTTGAAGCCGCCCTTGACGACGTCAACCTTCATCGCTTCTTAGGTTTGATTAATGAGTTCCGTCAAGAAGCTCAGTTGCTGATTGTGAGTCACCAAAAGCGCACCATGGAAGCAGGCGACTGCTTGTTGGGTGTCAGCATGCAACCAGGTGGTTCATCAAAGGTTGTCACCGAGAAGGCCTCAACGGTCTCCGGTGGCGGCGCTTCTTAGTAAAGAGGTACGGGTATGAATACACAGACACTCTTGTTGATTCTTTTGGTGATCGCCGTGGTCTTCGGGCTTGGCGTCGTCGTATTGAATCGTCGATCGAGCGGCGGAGCCGGGGTCAAGCCAGTCACTTCGACGCCAGTCACCTCGACGTCAGTCATTGAAAAGGTTGAGATTGCTGTCGTTGAAGCGCCTGTCATTGAAACGCCTGTCGTTGAAACACCAGCACCACCGAAAAGTCGTTGGGGCAAAACTGCTTTGTCATTGGCGGGTGTTTTTGGGGGAGTGCGTGCTCGTGGTGGAATCACCAACGAAACATGGGACGACCTTGAAGAAGCATTGCTGAAGGCTGACGTCGGCATTGGTGTGACTGACGCACTACTTGACTCACTGCGTGGGCGAGTGAAAGCCAAAGAGATCACCACTGCTGATGAACTACTCGTTGCGCTACAGCGTGAAATGACATCGCGTTTAGAAGGCGCCAACCGTGAACTGAATTTTGCGCAACTCGACGAAGGTCGCATCAACGTGTGGTTGTTTGTCGGTGTGAACGGTGTTGGTAAGACCACGACCATTGGCAAAGTGTCGGCCCAACAAGCCGAATTGGGTCGTTCGTTGGTGCTTGCTGCGGGTGACACCTTCCGTGCTGCAGCCGCCGAACAACTGGGAACATGGGCCGAACGTTCGGGAGCCGAACTAGTGCGTGGCGCCGAAGGCGGAGACCCCAGTTCAGTGATCTTTGATGGTATTCAGCGAGCTGCTGCCAAAGGCTTTGATCTAGTCCTTGGCGATACGGCCGGCCGTTTGCAGAACAAGTCAAACCTCATGGACGAATTACGCAAGGTACGGCGCATCGCCGATCGCGAGCCCGGCCAGGTGACCGAGGTGTTGCTCGTCATTGATGCCACGACTGGGCAAAACGGTCTGTCACAGGCTCGTGAATTCACGGATGCTGCGGGCGTCACCGGAGTCGTTCTGACCAAACTTGACGGTTCAGCCAAAGGCGGAATCGTGTTCGCCATCGAGACCGAGATGGGAATTCCGATCAAATTGGTAGGTCTGGGCGAAACCATTGGCGACCTGGTGGCTTTCAACCCCGACGAATACGTCTCTGCACTCTTTAACGGATGACCCGCCAAGAAAAAGAATGACTTAGTTCCCAAATTTTCTTGATGAGTTGGGAACTAACCCGCAATCTGGCATCGTCGTAGTTGTATGAAGAAAATTCTGGTCCCCGCCCTTACCGTTTTTGCCCTCTTTGCCGTGTCGTCATGTGGTGACGACCCCGATGCCTCGGGCCCGCCCATCTTGGTTTTGTCTGCCGCTAATGGTGGTGGT